>JGI11641J44799_10000625_pt1 | contig 10768 bp, 3 predicted proteins | sample WetSurSiteA1Bulk_FD_44799 | JGI IMG/M metagenome (IMG submission 44799) | reverse complement strand
ATGGCATTCAAGAGGTCGTCCCGACCGATGTCGGGATCAACGCCAAAATGGATCTGCCTTGTATGCATACTCTCGATGTCTATGGGATCTTTGCCTTGGCTGCACACTTCTGAATAGTGCCTTTTTCTTTGTCGCCTATCATTTTGTCTTTTTTCCAACCATTGGTTAGATCAGCTACACAACTGACAAATTTTCCATGATTCTTTGCACTCTCGGCACATCGAGCAATGAGATCGTTCATGGTGCATCCATTTTTCAAAAGCTTATTCTTAACACCGGTCTTACAGGCATCAATGATGATTGAGGCACTCATCTCAGATATCGGGCATTGATCTTCAGCGTTAGGAACACCATCGTTATCAATATCAGCAGATGCGCATAATGAGTCATAAATGTTTGTTCTGCAGAAATCTATTATCACGTCTTCCAGATTCGTTTCATGCATCGTATTCTGTGTTTTCGAGTCTATAATACGAATCGTCCTCAACCCTTCAATAAGGGGCGCTACAACTACGAAATCAAGGTCATCGCCCATCATCATTCCGGGCTCGAAATCCTTATGATCGTCCAAATTGAATTCCCTCGGGTCATCTATGAAAAACTCCCTTAACAGTTGCCAGTTTTCCGAATATCCTCTAATGGTGAACGCCCCCTCGTCTCTGAAATAGTTGGGCGGACTGTTATATGCAATTCCCCCATTTTTAAGCGTAATGACATTCTCTTTGATGTGGTATGTAAGAACAATAACCTTTGAGTCGTCAAACAAAGGCGGCTCCGACAACGCCGACATAGCGCGCAGAATGCCGTTATCACATGCGGGCAACCCATCGAGTTTGTCCATAACCCTGATATTGCAGTCGGCTTCAAACACATTTCCGCTCTTCATATAACAAGTATTCGGGTCGGACTTCCACCAACCATCTCCACCGTCGACACAGCATTCTCTTATACCTGTGCTCCTCCAGTCACACCACTGAGGCGAGCATGTCCCCACACAATCGTTCGGGTCGAGTCCGTTATTTGTTGCAAAATTCCTGCAGTCCTGATTGGTCGCCCAAGAGCAATCTTGTTCCGAACAAAAATTAAAGCATCCCAGGGGGTTGGAAGATTCTGCCTGACAGCTTGCAAGTGAATGAAATACATTCGAATGTTCGCGAAGCTCCCGATAACCGCCGTCACAGCAATATTCGTCTCTCACGTCAAATATTTGATGGCCTGTTTCATGAACAATCGTCCTTGTGCTGCCAACCTCTGCCGAGATTACACGGTTTCCACCGTTCGAACAAGCCCGCTCGTCGGGAAGCGGGTGGAAAAGGATCACAGCGGTATCTGCAAAGGCACAGTGCAAATAATAATCAAACTGAATATCCCATGCCTGACAAACAGACTGGTAATCTCCTACTCCTGCAAAATAATAGAAATTGAATTTGCAGTTATTATCATTGAACTCATTGGCCCCGAAATATCCGCTCTCTATAAAGTCCCTGACGTCATTAAGAAAATCTGCCGTATTACCGTTGTAATCCTCATCCGGCACGAATACAATGTCAATTTTGTCGTCCGGGTCTCCATTATTTATAATCGGAAGACACAGACTTGGTATCGGCGGCAACAGAGGTCCCCGGATCGGTATAGTCCATTTCTCGTCACATGAAATGGGGCAAATTCCTCCGCAGTCAGCGGCGGTCTCATTCGGCCCCATGAAATTGTCGTTACAATCGCACGCGTTACCGACGCCGTCCCCGTTCCAATCCTCCTGATATTCATTCCAATGTTCCAGGCAGTTGTCACAACTATCGCCACAGTGGGGGTCCTGCAGCCACTTTACACCATCCCAATAGGCGGCATCGAACATTAAAGCAATACAATCAGCGTCTGTGTCATTTTGATTATTATTACTAATGTACCGGCAGTTGTCGCAGACATCTCCCACCCCGTCGCCGTCAGTGTCCCGCTGATCGGCATTTACACCTCGCCGGCAGTTATCACAGACGTCACCGACACCATCACCATCGCTGTCCGCCTGGTCAGGGTTTGAGATGCTTGCACAGTTGTCACAGACATCACCGAAACCATCACGATCGCTGTCTTCCTGATATGGGTTTTCATCATGACGGCAGTTGTCGCATACATCACCGCAATGTGGGTCTTTTAACCATCTCTCGTTCCAGTATTGGGGGTCTAACTGCAATGTGAGACAATCATCGTCCGAATCACGCTGTTGATAATCGTCCGCATGCCGGCAGTTGTCATATCTGTCGCTAACACCGTCTATATCAGAATCCCTATCACAGGCCCCGTCAAAACATCCGAGCCAACAGTGTATTTCTTGGCTGCTAATGCCGTTTCGCGAACAGAAATATTCAATAAGAGTCGACTCATCAAGACAGGAATCCTGTATCCCCTCGGTGCAATTACTCGTGCCGAGACAATATTCATCCTGAAAGTAGGGGGGTCGGAGTAGGATTTGCCTCGTAACGGTCTCCGAATAAATTGTGCCTTTTTTATACATGAAATCTTCACCAATATCGTCATCTTTGCATCCGCAGCCATTTGATTGAATCAAATCGTAAAATACTTCATAATAGTAAACGCCATTATGATGAAAGTCTCGTATATTTGAGGAACAATTCATATATATAGGGGGAATACGATCATAAGAGCCGCAAATAAAATCTGCGTCACACTGATCACATTCGTTACCCACTCCGTCCTCGTCATAATCGAACTGGTTAAGGTTCGCCACATTTCGGCAGTTATCTGATAAATTCAGGATTCCGTCACCGTCATCGTCTTCGAACATCCAGTTCGGAACCAGACGTTCCCTGTCGGGAATCGCCCCGTAAAAAGATACCTGGAGGTTTCCATTGAAAACTCTAACCCCAACCGAAGGTTCCCCGGTTAGCACTGGAGTCATAGTATCGCAGGCAGGGGTCTTATAACAAACGGCTATCTGGCCACCATCGATCCAGATTTGAATGACCTTGATTCCGGTGGGGTCCGAGGCATTGACCGTGATCTTCCATTTGTCGCCGAAGTCTGTTGAAATCAATTGTCTAACTACCTCGATCTGCATACCCGAAGCGGTACAAGCATCGCCGATACCGTCATAATTTGAATCCAACTGCGTTGGATTCGCATGACCCGGACAGTTGTCGCATTCGTCTCCGATTCCGTCAAGATCCATATCCTTCTGACCCGAATTGGCAAAGGTCGGACAGTTATCCCTACACAAGGGTATTCCGTCTCCATCGGCATCGAATCCTTCATCGACAACCCCGTTACAGTTGTTATCCACCCCGTCGCAGACCTCAATTGCTCCCGGATGGATCGCCGGGGTGGTATCATCACAATCACCAGACAGGGCGATCAGTTCCGAGGCCGACTTGAATCCATTCGGACGGGTGCAGCTTTCTGTCCTGAACCCGTTGGAGTATCCGTCATTGTCTCCATCCCGGTACCAGGTTTGTAGGTCGACCGCGAGGTGTTGCACCCCGGTTACCGGATTGCAGGAGTCTATCGTACAGGGATTTCCATCATCAGGATTTATGATCTCATGGAAGACGCCAAGCTCGGGAATGCAACGGTCCACCGTACAGGCATTCCCATCATCCGGGTTGACCATGACATGATATACACCCAACACCGGATCGCAACGGTCTTCAGTACAGGCATTGCCGTCATTGGTATCAATGAGCAAATGATATACCCCAAGCGTGGGATCACATCGATCTATCGTACAGGCGTTCCCATCGTCAGGATTTATAAGCACATGAAAAACCCCCAACACAGGATCGCACCTGTCTTCAGTGCAGGCATTCCCGTCATCAAGCACAAATCCTTCATCGATCTGTCCGTCGCAGTTATTATCCACTCCGTCACAGACTTCAGGGGCCCCGGGATAAATGGAGGCATCGTTGTCATTGCAGTCTTCAGTATCCGGGAATCCGTCGCCGTCTAAATCCGTAGCGGACTCAGTTACCTTGGCAATAAAAGTGTCGTTCCCGGGCCCGACCACACGGTCAAATGCACCTACAGTAGTCGGGAAGTCTGCTGAGTTGGTCCAGCCGGTCACATACAATGCCCCGGAACTGTCCAGAGCAAGTCTCTTCATAACATCATTAAAACTACCGCTACCGAAACGGCTGGAATAAATATAAGCTGTCCCGGCAGGATTTATCTTGCTGATATATCCGATCCCGGTAGTCTGAATCGGGTCAACCAAAGGGTAATCCGCTGAATCAGTAGCACCAAGGATATAGGCGCTACCATCTTCACCGACGGCAATACTGACAGCACCGTCGCTGCCGCTTCCACCAAAGCAGGAGGAATAGACCAGGGAACCGGCAGGAGTGAATTTGGCAATAAAGGCGTCACTGGCGCTTACGGAGCCGCAAGTAGGCTTAAGCAGGTTTTGGAAAGGGAAATCGGGGGAACTAGTTGTGCCGGTTACATAGGCGCTGCCTGATGAATCCACCGCGATGTCAATGCCTCGGTCATCGTTGCTCCCGCCCAGAAAGGTGGAATAGACCAAGGCGTTGCCTTGGGGATTGATCTTACTGACAAAGGCGTCAATAAAAGACCTTCTGGAAGCCTGAAAAGCATTAACTACGGGAAAGTCCGTTGTCGTTGTGTTTGAAGTGGTCTGACCAGTAATGTAGGCATTGCCGTCAACATCAACAGCAACGGCAAAAGACAGATCATTGCCTGTTCCGCCAAGGTAGGTGGAATAGATTAAGGATCTTCCATCTGCGGCGATCTTGGTCACAAATACATCCGAATTAGTAATAGTTCCGGCCCTTCCCGCCTGGACCGCCGGATTGACCACCGGAAAATTCATTGAGGAGGTATACCCAGTTACATAGGCATTTCCTGAAGAATCAATAGCTATATCGTTTCCTTCCTCGGTATAGTCCCCCCCTAAGTAGGTGGAATAAAGAATCAAGCCATCAGGACCGAGTTTGGTCACAAATGCATCAGTATTAGGGCGGTTGACATAGAGGTAGTTACTAAGCGGGAAATTATCTGAATCAGTTCTGCCGGTTACAAAGGCATTCCCTGCTAAGTCAACAGCGATACCATAGCCAGCGTCAAGTGCGCTTCCACCCAGGTAGGTTGAATAAATGAGTGCGGTTCCTTCCGCGTTAAGTTTTGAGACAAATACATCAACACTGCCAGTGCTCGCCGATCCATTGGTGACAGGAAAATCAAGCGAATTGGTCCTTCCTGTTACATAAGCATTTCCCTGCTGATCCACGGCAATATCATAGGCATAGTCATCGGCGCTGCCGCCGAGAAAAGTGGAATACTCAAGTGACGGGTCTATGATGAGGGGTTTTGTATGATCATACTCACCCACTTTGAAGGCATAAATGCGTTTGGAGTCGGAAGACTTGGGATTACCGTCAGCAAGCGAATCGTCCACAGTATTTAAAATCAATTTTTCGCCGACCCCTTTCGCTTCCGGAAGAATGAAGTAGGACGCCTCCACTGTGATCCGTTTGTTCTCGATCTCCTGATAAGCAACCGGTTTGGTAAACTTTACGATCCCACTCTCCGTTTCAACCTCAAGCTCTCCGGTGTCATTAACCCGTAATCCTTTAGCCCCGTCGATCTTAAGCCTTATATCAGCGACCTTGCCCTGGGGATGAATCGTAAAAACTTTTTCGATATTCTTCCGGTTGGCTTTGAGGGTCAGTTCTATCCCTTTATAAATCTCTCCCAAACTGATTTCCTGCCAGGTCTGAATGTTGGTCTTCCAGTTCTCTTTATCGCCAAGGTAATAATTGACTTTGGTTGGGGATCCTTTGCTGCCTTTTATCTCCGGCAGGGTTTGGCCTGCCAGATTTTCCCTGATTGGCTTCATCGGCTTTTTCTCCGAATCTTGACTACCCCTTGCCTCAAGAATGTTGTAAACAACGTCGCCTTGATCAGTAACAAACACTGTACCGGCAAAGGTGTCGGCATAAAACCGCACGGATTTATCCTTGATCTGGCCTCGGTTTTCAATGAAAGGGATCTGTAGTCTGGAAATCTTCTTATGGAATGCATCTTTGCTTGTAGCTGACCCGGCATCCACATCTGCAAACAAGGAAAAGACAAAAGACAACAAAATAAAAAATAAAATAGTTATATTCAGTATTTTTTTCATAGACGGCCCCCTTTAAAATAAATAGTTACCGGATATTTCTATCAACTCATATTATTTATTTCATGAGTCCTGAAAAAGATTATGAATGTTTTCCATTGTCCAAACCCTCAGGAGAAATGAACATTATTAAAGAAACAACTGTTTGACGTGAAAGAGTCTGAGCTATCACCTCTGGCGCGAGAGTCCATAGGAAAAGTGCTAAAACAAATTAACCGAGCATAGAGAACATAAGAGGGAAAACGTGCTGCAGTAAAACCAGAAAATAATATAAAATTATTTACCCCATGTCTCCCCCCCTTCAGCACGGCAAAGAAGGTTTGCCGCCCAGAAGACATTCATTAAAACTTTAGCACTTCTTGCTACTCTTTGCAAGAGAAAATTGGTTGCTTCAATTTATTAAAGAATACCTGAGAATCAGTCACAGAATGTTCACAAATGCCGCATTTCCATTGTTTTGTTATCGGTGTCTGAAATAGTACGGGATGAAAATTATCCATTGAACTGACCGCCATTTGCCTTGCCTTTAAAACGCTTCTTTGATCCGGAAATCTTCAAATATCAGCGAATACCAAAAGCCACATTATCTATGTGAATTAAGCCTCCCAGACGGCATGAGCTTCGGTGCTTTAAGGAGAAAGGGAAAGAAATCTCAAACTGCTTAAAATTTTGCTCTCAAGGCTATAACACTGATCTGAATAGCACGCGAGGGTAGGGTATGGACTGCTCTACTTCAGGAAGTTCTTTCAATAGCGGTATTTATGTTGCCGTGATAAAAACGTAATAGAACTATATCGAAAACGGTATAAACAAATCGAAACATATCGAAATAAAAATGAAGGCTAAATCGTTGATAAAAAAATGTATTAATCGAATAATAGTTAAAATATTGTAAGAGTCTGATATGATGAAAAAACTATTTATTTTTAGAATAAAGAAATCTCCCCGATCCCCTCTTTACCGAAGATGGGTATACTGTACATCCTTGTTTCTCCTCTTCTTGATCCAACCAGCCTGGAGTGAATTGAAAACGAAGGAAGATAATTTATCAGGAAACCAGATCCCTATCCTTCTCTATCATCGCTTCGGCCCTGTTGTTGCAGACAGCATGACTATACAAACAACTGTTTTTGAATCACACTTGAAATATCTCATGGAGCATAACTATACCGTGATACCCCTTAGACAGCTTATAGATTTCTACCTCAAAAAGGGGCCTCCACCGCCTGCCCGTTCTGTCGTAATCGTTGCTGATGACGGACACAAATCTGTCTATATAGACATGTTCCCGCTAATAAGAAAATATCGCATTCCTGTGACTCTATTCCTCTATCCCTCTGCCATATCCAATGCGTCATATGCCATGACATGGGATCAGCTCAGAGAAATGAAAAATTCAGGGCTCGTTGATTTCCAGTCCCATTCTTTCTGGCACCCGAATTTTATAAAAGATAAAAAGAGGCTCAAGGAGGCTGAATATGAAAAGTCCGTAACTATGCAGATGAGAAAATCCAAAGAGAAAATAGAGAAGGAACTGAATGTAAAGGTGGATATGTTTGCATGGCCTTTCGGCCTTTATGATGAAGATCTTATTAAAACCGCTGTCAAATGGAACTATAGAGCTGCATTCACTATTGAACGTCGTCATACAAGCAGCAGGGATAATATTATGACCCTTCCACGCTATCTTATGACAAATTCTGACAGGGACAAAAGTTTTGAGATGTTGCTGAGGGGAAATGCTTCTCAAAGAAAAGTGATTTATTAAAAGAATGGTTATGATACAATCATCAACCATATAACAATCCCCCACTTGATAGGGAATGGTTTGGAGAAATGTGTTGCATACTGTATGTGTACTCTTGAGATGAGAAAGAATCTTAAAAGCATAATTGTTGTATGCATACTGTTCATCTTATTGTTATATCTCGTACAAACATCATGCATGCGACAAACAGTTCGGTATACGAGCGGGACAGTGGTTGATGCTTCTTCAGGGGCCAACATCAGGGGCGCAATAGTCACCTTAAACAATACTGATGTTGCAAAAACTGATGAAAAAGGCATGTTTGCTTTCAAGACGGTCGGCAATAAAATAGCAGTAAGAGCATACGGATATGTAAAGTACGAACAAACCTTGCCTGTAACCCAAAATAATAAACCTCTCGAAATAAGGATTGCTCCTTTCACACCAAAAGCCCTCTATTTAACCGTTTACGGAATCGGTGACAGAAAAATACGCGAATCCGCGCTTAAGCTTATTGAGGAGACAGAGCTTAATGCGCTTGTTATCGATGTGAAAGGTGACCGCGGGTTTATACCATACAAAAGCTCTATCCCGCTTGTAAAAGAAATCGGCGCACAGAAAATCACGACAGTAAAGGATATGAAAGGGTTAATACAATCTCTCAAAGAAAAAGGAATATATCTTATCGCCCGGATCGTTGTGTTTAAAGATAGTCTGCTTGCTCTTGCAAGTCCCGAGTTAGCCGTTAAGAATAAAAACGGTGAAATATGGCATGACAGGGAACACCTTGCATGGGTTGAACCATTCAAAAAAGAAGTGTGGGAATACAATATAAATATTGCAGTAGAAGCTGCTCAATTGGGATTTGATGAGATACAATTTGATTACGTCCGCTTTCCTGATACAAATGGAGCAGTTTTTTCAATGCCTAATACAGAGGAAAACAGAGTGAAGGCTATTTCAGAATTCCTTGCCGAGGCAAAAAAGAGGCTTGCACCCTATAATGTCTTTTTAAATGCAGATATATTCGGCTACGTATTCTGGAATCTCAATGATACAAAGATCGGTCAGAAACTCGAAAATATTATTGACACCGTTGAGTATATATCACCAATGCTCTATCCTTCAGGGTTCCATTATGGAATACCAGGATTCAGAAACCCTGTAGCACATCCGTATCAAATTGTCTTTCTGACCTTAAAAAATGCACAGAGTCGTACACAGTTGCCTTCAGTCCGTTTCAGACCCTGGCTTCAGGCATTCAGAGATTATGCATTCGACCGCAGATATTTTAACAGTCATGAAATAGGAGAGCAGATAAAGGCTGCTGAAGATTTTGGCTCTCATGGCTGGATGCTCTGGAACCCGCATAACGTTTATTCTGGAGACGGATTGAAAAAACAATAAGAAAAAAGCGCACATGAGCCGATTGTTTAAGATCCTCTCAATTCTCATTCTCTACATTCTCATTGAACAATGCATCTTCGCTATAGCTTTGGCGTATGCCAAGGAAGACTTTTCCCTGAAGCTGAGAAAGGAGCAACAAGCAGCTATTTCCCTGTGTATTAAAAAAGAGATTCGCAGAGGAAAGATTCCAGGGGCTGTTGTACTGATCGGAAATAAGGAAAATATTCTTTACCGCCGTGCTTTCGGATACAGGGCTATAAAGCCTGAAAAGCTGCCCATGAAGGTAAACACTATTTTTGACATAGCCTCCCTTACTAAAGTAATCGCTACAACCACTGCAATAATGCAGCTATCAGAGCATGGGAAAATACATATAGAAGACACGGTTGTAAAATACTGGCCCGAATTCGGAGCAAACGGAAAAGAGCAGATAACGGTCAAAGAGCTTCTTACTCACTATTCCGGACTCAGACCAGACCTGCCTGTTAAGCCGGATTGGTCAGGCTACGATACATCTCTTCAGATGATTGTTACTGAGCATCCTGTTTTTCCTCCCGGCACACGTTATATGTATAGCGACATCAATTTCATCGCGCTCGGAGAGGTTGTCCGGAGGGTTTCAGGGAAGCCTCTTGATAAGTATTGCGCCGAAAATATTTTTAACCCCCTTAAGATGTTTGATACCTTTTTTAGCCCATCACCGGATCAACGTAAACGAATTGCTCCCACACAGTATAAAAACGGAGGCGTCAGAATGCTCTGTGGGGAAGTACATGATCCTATAGCCTACCGTATGGGAGGCGTTGCCGGCCATGCTGGTCTTTTCTCTACAGCCGATGACCTTTCATTATTTGCACAAATGCTTGTGAATTGCGGTACCCTTAAAAATATAAATATTCTCAGGTCAGATACAATTAACAAGATGATTTCACCTCAAACACCGGCAGGCAAGATGCCCCTACGGGGACTCGGCTGGGAAATCGGTTCCCTTTCTTCATCAAATGATAATGGATTTCTTGCTAATGGCTCTTATGGTCATCTTGGGTACACAGGAACTTCTCTTTGGATCGATCCCTTATCAAAAACCTATGTAATTATTCTGACGAACCGTGTTCATCCTGACGGAAGGGGGGATGTGAAAGCACTACGCACCAATATAAAAAAAATCATTTCGTCATCTCTTGAAAAAAAGTATGTCAGGACAGGCGCTGTCAGCAACAAATTAGATACAAGTTGTTCAGATAAGGAACAATCTACCCGAAAAAATAAATTACAAACCGGGATAGATATCCTTGAAGAAAAAAAGTTTGCTCCGTTGTCAGGAATGAACGTTGGATTAATTACAAACCATTCCGGCCGTAACTCATCCGGAGAACGAACAGTAGATCTGCTGTTCAAAGCTAAAAACCTTAAGCTCAAAGTAATCTTCAGCCCGGAGCATGGTTTTTTCGGCAATAATGAAGAGA
>JGI11641J44799_10000624_pt1 | contig 10770 bp, 6 predicted proteins | sample WetSurSiteA1Bulk_FD_44799 | JGI IMG/M metagenome (IMG submission 44799) | reverse complement strand
GAACAGGTGGAAGAGGAAAAGAATGCTGCTGAAATCGTCCAACAGCTTGAGCTGATCGATGCTAAGGGAACAGCGGTGTTGATGCTTGACCACCAGCTGGGAAAACGCGGAAAAGTGTAAGGATTGCCAACNCGGAGGAAATCCCTCCGGGGTTTTTTTTAAATCAGCTCGACATTATGTGGATGAGATTCCTGCATGCCTGAAGGCGTGATACGAATGAACTCGGCTGTTTGCCAAAGCTCTTCGATCGAATGTGCTCCTGCATAACTTAACCCCGAGCGCAACCCACCCACAAGCTGGAAAATTACGTCCGCCAGTGCACCTTTATATGGCACCGTGGCTTCCACCCCTTCGGGCACGACCTCACCCCACTCTTCGATGGCCAGCTCTCCATTGGCAAGCATCCGACGGTCGATATTCGCTGACAAAGAGGCCATACCACGCACAATTTTATAACGCTGACCTTCGCGGATGACCGTCGCACCTGGACTTTCATCTGTGCCAGCTAGTATGCCACCGAGCATGACGGTGCTTGCTCCAGCAGCAAGTGACTTCGTCAAATCTCCTGAGTTGCGTATGCCACCGTCAGCAATGATTGGTACATTCAATGCCTTTCCAGCTTCGGCACACTCAAGGATGGCGCTGAGCTGTGGCACGCCAAAACCAGTCACAATTCTGGTTGTACAGATTGAGCCGGATCCCACGCCAACTTTAACTGCATCTGCACCCGCATCTGCCAAGTCTCTAACACCCTGGACNGTGGCAACNTTGCCAGCAATGATTGGTAAATTNGGAAAGCGCTGTTTTAAACTACGCACCATATGAACCACATGGTCGGAATGCCCATGGGCAATATCCACGACCAGCACATCCACACCTGCTGCCTGACAACTTGCTGCCCGTTCAATATCCTCTGGACGAACTCCCACCGCTGCGCCAATGCGCAAATGACCGCGGCTATCCTTTGTGGCGTTGGGATGCTTTTGGATTTTCATAATATCCTGGGCGGTAATCAACCCTGCCAGCCGACCGTCCGTATCGATCAGAGGTAGCTTTTCGATGCGGTTTTCATAAAGCTTTCGGCGCGCTTCCTCCATGGTTTCATCCTTGGAAGCAACAATCAGTCGTTCACGGGGAGTCATNACCTGGCTCACCAGGAAATCTTTTTCCGGTGCAAGTAAAACATCACGGCTGGTAACAATCCCGAGCAGATGGTCATCTTCATCCACAACCATTAAACCACCCACACCTTCATCTTCCATTCGTTGGCGAGCTACCTCCACACTTGCCCTCGGAGAGATCGCTAAAGGAGATTCCACAACCAGGCTCTCAGAGCGCTTNACCCGCACTACACACTCGGCTTGTTGTTCGATGGTCATAAATCGATGCAGGATCCCAATCCCTCCNAGCTGTGCCATGGCAATAGCCATGTGCGTTTCGGTAACCGTGTCCATGTTCGCAGAGACGATGGGGATCGACAAACGGATTCCCGGTACAAGCCAGGTTTCAGTGGAAACGTCTTTTCGACTATGGATCGCAGACCGATGAGGTACGAGAAGAACATCATCAAATGTCAATCCGGAATCATCTCGAATTTTCATATTCCCTCCATCTAATAAAAAATACCAGTAATAATTTTAACAGGGAATTCCTTGTATATTCACTTTTCCTTCAGCGATTTCCAGATATATTCCGNATCTACCGGCAGCCTATCGACCCNAACACCAACCGCATTGTAGATGGCACCGATGATTGCTGGTGCGGTGGGTATGCCAGCAATTTCACCCACTCCCTTTGCGCCATAGGGTCCATCATCCGTCGGATGCTCGATCACGAAACTAACAATTTCTGGGGTGTGAAGAATTGAAGGAATACGATAACGTGCCATCCTGTCAGTAAAAATCATGCCATTTTCGGTTATGAAAATTTCCATCAATGCACCTCCAATACCCATCATTACGCCCCCCTCGACCTGACCTTGCATGCCGAGTGGATTTAAGCATTTGCCGACATCGTTTGCTGTGATCACTTGATGCACCGTCACTTCACCGGTACGTGTATCCACTGAAACTTCGGCTGCCTGTGCAGCAAAGGAATATGCAAAGTGCGTATCGCCACTTTCACCAAGAGGCCTGGTAGTGGGAGCCTGATATTCATAACGGACTCTGGTTTGATGTCCTTCTGTGTTCATCATCTCAACAATATTTTTTAAAGAAAAGCGGCGGTTACCTGCAACCACAGAGCTATCCGAGAAATGAATTTTCTCCGGTGGAGTGTCGATTTTTTCAGCCAATACACTGATGATCGCCTGCCGTAAGCTTGCGGTAGCCAGGCGCACAGCATTACCGCTTACATAAGTCTGGCGAGAAGCAGTCGTCGCACCCCCATCAGGGGTCAAGTCGGTATCCATCAGGAGAACTCGCACCTGTGAGGGGGAAACCTCCAGCTCTTCACACACAATCATCTGCAACACGGTTGATAATCCCTGCCCGAGTTCCGCCGAAGATGTCCGTGCCTCGACTGTACCATCTGCCAGCAGTTCAACCTCGGCACTGGCAGCGTCCGTTGCACCACCCCCAAAACCTGTATTTTTATAGCCAACCGCAAACCCCCAGGCTTTATGGACGTACCCTTCAANATGCGAGGTGAATGGATAATCTCCACCACGCTTGCGCATCTCAGCCTCGACTTTATCCATACAATCCAACAATCCCACACTCTCACGCAATACCTGTCCGGTGCTGGTTATGCCACCTTCACTTAGCGCATTCTTTCGGCGGAGTGCTATCGGATCAATATTCAATGCCTCGGCAAGCATATCCATCATACTTTCAATAGCAAAAGTGGATTGTGTGACGCCAAAGCCACGGAAGGCTCCCGCGGGTGGATTGTTGGTATACATGGCATAACAATCNGANCTGACNTTTGGTATNTGGTAAGGTCCAGTGGAATGGGTTGTAGCGCGCTCCATCACCTTTTCACCCAAAGAGGCATAAGCACCTGTATCACCATATAATTCAGTCTCCATGGCAGTCAGGCTACCGTCTGATTTTGCGCCTGCCTTGATTCGGATCTGGGTGAAATGCCGCTTGGGGTGAACCAGCATGCTCTCATGGCGATCAAAAAGCAACTTTACGGGTCTCCCTGTGGCTTGAGCCAGGAGAGCGGCATGGATCTGCCCAGCAATATCCTCTTTACCACCAAAGCCACCACCCACGAACTGACCCATAATGCGCACCTGCTCTTCTGGCCAACCGAGCGCGCCTGCCACCTGCTCACGATCGGAGTAGGGGATCTGTGAACCGACGTAAATTTCCATCTGCCCGGAAGCGGTTGGGCGGGCGATACTGCATTCCGGTTCCATAAATAAGTGTTCTGCCGCCGGTATATGGAAGGTGTGCTCAAGGATCAAATCGGCTTCATTAAAACCTTGCTTGACGTCTCCTTTGCGGACTTGAATATGCTTTAGCAGGTTGCCTCCAACGTGCAAGACAGGCGCGTCCGCCTGACGCGCTTCAAGGGGACCTTTAACTACCATTTGATTTTCAAACTCAAAGGTGATAAGATCCAAAGCCTTTGTGGCAATCTCATCGCTATCTGCGGCTACAATCGCGACAGCATCCCCGACATATCGGATGCGGTCTCCAATCCCAACCAAAATCGGCCAGTCTGAACTGACCAGCCCATGATCCCGTGCAGCGGTGAGATTTTCCGCAGTTAATACTGCACGCACACCTGGCAATGCAAGCGCCTGGCTAACATCGATGCCTCGCAGGATGGCATGCGGGACTTCCGCCCTTTTAACCCGCGCATAAAGCATGTTATCAAAACAAAGATCATCGGTGTATTTTGCCTCACCAGTGACCTTCTGGAGTGCATCAGGGCGGATCAGTATCTTTCCAACCTGGTGGTGTTTCACTTCGGAAAGTAGGAGGGATGGAGCTGGAATGGGCAATCCACGATGGATTAAATCAGAAGCTGCCAGAATAGCCCGCTCGATGGCCGGATAACCTCCGCACCGGCAGAGAGTACCTCTTAATGCGGCGCGTATTTCCTCCCTGGTAGGATTGGGATTGCGTTTCAGCAGCGCATAAGCTGTTATAACCTGCCCGGGGGTACAGAAACCGCATTGTACAGCACCAAAGGTTACAAAAGCTTCCTGCAAAGGGTGTAAACCATGGCTTTCCTTATCACCGGATGGAAGATTTGCCAACCCTTCTATGGTCGTTATCTGCTTACCCTGGGCACGAACGGCAGGGTAGGAGCAGGATAGAACCGGGTCATCACCCACCAGTACAGTACAGGCACCACATTCAGCTTCGTTGCAGCCGATCTTTGTGCCGGTCAGTTTCAATCGGTGGCGCAATAATTCTGCCAGAGTTTCCCCGGGAATGGGGGGAAGGGAATAATGAATACCATTTACGATCAGAGAGAGCAGCTTTTTACTTGCCAGAATCATTGTTGATTTCTTTCTGCTCTCTGCCATGCCTTTATTATTGCTTCTTGCAATAGGACTCCTGCGAGATGTCGGCGATACTCAGCTGTGGCACGATGTGGACTGGTGCGAAAGTGAGCTTCCTTCAGCAGCTCATCCATGGCATGAGCCTGAACATCGGGGGAGGGGGTCTGGCCGATGAATACCTTTTCAGCCCCCAACATCCTCATTGGGATCGGACCAGATGGACCAACTGCAATCCGAATATCCGCGATACGGTCCTCTTTTCGCTGTAGCCATATTGCCACATTCAGGATTGCCAGGGCAATTCCCTGTGGGCTAACGCGACGCGCAAACGCGGATGCCTGCCCTTGTTCTTGTAAAGGCAGATAAAATCCTACCAATAGATCCTGGCCGGGATTTAACGTGGATTCACCTGGACCCTTGAACAGTGTTTGGAGCGGAACCCTGCGTTTACCGGTCATATTTACCACCTCAACCTGTGTCTCAAGGGCTAACAGCGAGATGGTACCATCAGCAGCCGGTAAAGCATGGGCAACATTACCTCCAATGGTGGCCACATTGCACACCTGTGGGTTGCCCATCAATACAGCAGCATCTGCTAACGCTTGTGCATGAAGTTTAATCAGAGGGGAATTATAAGCCGGGTGAGAGTGACTGAGGCTCCGATGAACAAGGAACCATGCCGGATTTCAAGCGCACACATTTCTTCAATTTCAGTCACATCGACTAATATCCGGACCGGCCGGTGAATGCCTTGTTGCAGCTCGAGTAACAAGTCGGACCCACCGCTCACGATGCGCGCCGAACCATGTGCAGCTGACAGGACTCCTAAGGCTTCCTCAACAGAACGGGTCAGGATGTACTCTTCACACAGGCTTTTCATAAAAAATCAGGAATGATGAACCCGGCAGGGGTGGAATGCGGCAAATTATATCAGTTATAAAATAGTTTACATAAAAACTACTGTGCAAACGTGTCCACCAATAATTTCACATCCCCGCAAACTGGATACAAAATTGGGCAGGTGCAGCCTCGCTTGCGGTATTCGTTGACACAACAGCGTGCTTCATCAGGCGTGCCTGAGGCGGTTATGCGATCAATCAGCTCATCAGAGACCAGGTGTTTGGCCTGGTTGATCTGTTCCTGGGTGGCAGGCCAGCCCAGCATAGACTGAATTTCTTTAACAACTTCATCAGAAACGCCGGATGATTTGGCGATATGCGGCTGTTGCGCCAGGTATTGGGTAAGCAACCCGCGAGCAGAGTCAAACGCCGTGTCATGATCCTCATCCACCGAGCAGACAATCAGCTGAGGGCGGTCGATTTCATCCAGGCTGCGACCACTCTTTTGGGCACCTTTCTCCAGCAGTTCCAAAATATGGTCATTATGCTCTGGTGGTGCGCAGTAATTCAAGACGACCCCATCGGCAATCTCACCTGCCAGTTCCAACATTTGGTCACCCGTAGCCCCGATCATGATGGGTACATGACGCGGCTCACGGCGGCCATGCACCACATCCAGCTCAATGCCGTTGACGTGAATGAATTCTCCATCAAATGTGACCCGCTCCATGTTCAACAAGCGGCGCAGGACCAGCACCGTTTCTTTCATGGCAGTGAGGGGTTTCTTGCGGTCAATGCCAACATTTTTCGCCAGTGGATCCCACCAGGCACCGATACCGCAGATTACCCGGTTCGGAGCGAGGTCGTCCAAGGTGAGGAAAGTAGATGCCAGCAGACCGATGTTGCGCGTCCAGTTATTGATGACCCCTGAGCCAACCTTGATGCGCTCAGTGACTGCCGCGTACGCTGCCATTGGAACAACCGCGTCTCTTACCAGGCGGCTTTCAGCCTGCCAGACTGCTTCAAAGCCTTTGCTTTCCGCATATCGGACATAATCGAGCCCAACGCGCAGATCATGTGCATCCTGCAAGTATAGTGCGACACGTTCCATATCATTCCTCGCTATCTCTACCAATAATTTTATNATTGCAAGAAAATTTCTAGCTTCCTTATAGCTCTTGCAGACGCTGCCACATCTTTGGGGCTAATTCGCGAGAACGGGCAGCAATNCGTTGCTCGTCCATACTCAGAATCTGCTTTCCCTGCATCAGTATTTTGCCTTTACAAACGGTCGTATCCACCGTCGCATCCACCAATCCAAAAATAAGATGTCCAAGGAAATTCGCTTCGCTGAGCGGGGTGGGAGGCTGATAGTCGATGATGGCCAGGTCAGCAGGAAGCCCCTCAGCAATCTCTCCTAACCGCAGACCAAACTGTCGTTCAGCAATCGTGGCATTATTCTGTACGAGGAGTTGTGGCGCTTCCATAAAAGCCACACGCGGGTCGTGGTTGGCAAGCCTGTGCAGCAAGTAGGCACAGCGCATCTGGGCGAGCATATCGGAGCCCATGCCATCGGTACCCAATCCGACGAGAACACCTTTTTTCAACAACGAAAACAACGGGGTAACCCCAACCGCGTTATTCATATTTGATTCGGGGTTGTGGACCACACTCGTCCCGGTTTCAGCCAGGATGTCCATTTCATCGTCGTCAACATGGACGCAATGGACGAAAATTGACTGCTTGCCCGTCACTCCCAATTTGTGCAATCGGTTCACAGTGGGCACACGGTATTTAGCGAGAGAATCGTCCCGGTCTGCGACATCTTCCGCCACGTGGATGTGGCAGCCCACGCCTGCCTCCCGGGCAATACCGACACATTCCTCTATGGTCGCATCCGACAATGTGAACGAGGCATGCATACCCATCATCGCTGCAATCTGGCCATCTCCCTTGCCGACTTTCTTGATGAAACGCTTGTTTTCCACCACACCCCCACGCGGGATATTACGGTCTGAAACTTCATAGCAAAGCAAAGCACGAATACCCGCCTGCCGAACAGCAGCCTCGATCAAATCTAGTGAGCCGTCCCTAAAGGCAGGGGAGGCGTGGTGATCAATAACGGTGGTCGTGCCATTGCGGATGCAGTCGATCAGAGGCAGTTGAGCCGATACGGTGACATCCTCTTCGTCCAACGCCCGATCCACCTTCCACCACAATCGCTCCAGGATCTCAACGAAATTTGAAGCTGGCTTGCCGGGGATGCCCATCCCACGTGCCATAGTTGAGTAAAAATGGTGGTGGGTGCAGATGAAACCGGGCAGGATGATCTTCCCAGAACAGTCCATGTCTTTAGCTTCCGGGAAGCGCTGCTTCATTGCACCGGCATCACCTACTGCTACAATTTTTTCCCCATCAGAGACCACTGCTGCATTCCACAATACCCGGTTCTTTTCTCCTAGCGTGACAACGATACCATTCTCAAATCTGGTAGCCATATTCATCCTTTCGTCTCTATTTCTCTTTGAGCACCGCGAGCTCTTCCGGTGTGCGCGTCCGCATGGTGATGGCGCCTACAAAGCACTTCTTCGCACAAATAGAACAGCCGATGCACAGGGCTGGATCTGTGACAGGCAGCCCACGCTCATCCAGAGTGATCGCCAGATAGGGGCAACGGGCACAATTGCCGCAGGATACACAATAGTCCTGGTTGGCTTCGGAGATTTTCTTGATTGGCGTTAATGCCATGAAGTCTGTGATTGGACTCGGTTGAGCGATGCCAATAAGCTCCTTCATCGATGCAATGCCTCGCTGCTGCATCAGGAAGGAAGTGCCTGATTCAAGGTCATTGATAATTCCATAGCCCTGCTTCATGACGATGGTACAGAACTGAACAGTCTTGACGCCTAGGGCGAGGAAATCACAGGCAGCTTTATAATCCATCGGTCCACCATTACCTGATATCTCAATCCCTTCTGGGACTGCTTGCGCCAGGGTGAGGTATGAAATCGGAGTTACCCCCTCACCACTCATTCCCACAATTACCCCTTCTTCCCAAGAATGCCCTAGCGCTGGGCGGAATGCCAGAGTGGGGAAGGAGTTTGCCAGGGTGATCCCCGCTTTCTTGTTCGGGTACACGTCCAGAACTTTACGGATCGCCCGCAGGATNGGAGCAATAGAGGTAACTGCTGCGGTCAGTTTGAAAAGCTTGGGGATATCGGCATCACCGACTTGCATGATCCAATCGATGATCCGGGCAGTGAGAGCGGCATTCTGAGAAACAATGGCTCCTTCGGTCCCATCGCCTCCCTGCGGGCAGGATAGCGAATACTCAATACCCATCACTCCCGCAGCTTCCAGTTTTCGGGTATTGGATTGCCAACCCACTGCGTCGGTTTCATCGTTCCCTGTTACCGGACCACCCGTAGAAGCCAGAGTCAGGCGATCAGGCCACATTTTGACCAGCTGTTCAACTTCACGGCAAACGCGGTCGAGCGCGTGACCGGAGACATTGTCTGCATTGGCATAAGTATAAGGATTATAGGTGAACATGTATTCACCCGGGATATGGATGGGGACGTTATCGAAGGCGGTTTTCATCACACCCCCAGCCCAACCAGCTTGATAAGCCCGGTTCATTTGTTCCATCCCATCTGAAGATGGAGAAGCGGAAATAAGATAAGGGGAGATAATCGATCGCCCAAAGAATTCGGTCGTCAATGAAACCGGTACCGGGTTGTAGCCAGGCAAGCTGAAATACGACTTGGTAGGCTTTTTGATCACCGGTTTATCTTTTCCCTGCAGGTAGGCATCCACCTCTAGAGCAGCGTTCTTTCCGGAGGCGACTGCCTGGACAACTGTCGTTGGACCTGTGGTGATGTCGCCTGCATAATATATTCCATCTGCTTGCAGGCGTGGCAAGGTTGCTCGCATCCCTATCGCAATAATGACCGCATTAAAATCGGCGCGCACACCCTCCGTACCAGGGATGTCGCGTATGTTCGCTGGGCTGAATGGTTTCCCTTCAGGAAGCTCGACCTTTATGGTTTCAAGCCCGCTGACTTTTTTACCACTCTTGAGGATCTTGCTGACCCGGATACGACCGCTCACTTCGATATCATAATCTAACAATTCCTTGCGTTCTTTAGTGGTCAAAGGCATCTCAGAGAGTTTTTCCAACATGAAGAGCTCGACATGCTTGGCACCATATTTTTTAGCTGTTACGGCACAGTCGAGGGCAGTTGCGCCACCCCCAATGACCGCCACTCGCCCATCAAACTTATGCGCATATGGCTTTGCCAGCAAGTCTACCATTTTGACCGCCAGGTCTTCATTCTGAATGCCTAATTCGATGGGCTTCCATAAACCAGCGGTCACACAGACGGCACCATACCCAGACTTAAACAATTGAATGGGATCTTCAATTTTGGTACCTGTTTTTAAAGAAATATTACCCAACGACAGGAGAAATTGAATATCGGTCTCGACCACTTTCCTATCCAGGCGGTGCTCAGGGATCAGGTTCATCATCCCTCCCAAGTGGTTGCGCCCTTCAAAGATATCTACCGAGTAACCCAGCTGTGCCAGGACCGCTGCTGCACCTAAACCGGCTGGTCCTCCTCCGATGACCGCCACTTTCTTTCCGTTTAATTTTGGTCTGGAGAATTCCGGGATGCCTCCAAGCTGCTTGGCTAATTCCACGATAGTCGCCTGGACGAGTGGGATATTGATAGCCCCGTCGAATTTCACGCGTGTGCAGGCAGCCATACACAACGTATCGGGGCAGACCATCCCGCAGACCCCACCCAGCGGATTGGCGTGCATGATCTCAGCTGCAGATCGTCGGATATCGGATGGATTCCCGACTCGGGCAGCCATGATGAAATCTGCTGGCGAGCAGTTGGCAGGACAGGCTTCTTTGCATGGCTTCTCCTCACAATACTCGCAGCGGAACAACTCTGCGTTGAGCTGTGCATTGGTCATGATCAGGGTATTGATCCTTTTTTCTGCCATAGTGAACCTCTTGTTAGCTTACAGGAATGTGAAAGTATTATACCCTGTCTCTTTTCTAATAAGTTTTCATCAAATTGAATATGGATAGGGTGGGTATAGCCAATAATCTCCAGGCTGACCGTCTGGACCATGAGGCAGATGATATATTTTAAACCTTGTGATTTATCTCGTTCTGGATTGATGAAATTGATGATGAAACGCCACAAACCAGTTAATTATTCATTGAGCTATCAATCATACCCCTTGACATATGGATTGACTGTGAGCCATACCGCACCAGTTGTGTGGAATGTGTTACAAGGATAATGGTGATCCCTGTGATGATGTGTATCTGCTGAAACATATCCATGATTTCCGTTTCAGTTTGCTCATCCAGATCACTGGTCGGCTCGTCTGCCAATAACAACTCAGGTTGGTTCAACAATGCACGTGCCACGACCACCCGTTGTTGTTGCC
>JGI11641J44799_10000622_pt1 | contig 10772 bp, 10 predicted proteins | sample WetSurSiteA1Bulk_FD_44799 | JGI IMG/M metagenome (IMG submission 44799) | reverse complement strand
TTGGTCCATTATCAGCGCCCTGGCTCTGCTGTTGCTCACCATCGTGTTGAGTGGTCCTGTCCCCAGGTGGCCAGCTGGGTCTCCGAATGCAGCATTTTCATTGCGCACCACCGCGCCTGACCTGGCAAATTTCTTACTTGAGCTGGCCTCCCCGCAGCACCTGGATCCAGCTTTGATGGCGGAGATGACCTCACCTCAGGTCCAAAGGGATGAAGGTCAATCCTGGGGATTGGGGATTGGCATCCAGCAGGACTCACAGGGCAATATCCTCTGGCACGACGGAAATAATATGGATTTTCACTCATTAATGGTCGTCGATCAAGAGCAGAGGAATGGTGTAGTCGTCCTGACCAACGGCCAAAACGGAGCGTCTCTGATGAATGAAATCGCAAACTATGCTATGGATAAAATATCAGGACTCGCAAGCTATCAGGCTGTCGATTCTCTCCTCGATGTTGGGGGTTACCAGCTCCATTTTCGGATTTATCCGGGATCTGAGCCAGCTGTCTTGCTTGAATCCGGCGGAGGAATGGATGCCTCCTATTGGAATGACCTGGCTCCAACCCTGGCGCGAGAGACTGGAGCAGCGATCATCACTTATGACCGGGCTGGGTATGGGGAGAGCGACCTGCCGAATGCTCCTTATGACATCCGCCAAGAGGTGGCAGCACTGTGGAGGGGATTAGAACAGTTAGGCTTCACGAAATCCTTGATCTTGTTGGGTCATTCCTATGGCGGAATGTTAATCCTGGTGGAGGCATGCGAGCACCCCGATGCGGTACGCGGTGTGGTATTCCTGGATGCCATGAACGTAGAATTCATAGATGCCATTGGTGGCGTCCAGGCTCTCATCAACCATCCGCTGTCTCAGCAACCCTTCGATCGAGCGGACAAGGAAAAACTCACCAAGCCGCAACTCGCCTCCCTGCGGGTTGAAGATGGCTTGCNTGGGGTCGTTGAATACGTTCGTTCCTTATCCATACCGCAGCACATTCCAGTCAGGGTGATCACCGCTGGTATACCGTGGTGGCCCAAACCCGAAGAGAACCAGGCCTGGCGAGAATCACACGAGCATCTGGCTGCCTCAGTGAAGGACGGAAAGTTATTGGTTGCTGAACGCAGCACNCATCTTGTACCCGATGAGCAGCCAGAGATCATTGTTGATACGGTGAAGGAGTTAGTTCAGATTGAACGTCAATAGTAACCCTTTAGCTAAGGATCTAGATATATCTGTAGAGGCTGCTATGCAAGAGAAGAGACAAGTCTATGGAAACCTCGTTAATAGCCCTTCAGATACCCATAAACCCCTCTTTAGAAGCGTGTATTTCATATCCATATCCATTATTCTAGGAGTATCGAAACAGTCAAGGCATCCAGGCATCGGCTGCTTTTCACAAGGAAAATTTCAATGAACAAGATAACCCATTGGATTAAAACCCATCAAGTGGGGGCTTTCTTTATTTTCACTTTCGTCATCTCCTGGGGGCTGGGATTTTCTTATCTCGCGGTATACAAGGGCATCGTGTTTCTGGCTCCACTGGCTTTTATCGCTTTCTGCGGACCAGCGCTGGCGGGGGTCATCATCACTGCGGTTTCCAATACCCAGCCTAAGCAAGGGACAAAGCGATCATATTGGATTGCCTTCCTAATTGCCTGGGTTGTGTCGGCACTAATATTTCTAGCCAACAACACATTTATCAACCGTGCTCCATTATCCCCTGTCATGGTAGGCTTCACGCTTGTTTCAGTGGCACCAGTTGCCTTGGTGATCAGCATGGCGCATTCGCGCGTCCCGGCAGTGAAAAGCTACCTGTCTTCATTGATCCGGTTGCGCGGTGTGTGGGGCTATTTCTTTCTGGCAATAGTGTTGACTCCGGTGTTGGTTCTGCTTTCAATCCTTATCAATAGCTTGCTTGGTCGGCAAACCAGCACATCCCACCCACTCCCAGAAATAAACCTGGCATTGATCGGTTTGATCGTAGTTAAATTCCTCTACCAGTTTTTCTTTTTCAATGCCACGGGGGAAGAAGCAGGCTGGCGTGGTTTTGCGCTACCCAAAATGCAGTCGATTATCAGTCCACTGGTTGCCTGTCTGGTGATTAATATATTTTGGCCATTATGGCATTTATTCCCCTGGATAGCTGAAGGAAGACCTGTCTTTTCCCTGGGGTATTGGGCGCGGACATACCTGGAACTCCTCCCGGGCACGGTGACCCTGTGCTGGATCTATAACCGCAGCAAGGGCAGCATCCTGGTGGCAGGTACCGCCCACGCTGCCGCAAATACTGCCTATTGGTTATTCCCAAACCTGGATTGGACGGTTTTCAACTGGACCGTGGCAGGTGCTGCACTGGTGATGATTTTGGTCGACCGGATGTGGAAAAAGCTGCCTTCCGATAACCCGGCAGTATATCAAGCAGCAATGGTTGAGGAAAGCTATAGCAGTCGCGATCCGGAGCCAAATTCTTTAAAAACGATCTAATTTGAACCTTGTTCCTGAAAGGAGTTCACTATGAAAAATCGACAACAAATCTGGTTATGGTTATCTGCCGCTGTTTTGTTCATCGTGGGTTTCATCCTCGTCATGAGCGACAGCAGTGCTGGATGGTTTCTCATCATCCTGGGTATCACTTATCTCGGCATTTCGACGCGACCAGGTCAAACATGGGCAACATCCAACCCAGGTGTCGCTCGTTGGGGGGTGATCATTGCTACGTTGTTACTCGTTTCTCTCACCATCATTGTTGGTGCAGTATTGCTGTTGAGGTAATCGCCAATGCTGCCATACCATAATTAAAGGAGTGTTATCTATGAACCTCAATACAGTTTTAAAGAAAGCCTGGCATATGCTCTGGAATTACCGGGCATTATGGCTGTTCGGGGCAATCCTGGCACTGGTTGGTGCCAACACAATTTATCCCCCCGCCTGGACCGACTGGCAGAATAATGACCAGTGGACCAAGATCAAACTCTCTGAGCAAACCACCATCCAGGTNCCCGGTGCNGATGTAATCATCGACCTCACTGCGCCTGGTGNCTTCCGCATCATTAATGANAATGGCATCACCTGGCGTGAGTTTAACGATCTGGTCGACCTGCTGGATCGCGAAGCTGCGATCAACCTATGGCCAATCCTGATCGAGTCTGTCATCATCCTCTTCATCCTGTTGCTGCTTGGGGTGACCGCACGCTATATCACTGAGACTGCCTTGATTCGTATGGTGAACGAAACCGAAGAAACAGGCAGGCAGCTTGGTATGTGGGAAGGTGTTCGGAAAGGCTTTTCGTTCCGTGCTGGAAAGCTTTTCCTGCTCGACCTCATGGTTGGCCTGCTGGTGGCAGTGATATCCATTGCAGTATTTGGGCTGGCGATTGCACCTCTCCTTTTAGCGATCGGAAGTCACGAAGTCATCCTGATCACCATCGGGGTGGGCACGTTCGGCTTGCTTGTTCTGGCATTCTTCATGTGGCTCGCAATCAGTGCAGTGCTTTCACTTGTGCTTCAGACCATCCGGCGTGCATGTGTCTTGGAAAAGCAAAGCCTGCTGGCCTCAATCCGCCTGGGGATCATGCTGACAAAACATCATCTTAAAGATGTTACCCCGCTTTGGCTGGTGTGGATGGGCCTCCGATTGATATGGGTGTTTCTGATCGTGCCGGTCATGCTCCTGTTTATCCCATTCCTACTGCTAACCATCCCTCTCGGCGCTCTCCTGGGTGGAGGTCCTGCTGCTCTGGTGGCTGGAATGACTGCCCTGTTCATGGATGGTGCTACCCCGTGGATCATGGGTGCATTGGTGGGGCTCCCAATCTTCATCGTGGTGATGATTTCACCCATCCTGTTCGTCAGCGGGCTGGTAGAGATATACAAATCATCCATGTGGACCATTGCCTATCGCGACCTGAAAGCCTTGGAGCTTCCTGTCCAGGTGCCCGTTTCTCCGGCGCAAGTGTTGCCAGTACCCGGGTCGGCAGATTAAGAGATGTGGATTTAAAGTTTTTTTGAAAAGGGCTATTCAAGCGGATGTGCGAATCGAAGGGTCGCATATCCGCTAACAGAGGTGAGCNATGAAAACTACTTCTCAACGGCTTACCGGAACTCAACTGATCCGCTCGATGGCGCTCTTCTTTGGNNCTTTCCTGTTCGCCTTTTCTTTGAACTCCTATATCATTCACGAGGCTGGNCACGCTTTTGGGGGAGTGTTATTCGGTTGCCAATTCGAGGGGCTTCATGTTAATCCTTTCGGCGCGGGTGGTTGGCGTAACCAATGCCCCGATACAATGACCCAGGCAGGTAAGTTTTTTCAAGGCATGGGTGGCGAAATCTTCGGCGTGCCGTTATCCATCGTAGTGACAATTCTATTGTGGCGTAAAAGGAGTCCGGGATTGTTGCCCCTGCTGATGTCAGCCACGGTGGTCTGCATCGGTAATCTGTTGTCAGTCCTTGATTCAATAACTTCCTATCCTGGCTTTATCTTTGATTATGGCTTGTTGCTTAAAGCTGGGATGTCACCATCCATACTATGGGCAATTGGCGTTGCATCGCTGGTATTTGGGATCATTTTTATGGATTTATTGTTCCCACTTGGTGGAATCGGGAGAGCTACACCGTTCTGGCAGGTGCTGCTTCTTAGCCTGACTACCTGGCCATTTTACCTGGCATTACGCCTCATCTACCAATCGCTGGCTGGNAGGAGTATTGAAGGGCCAATCACCCTCTTAGTCTTTGGAGTCATCGTTGCCACACTCACGGCGATTTTCTTCAAGCCGGTTTACAAACTGGCAGATCGAATTTCCCATATTGAACCTGTGGTGCCTTCAGCAGGCGCAGCCTGGCTCTCAATTGGGTTGGGTGTGGGTCTGACGGTTCTTCTCGTGGTTTTTAACCCCATCTGGTTCGCGTAATGACCGCGGAGATTGACTCGTGTTAAGAAAAAAGAGGAAATCGTGAACAAGCAAAATCAAGCCCTATTCTCCATCCTTGCCCTTTGCATCCTCGCCGGAGCGATCATCCTTACCATGGTATTGATCTCTGCTCCCGCTCCATTGGTCTCTCTGGATGCCTGTGCTGGTCCACATGTCTCCGGCTGCACCATGTCCGGTGCCTGTAAGGATAGCGAGGTGACCTCTCCTTCCTGACTTAAGCTGTGTTGGTGGCTTGTGCAGAGTTTCGTCACCCTGATTGGTGGAATGCTGATCGACTGAACCAAGGAGATATGCAAAGAAGTAAATATTATGAAAGTATCATGGGAGACATTTCAGATGGACACAAAAGAAAATGAACCAAGCTTTTTTGATTTTGCAGCCGAGGTGGGCTTAACCAAACACATCGGAGGGCTTGAAGCGACTGAAAAGCTTCTCCAGCTATGTCACATCACTAAAAACAGCTACATTCTGGATGTTGGCTGCGGCGTTGGTGCGACGGCATGTTTTATTGGCAAGAAGGTTGGCTGCCGGGTGATGGGTGTGGACATCAAGCCGAAGATGGTTGAGAGGTCCAGGCAAAGGGCAACTCGCGAAAAGGTGACAGATCGGGTTGAATTCAGGGTGGCAGACGCCCAGGATTTACCTTTCGAGGATAACCTTTTCGATGCTGTAATCACCGAGTCCGTGACTGCCTTTCCCGAGGACAAACAAAAGGCGGTCAACGAGTATGCTCGCCTGGTAAAGCCGGGCGGCTATGTTGGGCTCAATGAGACAACCTGGTTAAAAGTACCCCCACCACCAGAAGTGGTTGCCTGGGCANCCCAGGATGTGGGTGCCAGTGTAAAACCACTGACGCCGGAAGCCTGGACTGAGCTATTGGTGGTTGCCGGGTTAAGGGAGATTGTGTCAAAGACCTACGCGATCAACACCCAGGATGAAGCAAAAGGCATTCTACGGCGTTATGGCTTGGGAGGATCGCTTGCGATTATGGCCAGGATGCTATTCCTATATACCAGAAGCCCTGCATACCGGAAATTTACTAAGGAAGTACGCCAGGGTGGGGTTATTCCTGAAAACCTGGAGGAGTACTTCGGCTATGGGTTGTTCATCGGGCAGAAATAAAAGAGGATGTGATCCTGTCACGCGCTAAATCCCCCTGGCTTTTTCTGATTCTGGCCTATGGCCTCGCCTGGCTAATGTGGATTCCGGTGGTATTGACCAGGCAGGATTATCAAGGCTCGCCCCTGTTACTCATTATTATTTTCCTTGGTATCTTTGGTCCTGGGATAGCGGGCATCCTGCTGACCTATCTACAGGGCGATCGAGAACAATGGCGGGATTTCTGGTTGCGCATGCTGGATATAAAGCGCATCCGCCCTTTATGGTATGCAGTAATCCTGTTCTTTTGGCCTGCGATGCAGCTTCTAGCCCTGTTTCTGAACCAACTGATGGGCGGTATACCATCCGAATCTGAGTTTATCAAGGAAATGATTAAGCAACCCATAAGCATTCCAGTGGTGGTCCTGATATATTTTTTACAGGCGGGTCTCGAAGAGCTTGGCTGGCGCGGGTATATGCTGGAGCGCTTGCTGCCTTCCTGGGGGGCTTTGAAAAGCTCGTTGATCGTTGGGATTTTCCATGCATTCTGGCATTTGCCGATGTTTTGGGTGGTTGGCACGAATCAAAGTAAAATGGGTCTCGATACCGATTTTCTCATCTTTGTAATTCAAACTATAGCCTTCTCCATTTACTCAACCTGGTGTTACATCGGGAACGATCATAGCACACTGGCGGTAACCTTATTCCATGGTGTTGGGAATTTGTGCCTCGATATTTTTATGGTCGCACCAGGAACTATGAAATATAATATTTTTACCTTGTTCATGGTGGCAGGAGCAATCATCGTCAGCTTGGTATGGTTGACTCGAACGGGAGAACAAAAAGCACAACTAGCCGAAGGCAGATAAACGGGATGTTGTATCGTAATATCAAATGTCGTGCGAATGTCGTCCATACGACGTTGTATTTCCAAGGTTGGTTTTTATAATGAGGTCATAATTCTATAAGGAGTGAACCATGAACCAACCTGATCTCGGACTCAAAGTGATAGAACTGCGTCAGCAAAAAGGATTGACGCAAGAGCAGCTAGCTGAGCTGTGTGAAGTCAGCGCTCGCACCATTCAACGTATCGAAAGCGGTGAAGTGGACCCGCGTGCATATACTCTCCAATGCCTGAGCAAAGCCCTTGAATTTGACTTTGGCATAGATGGCACCACCAATGAGAATCTCTGGCTTACCATCCTGCACCTCAGCAGCATATTCGTTATCGTTGTCATCCCCTTGCTGTTGTGGTCATGGAAGAAAAATCAATCCAGCAAGATTGACCACCAGGGGCGCCTGGTGCTTAACTTCCAGGTTACTATGACCCTCATCCTCATCTCCGCGGTGCTCCTGGTCATGATCTTCCCAATTGCACTTGCTATCATTGAAGAATCAACGGGTACAAGTATCATTGAGGGGAATCCTGTCATTATGGCAATGCTCATCTGCATCCCCCTGCCACTTATCCTCATTGGCATCTTCTGCACCTACCAGGGCGTGGTTAATGCAATGCGCGCCTTAGCGGATAAACCGGTCCACTATGCACTCAGCATCCCCTTTGTTAAATAAATCCTGTGGCAGCCGGGGATATTTATTCTCGGCTGCCTTCAGTAAAATATGAAATCAGATAGGAGCGTCACTAAAACATAAAATATGTCCAATCGGCGGCGGCTGGCGCGTGAAAGGCTGGAAATATACCTGGTTCATCTTCTCATGGCATACCGACCACTGTTATTCATCGTCGGACTGTTGTTGTTAGTGTATAGTATCGCCAACTTGTTTATCAACCCGCTGGTTGGCTTTGCCAGTCTCCTACCGGCCTTGTACCTGCTGCTGATAAGCAATTCCTACCCCGTCACCCTGTACACTGCCCGCCTGGGTGCCTGGATTGGCACGCTGTGGAGGCATGAAGAGTGACCCCAATTCATCACCGTAGGATTGGAAATATCCAGGTTGTCTCCGGGTTTTCTTGAGGAAATCTTCAGATGCGTTTTGTATACTGAGAACAACAAACCATCAAAAGGAGATTCTCATGGATACCAAACTAAAATTCACCTTACCTATTCTTATCTTATTCGTAATTTTCTTGGCAGGCTGTGATACCGGGTTAAAATTTGATGCACCGGAGATTGACCCACCGTCCGACCTGATTCCTGGCTATGTTCCGGAAGGTTTCGAGCTCATAACCGGATTTCAAATTCCCGGAGATGTGACACTTTACGAATTTACTCTCGGCGACACTGGGGAGTTGGTTGGCCGTTTGAAGGCAGGCGATCGCTTCTTCGACCTTAAAAGCCCTGCTGGGAATATTGTCCAGGGGGTATACTATAAAAGTAAGCAAAACCTCATCCTGGTCACCAAATCCTATTTTCCTGATGGGACTCTGGATGATTGGCTGGCTGTTTACGAAGAAAGTCAACCCAAACCCTGTGATTGCGAGTGTGCTGGCCTTGTTCGATTGGACACCATGCCCTTCCCAATCCGTTTTGAAGAGCTCCANGAAGTACGCACCATCGATGGCACTCGGGTCGCCATTCTCACGGGATCACTGGGTTGGACCACGGCCTTCGTGCGGGGGGATTACCTGCTGACCGTTGAAAGCGCGATTTCCCTCGAAGAAAACCTGAAAATTGTTTCTAGCCTGCTTAAGTACTAAATATGCCATAGTGCAGTGCGAGCCTAAATGTTCGCACTGCACTGTTTGAACAAATGCAAATGACCATGTATACTTTAACTAAGGCACTAAAAAATTCAGCGATTAACGTCTTTTTAAATTTGATAGGGTAGCGAGATGATTAAGGTACTGGTGATCGATGATGAAGCCAATATCCTGCGCATCGTGCGTGATTACCTGGAACAATCCGGCTATCAGGTTCTGACCGCCTTCACCGCTGAAACTGGCTTGCACACCCTGCGCCATGAGATGCCCGACCTGCTCGTGCTCGACCTGGGTCTGCCTGACCAGGATGGTTGGGACCTGACCCGCCAGATACGCTCCGACCGCCAGCTGGCAAATACTCCCATCATCATGCTCACCGCCCGGGTGGGTGAGAGCGACAGGATCATCGGCCTGGAGTTGGGAGCAGATGATTACATCACCAAACCGTTTAATCCTCGCGAGGTCGTCGCCCGGGTGCGGGCGGTATTGCGCCGGGCAAGCCCGGTTAAATCAACGATCACCCGGCGCATCACCAATGCTGACCTGTCCCTCGACCTGGGTGAACACATCCTGACACTTCGGGGTGAACAGGTGGATTTAACGCCGACGGAATTCGAGCTGCTCTCCCTTTTTATGGAAAACCCTGGCCACACCTATACACGCGAAGAACTGCTTGAAAAAACGCTCGGGTATTCCTACGAAGGTACCAGCCGGACGTTAGATTCACATATTCGTAATCTTCGCCATAAGATCGAGCCTGATCCTGCAGATCCAATCTACATCGAGACCGTTTACCGGATCGGATATCGGTTCAAGAAGCATGCTATAGATAAACCATGAAACTACGAACGCGCTTTAGCCTGGCATTATGCATGGTCTTGCTCGTTGCCACGCTGCTCCCCATGCTGTTCTTTTATCTGCTGGGTTCCTCAGGATTGGTTGAGGTGACGTATGTTACCGAATCCCAAGACATCAGGCAGATAGATGTGGTTATGAAGCAACCCAATGCTACTTCTCCAGCTTTAACCGAGGTTTATCCACCACCCGGGTTCATTGGGAGATTGGCAAAGGATGGAATAACATCTATCCCACGGGTCGATCCAGTTACAGGAGAACGGGTGCCTGTATTTGCCTATGACCCGGCAATTGATCAATGGATTGCTGAGATTCCTTCTGGCGTCCAACGTGTGATTTTATCTTCACCGGTAGCAAAGTTTCGCGTGGATATGCCAGCCTGGCTTGTGTTAGGCGCATTGCTGTTGTTCAGCCTGCTCATCGGCGTGATCATGAGTGTTTGGATGAGCCGAAGTGTCACTCGCCCGGTTTCCCAGCTCGCTCAGGCAACCCAAGCTGTAGGTCAGCGCGACCTGGGTTATCGCGTGACCACTACCGGCAGCCAGGAATTGCAGGAGCTGGCGCACTCCTTCAATCGCATGGCGGAAGATTTGGAACGCGCAGAGCTCACGCGGCATAACCTGATGGCTGATATTGCCCACGAGCTGCGCACTCCGTTGTCAGTGTTGGAAGGTAACCTTCGTGCAATGCTGGATGGTGTGCATGAAACGAATGAAGAGGAAATTGCGCTTCTATATGAGCAAACCCATCATTTGAACCGTCTGGTGGAGGATTTACGCGAGCTTTCCCTGGCTGAAGCTGATCAGCTCTCGCTCAACCTCCATGAAATTGACCTGGCTTTTTTAGTGAAGGATACGATTGCTCATTTCGAGATCCTTGCGCAAGAACACGGCATCCAATTGAGGGCAGAATTGGACGAGCCTCTCGTTCATCCCAGCCTGGATGACCATCGAATGAGACAGGTCTTACACAACTTGCTTTCCAACGCGATCCGCTACACACCCAGGGGAGGTGTGGTAACAGTTCCTGCAAAAATACTTTCTGATAATAACAGCCTCATTATTTCGGTTGTAGACACTGGTGCTGGGATATCAGCAGAAGGGTTGCCTCACATTTTCGACCGCTTCAATCGTACCCAGGAAAGGCTGCGTTCCGATCATGATGGAACGGGCCTGGGCCTCGCAATTGTCAAAGCCCTTGTGGAAGCACAGGGAGGTAGCGTCAGCGTACG
>JGI11641J44799_10000617_pt1 | contig 10790 bp, 6 predicted proteins | sample WetSurSiteA1Bulk_FD_44799 | JGI IMG/M metagenome (IMG submission 44799) | reverse complement strand
TTATTCAATTTGATAATCGGCGGCTATTCGTATCTCAAAGGAGCAAGGGATTATGTTCAGACGGGAGTTGGCATAATAAGAAGACCAGTTCTTAAGATTTCAATTATCACCACAATTTTGATATTTATTCTTGGAATGCGACTATATTCACCCGTGGTTGGTTTGATGTCTGCGCTTATCTATTCCATTGTTCCGACATTTATGATTTCCTCGAGACTGGCCTTAAGCGAAAATGGATATATTCCTCTTTTTTTGGGAGCGGTTATTTTGATGGACCTTTACCTTAAAAAGAAAAGAAGAAAGTATCTCTTTTATGCCCTAACCTTATCGGTGCTGGGTTTTTATTTTAAAACTTCCGCGGTTGCCATAATTTTATCTTTATTTATTATTACCCTCTCTTGGCTTAAAGGTAAGGAAAGAATAATAACTATACGTTGGATACTATTCTTTGGATTAATGGGGGTTCTTTTATACGCTCTCTATGGAGCAATTATTGATTGGCAAACTTTTGTAAAAGTAATTATCGCCCAAAGTAAATATTTCTATGGTGCAGGATCGGAAGTTTTTTACTCTGTTCTTACTAGTTCCAAGGTGGCTTTAAAAAATTTAACCGACGGCTGGGTTCTTTTATCCTGGATAGCTTTTATTTATTTGACTGTAACGAAGATTAAGAAAGATAGAAGTTTTGATATGATTTCAATTCCTCTCTTCTCTTATTTTTTTGTTTTTCTGTTTTTAGGTGGTGAACCATATGGATGGTACCGCTATCCCTTTTTTCCTTTTCTTTCCCTTTCTTTGGGAATATTTCTTATTGAAATGTATAAAAAAGAAAATATTCCGGCCGTTGTTGCTTTAGCCCTTTTACCTTTCGGGACAGCAGTACATCGGATGATTGGACAGGTCGGGTTTCAAGATTATGTTGGTTTATTTAAAGTTTTTATCCTCATTTCCTTGGCGACTTGGTTGTCAGGCTTTATACTTAAAGAGAAGCAAAGCTTTTGGGTTAGAAGGGTTTTTATGTTGTTAGTTTTTGCGTTTCTGGTATTTTTGTCAATTAAAGAAATAATATTTTTGGATTATGGTAAATGGTTTTTTGTGACATGAAATTAAATCTTAAACTGATTATTCTGTCCTTCATTCTGGTTTTGGCAACACTTTTGCGTTTAGTGAGCCTAAATAAAGTGCCGGTTTCTTTATTTGGTGACGAACTTGATCTTGGGTATCAGGCCTACTCGATTCTGAAAACGGGAAAGGATTATTCGGGGAACTTTATGCCCCTTCATTTTCAATCATTGGCCGAATGGCGAACGCCACTCTATTTATATTCAGCCGTACCAACCGTAGCTATATTTGGAATAAGTGCATGGGGAGTAAGACTGCCGGCTGCTATTTTTGGCATTCTTGGCATTTTTGTTTTCTATCTCTTAATAAAACAGATAACCGATAAGGAAGAATTGGCTTTGTTAGGGGCGTTTCTCTTATCAATCTCCCCCTGGCATATTCAATATAGCCGGGCCGGGTTTGAGGTTACAGAGCTTCTTTTCTTTCTTCTTCTTGGTCTTTATTTCTTTTTCAAATCCCTTAAGGGGGGAAAATATCTTTGGTTGTCGGTTGTTTCCTTTTGTCTTACACCCTATATCTATAGTACTGCCAAACTATTTACGCCTCTTTTAATGCTCTTTCTGGTTGTTGTTTGGCGAAAAGAAATACTCTCTTTGGGAAAGAAATACCTCTTTATAGCCTTAGCGGCAACGTTGTTGGTTGGAGGGCCAATTGCCGCCAGTACTCTTTTTGGTGGAGGAGCGGAAAGGTTCGGCTATATTAGTGTTTTTACAGATCCAACTACTGAAGCAGAAGTTGGAGTCTCAAGACAAAATGACGCCAGAATGAGGGGGGAGACGGGTACAGGACTAACACCGACATTGCTTGATCGGGTGGTACACAATAAATACACCTTCTGGGGTTCGACGGTTATCAAAAATTACCTGCAGGCTTTTTCAACCAACTTTCTTTTTGTGAAAGGGGATTTGAATTTAAGGCATTCGATCGGAATCGGAGAATTATACAGAATTGAATTTATCCCTCTTCTTTTGGGAATTATTTTTTTCTTTACTTCAAAGACGGACAAGAAAATAAAATCGTTAATTGGTTTTTGGCTTTTGGCTGGAGTTATCCCTTCGTCAATTACCAGGGAAGGTGGCTGGCATGCAACTCGTCTGATTCTTATTCTTCCGCCTTTAATTTTCTTAATTACCTATGGGCTTTTAGGGTTGTATGAAAGACTTAGGAATAAAGGAAGAATAATTGTCTTGGGCCTTTATGCAATCCTTCTTTTTATCTCCGTTTTTTCATTTCAACATGAATATTGGGTCCATTATCCCTGGAATTCGGAAAGATGGTGGCATGCGGGGTATAAGGAGTCAATAAAAACGATTAAGGAGATAGATAAAGATTACGATAAGGTAATTATTTCCATGGCCGGGGAACCGGTTTGGATTTTCTTTGCCGGCTGGTATGAATATCCACCACAAATGTGGCATCAGGGCTATCCTTTTAAAAAGGTAAATTTAAATGGGTTTGGTGAGATATCATACATCGATAAATATTATTTTTCCCAAGCGGGGAGTATTTATGATTTAGGAAAGATAATCGATTCCAAAACTCTATATCTGGCGGTTGCCAAAGAAATTGGAGCCAATTTAATTATGGAACCGGGAAGAACCCCGCCTGATTTAAAACTGATTAAGGCAATTGCCTATCCTTCTGGAGAGCCGGCTTTCTATTTGTTTTCTGGAACAAAATAACTACTTCACATTTGGGGTTGGTCTTAACAATTCGATAGGCGATGTTTTTATTGGGATATTCAATTTGGGAAATTAAGGTTAAATTATGCTTACTAATTTGATCGGTCGATATTGAGAGTTCATCGCCGATTAAATATTGTTCGACCAATAAGTCCCTCTCCCAATTAATTGGACGGGTTGCAATATTACCAATTACTTTGTTTCTAACCCTGTTCATATTTGAATAGTATTCCTTTGGCGATACTTCAAAATTTTGTTTTTGGTAAGTAACTGGATCATATTTGAGAAAGAACAGGATCTGGCTGTATGGTTCAAATCTGGCGTTATCAACAACAACGGGTAAATTTTGGTCCATTGTTTTTATTACGTCTACAACTTTTTCCCAACCATAATCCCAGTAGTAACCCCGATAATATTCGTTGAGAATGATCACTGAGCTATATAACTTAGCCAAACAATAGATTAACAAGAAAAAACTAAATAAAGCCAACAGTACTTTCTGGTAGTTTTTTCTGACTAAGGTAATAAAACTTTGGATGGCTAGTCCGATAATAATTGTTTGGGGAATAACTAAAGGAAGGGCTCGGATGGTTGAATAAGGATCTCTGGTTACGGCTGCGGGAATCGGCGAAATAAACAATAGTAATAATGTAAAGAATTTTAATTCACCAAGATCTCTTTTTTTAACAAGCAAATACATTCCGTAAATATAAAAAGGGAATTGCCAAACATAAAAGGTAGCAAGATCGGGGAAAGAACTCCTTGGTCCAGAGTCTCCCAAGAGAAACATATTCCGAGGAGTTAAATATGAAATATAAAGTGAAGAAAATTCCTTAACGGTTTGAAAGAGTGGGTTGTTAACTAATATGGGGAAAAAACTTTGATAATTATTAACAAAACCGAAATAACTATTTTCTTTTATCGAAAATATATTTAAACCGACGGCTCTGGCCAGAAAACCGGGCGTTGTGGACACTAATAGTGTTGGCAGAAGAATAATAAAGCCAATAACTAATCCAATTGTTAATTTTTTAAGATGTATTTTGTCGAGAAGAATATCTTTATACCGAATAAAAAGGACGATTAGGGTTAATGGAGTAATAACTCTTTGCGAATGATAAGCGGGTATGGCAATGGCAAAAAAGATAGCCGACCAAATTAAATACTCTGCTTTTTTAAGACTTTTATAAAAAAGAAGTACCCCCACGAGATAAAAAAACAAGGCCACATTGCATTCGAAGTTGGTTCTTCCAAAAAGAATGTGCCATGGAGAAATTGCCAAAAGAATAACGGGAATTAAAGGAAGATAAATATTCGATTTAATGATTTCTTTAATACTCCCCTTTTTGTATTCAATTAAGAGCAGTTCTTTAATAAGTAGATAGAGCAGGGGAATGGTAAGAATACTAAGAATGAAAGACGGTAATCTAACCGTATACGGATTTAAACCGAAAATAGGAATTAGGGGAACCATTAAATAAATATAAACAGGTGTTTTAAAATCAATGAACGATCGGAAGACGACAGGAAATGCTTTGCCATATTCGTCCATCCCTGTTTTAAGAATCGAATAAGCGTTGTAACCTTGTCCTGCTTCATCAAGATAAAGTCCGGCTGGAGCCTGTCCTAATTTATAGTACCTGGTTAAAATAGCTAAGCCCAAGGCTAAGATAAGAAAGAAGATAATAACTAAAGTGTTTTTCTTCATAGGTTAATTAATACCAACCGAGCTAATTGTTGAACCGAAAATATAAGGAAAATCCAGTAATAATATTTTATTTTTTTAGGTAGTTTATTTTCCAGATATTCGATGCCGTTGATGTGGATTAAGGCTAAAGGAAAAAAAAGAACGAAGTCGTTTCTATCAAAATTGTTAAGCACCAATAGATTAATAAACGAAGCAATAAGAATCGGCAGGATAAATTTCTTATTATCATCTTTGTTGAAAAAATATATTCCAAGAAGAAGAAGGGGGAGAGCAAAATACGGGAATTTATCGAGGTTCTGGTTATTTAAATTGTTCTCACGCGGATGAGAACCAAAATAGTAATTAGATAAATCGGTGAGTGAGAATAAATTACCAGATAGCTTATCGGAGATTATTTTTGTTTTGTTTTGGAAAAATCTAGCCATTGGTATATTCGGATACAAATAGGTATTGCGAAGAATGGTTTGCCTTGCTTCGTAATCGTAGTGAAAGATTGTTTGACCCCAAAAAGATTTAATAAAGAGAGCTGAGAATAAAAGCGCTAGGAAAAGAAAAATTGCATTAACCCTTTTTTTATTAATAATAGCTTCATAGGCGAAAACCAATATTGGAATAAGAATAAGTTTTGGGGAAATAAAAGGAATTACCAAAAGAGGAAGAAAATAATAATTTTTTTTATGTTTGAACAGAAAAAAGGTTATTAAAATGATTACGGTTGGAACAAGATAATTTAAGAAATCCCTTGGAGTGTTTTTAAAAAATAAGCCAAGAGGCCAAAACAACAATGTCAAAGCGACGATTATTTTTTTTAATTTCATTCGGGTTGTCTTATTTTATAACATAACTTATTTAAATGTATGTTTTATGTCACGTTTTTAGTCTAAAATAGTTTAGAAGGGTCTATGAAAAAGATATTATTAATTGTTATTTTTGTTTTAGCTTTTCTTTTAAGATTCGGTCTTATTTTTACTGCTTATCATGGCGATCTTAACAATAATATTTCTTGGGGTAACCTGGTGGTCGAAAGAGGACCCATTAACTTCTATGAAGGAAAAGACTGGCCTAATTCAAATCCGAATCAACCGCCTTTGACGATATTGATGTTTGGTGGATTGAAAGTTGTCTGGAATGCTGTTGAGAATGTTTCATGGTACTTAAATAACAACGTTGCTCTTTTTCCATCATCTTTTATCTGGTTTTGGGAAGCTAAGGGAATGATTTTGTTGGTAAAACTTCCGGGAATTATTGCCGATTTATTAATTGGTTATCTTATCTACCGCTACTTATCAAAAAGGAAAAATAAGAAGAGCGTTTTAATTACTGCTTTATGGCTTTTTAATCCGGTGATTTGGTACAACTCAAGTATTTGGGGACAAACAGATAGTCTTGTTAATTTACTTGGCTTTTTGGGGATTTTATTTCTTTTTGAAAGGAAGCTTATTTTAACCGTTCTTTTTTGGACCTTATCTTTTCTTTTTAAAGGATCACTAGCTGCTTTCATTCCGGTTATTTTTGCTTATGCTCTTTTTCAGAAATATAAATTATCCGAATGGTTTAAGGCTGTGGCTGTTGGTTTAATAACGATTGTTTTAATTTCAATCTGTTTTCATCCCCAAATCGATTTCCCCATTTGGTTTATTAATTTATATAGCCAAAGGATTTTCCCGGGAGAGATTGGGGATTTAACGGCTAATGCTTTTAACTTCTGGTGGTTGATTAATCCCGGTAAAGTTTTAGACAGTACCCTTTATTTAGGTTTATCGGCTAGATTGTGGGGAATAATTGTTCTTCTTTCTTCGATTATTCTTGGAATTTACTGGTTAAGGAAAGATAAGTCTGAAAAGCGATTTTGGTATGTTTTGGCTTTTATTTCCTTGGTTAGTTTTCTTTTTATGACCAGGATTCACGAAAGATATTTATATCCGTTCTTTATACCGGCAACGCTACTGGTGGCACAGATCCCGGTTGTGATTTATCCGTTGTTAATATTAACGCTGACAAACTTGCTTAATCTTTATCACCTTTTCTATGCTCCTTCGATTCCGATACTGGAAAAAATGTATCCGAATCCCTTATTTATGACAGTTCTTTCGGTGGTAAATCTGGCTGTTTTTGCCGGTTTTATCCTTCTTAAGAAAAAAGCCTGAGTTAGCTTTGTATAGGCTCCCCATCTTGGTATAATGAACTGATGAAGAGATGGTTGGTTGTAGCTGTTTTCTTGCTTGGTTTTTTGCTGCGGGTGGTAAATTTACCCTCATTCCCCATCGGTTTTACGCCTGATGAAGCCTCTTTTGGCTATGATGCCTATTCACTTTTAAAAACGGGACAAGATCAGTGGGGAAACAGTTTACCCTTGGTTTTTAAGTCTTTTGGTGACTATAAATCACCTCTTTTGGGCTATCTTCAGGTACCGTTTGTGGCTATCTTGGGCCTCAATAAGCTCTCGGTTCGACTGCCAAACGCCATCCTGGGGTCTTTTATGGTCTTGGCTGTATATCTGATGGTTTCGGAGATGTTCAGGAAGCATTTTGAGGATAGTTGGAAATTGGGATTGGCAGCTTCAATATTGGTAGCCATATCATCCTGGAGTGTCATGCTAAGCCGAGGAGCTTTTGAAGCCAACCTGACCACCTTCTTTCTTCCGTTTGGTATCTGGCTATTTTTGTTGGGCTTAAAAAAACCCAAATATTTTATCTATTCGGCCATCATTTTTGGTTTAAACTTATTTACCTATCATTCAGCTAAACTGGTAACACCACTTGTTTATATTTCCCTTCTTTTCTTTTATCGAAAAGAGATAAAGGAATTGGGGATTAAGAAAATTTTACCTTCAGCCGCAATTTTTTCACTTTTTATTCTTCTTACTCTCTATACATTCTCTCTTGGTGCAGGGAGCCGGGTCAGCGAAAGAAGTATTTATGAAGGATCATTGGAAGAAGCAGCCAAGATTAAAATTGCCAATATTCAAAAAGGAGGTTCACCGATATTAGAAAGATTGCTTCACAACAAATATCAAATGACGGCTCTAAGATTTATCAATAATTACAAACAATATTTTTCTTTTAAGTTTCTTTTTTCAGAAGGTCCCAGAGAGACGACTTATGGAATGCTTCCGGGAAGGGGGGTTTTATATTGGTTTGAATTACCGTTTATTATCGGAATTATCATTTCTCTTTTAAGAAGAAAAGAAAAAATCCTTTATCTTTTATTATTTTGGCTTCTCATTGGACCCATTCCGGCTGCCTTATCAACGGGAGTGGGGTATTCGGCCAACAGAGCGGCAGTCATGATGCCATTTATTAATATTCTTTTGGCTTTGGGTGCATATGAGTTATTTAAATTTATACAAAAGCAATTTGATAAAAAAATATCCAAATATCTATTAATTGGATATGCTCTCGTTGCCCTGTTTTTTGTTTACGGCTTTGTTAAAAGTTACTTTGTCGATTCTCCTAAGGTGGTGGCTAAAGGAATGCTTTATGGCAATTTGGAAGTTGCTAAGTGGATAAATGAGAATGCTGGGGGAGTAAACAAAATTGTGGTTGATAAAGGCATATCCGAACCGCATATCTATTTTGCCTTTGCTGAAGAGTTGGACCCAAAAGTCTATCAAGGTTTTGCTAAAACTTGGGATATGGGGAAAGCAGATGTTAACTGGGTTGATCAGATACCAACGTATAAATTAGGCAGGTTTACTTTCCAGACTGTGGAGAAGAAGAAACATGCTTGGGAATCGGGGACTTTGTATATCGGGAAAGACGAAATATTTCCTGAGACTTTAGGGAGAAGAGAGACCTTTTTATACCCAGGCGGGGAGAAGGGCATATCTGTTGTTGAAATAAAATAGAAATGAAAAAAGAAAAGATTATATTTTATCTATTATTTGCGATTTTAGTTGGCCTTGGAGTTTATTTGCGTTTTTTTGCTTTAACCCAATTTCCTCCTTCGCTAAATTGGGATGAAATAAGTCATGGTTATAATGCCTTTTCGATTCTTAAAACGGGAGCCGATGAATGGGGAAAGCTTTTTCCGATAATAAACTTTAGAGCTTATGGTGATTATCCCTTGCCCCTAAATCTATATTTGACGATTCCCTCAATATTCTTTTTTGGTTTAAACGAATTTTCCGTCAGGTTGCCCCATATGATATTGGGTGTTTTGACAATCATTGCAGCCTACTTCTTAGGCCTAGGAATTTCAAAGAACAAATACTTCGGCCTCTTAACCGGTTTTTTGGTAGCCGTTGATCCGTGGTTTTTATTTACCTCCTGCGTTGTGCTTCAATCTAACATTTCGGTTTTTCTTTTGATATCCTCCATGGCTGCCTTTTTTAACCGGGGAAAGCATAAATTTCTTTTCCCTGCATCTTTGTTTTTATTGTTTTTGACGCTCTTTTCATACCACTCAACCAGAATATTTTCCCCGTTTTTATTAATTTCGCTGGTTATCGTTTATAAAAATGAACTTAGGCGTTTCTTTAACATAAATTCAATTGAGGGGAAAATCTCGGTTTTGATTATCATGCTTTTTGCTGTTACTTCACCGGTTATTTTTCTCAACAAAGAATCGCGGGCCAGAACCCAGTGGGTTTTTCTGATTGATCAGGGAGCTGTTAATAGAATAGTTGAGCAAAGACAAGCTTCTCCTTATTCGGAAATTGTTAAAAGATTGCTTTATAACCGTCCTGCCTACTTTATCCGTGAGTTTTCTAAAAATTATATTCAATACTTTTCTCCGCAGTACTTATTTCAAAAAGGAGGAACCCAGTACCAATTCTCCTTACCCAACCACGGGCTTTTATATCTTATTAATTTACCCCTCTTTTATATCGGCTTGGTCTATCTTTTAAATGGAGCTTTTAAGAAGAAAGATAAAATATGCCAATTTCTTCTTGGTTGGTTAATGTTGTCTCCGATTTCGGCTAGTATGACGCTGGAGAAGATGGCGGTTTTGAGGTCTTCAACCATGCTACCTCTTCCGGAAATACTTTCTGTCTTGGGTTTTTACTATGTCTTAGGCTATTTAAAGAAGAATAAAGTCTTAAAGATTTTATTAACCGTTATTTATGTGGCTGCCATTTTATATAGTCTTAAGGGTTACGTTTGGAAACTGAATACGGAATATCCGAAGACATATTCCTGGTCATGGCAGTATGGGTACAAAGAAGTCGTAACTTATGTTAAAGAAAACTATGATAAGTATGACAAGATTATCATAACAAAGAAGTACGGAGAGCCGCATGAATATTTCCTCTTTTATTTATCCTGGGATCCCCTAAGGTACAGAAACGATCCGAATCTGGTTCGTTTTTATCAGACAGGGTGGTACTGGGTAGATTCTTTTGATAAGTTTTATTTTGTTAACGATTGGGAAATACCCAAAAACTCTGCTAAATTTGTATTGGAGAGTAAAAAAGAGTTTGATTGCCAAAAGGAAAGCTGTTTGTTGATAACCAGCTCTGGCAATTTCCCGAAAGGGTGGAGTAAGCTTAAACAGATAAATTTCCTGAGTGGCGAAAGTGCTTTTGAAATCTATGAAAATCGGTAAATTCGACATATCCCAAATTTTGTTTTATTTGATTATTGCCGTTGCGGCTCTGCTTCGTTTTTGGCAGCTTGGTAGTATTCCGCCTTCTCTAACCCCTGATGAAGCATCTTTGGGTTATAACGCCTATTCAATTTTAAAAACAGGAAGGGACGAATATGGACAATTTATGCCCTTCATTTTTAAATCTTTCGGTGACTTTAAACCCGGATTTTATGTCTATCTTGATATTCCATTTGTTCTCTCCTTTGGCCTAAACGAGGTTTCCGTGAGGCTGCCAAGTGCTCTATCTGGGGTCATTAGTGTTTATCTGGTCTATCTAATAGTATTAAAGCTATTTAAAGACAGGAGATTGGCTCTGGCTGGAATGTTTGTGGCTGCCCTAAACCCTTGGCTAATCTACCTCTCAAGAGGTGCTTGGGAAGTGAATGTTTCTCTTTGCTTAACCTTGGCCGGAATTTACTGCTTTCTCGGGTTTATTGAAGGAAAAACTAAATTTTTGTTTTTATCGTCTTTGTTTTTTTCTTTAACCCTTTTAACTTATCAGGGGGCAAAATTATCAACGGGAATTGTTCTTTTACTTTTATTAATTATTTATTGGAAACAGATATTCAAACATTCTTATAAGGTATTAATTCCGCCTATATTGCTGGGGGTGGTTTTATCTCTGCCGATATTGTTAAGTTTTATGACCGGTAAAACAGGAAGGCTTAATGTCTTCAGTGTTTTTTCCT
>JGI11641J44799_10000616_pt1 | contig 10798 bp, 6 predicted proteins | sample WetSurSiteA1Bulk_FD_44799 | JGI IMG/M metagenome (IMG submission 44799) | reverse complement strand
CCTTTTCTATGATGAGCTCAATCAACCGTTCTTTCATTTTTATCGCAATAATAATAAATGTAAACGCTGGAAACTGCAAGGGCGCTTTCTGGGAATGAACACAAGCAAAAAGAATCAGACCACGCTAAGAGGGAAAACCTGCGATATAATAACTAAGAGTGTACTCAAGAGTTTTGCATAAACAGTGTAGGGTATCCTCCGGTTCCTGCGGGGTCGGCTTTCTCTGCAATATCAACGGAGAAAAGAGCCATGAAATCGTTCGGCTGGGGGTTGAGGCAGTTAAGAACCTTACCCACAGGGGAGCGGTTGGCGCCGACGGAAAAACCGGGGACGGAGCCGGTCTTCTTTTTCAGATACCTCGGAATTTCTTTTCCCGGGAGGTTGAGCGGCAGAAATCTAAAATTTCTGATATGGGAGCCCTTGCAGTCGGTGTATTTTTTCTTCACGGTGACATCGAGAGAGAGATTGAAAATATTTTCGCGAAGCGCAGGATCAGACCCTTGGGATGGAGAACTGTTCCCACAGATGACGAAGCACTCGGGAAAGCAGCACTTTCAACAAAACCTGTGATCAGACAAATCCTTCTTGATACAGCAGACATTTCCCCGACTCAGAGAGANCTTGTGCTGTATGTTACAAGGAGGATCATTGAAAAAACTTTTGGTGACAAAGTGTATATTCCCTCCCTGTCTGCAAAGACCATCGTGTATAAGGGGATGCTGGTTGCCACGCATCTCGACTGGTTTTATCCTGATCTGAGAAATGAAGACTTTGAGTCAGCCAGCTGTCTTTTCCACCAGAGGTTTTCGACAAATACTTTCCCTGACTGGACACTTGCACAGCCGTTTAGAATCCTTGCACATAACGGGGAGATCAATACTATTTGGGGGAACAGAAACTGGATAAAATCCATCGAAAAGGATATATACCATGAATTCTTCGGCAATGAAGACGAGATGATAAAACCTGTCCTGTCAACGGAGGAGAGCGATTCGGCATCCCTTGACAGGATAATTGAGCTTCTTTATTTAGCAGGGTTTTCACCGGAGCATGCAGTCAATCTCTGCATCCCGCCTGCGTGGGAATGTTGCAGTTTTGCAACTGATGAACATCGGAGGAATGTGGATGCCTTTTTTGAGTATCAGTCATTTCTCATGAAACCCTGGGACGGCCCGGCTGCAATTGTCTTTACGGATGGTGAGACAATAGGAGCACATCTCGATAGAAACGGCCTCAGGCCGCTGAGATATGTATTGACCGAAGACGGGCTGCTTGTCGCAGGGTCAGAAACCGGGATGATAGACCTTAAAGGCAGAGCGGCAATGATAAAAGACAGGTTGGGCCCTGGCGATACCATGACCGTGAACCTTGTAAACGGTGAAATAAAGAAGACCGACCAGATAATCAACAGCCTTTCCCAACAAAAACCTTACCGGGAGTGGAGGGATGCACATCTTCTACAACTCTCTGAACCAAACAAAATATTACCCGAACCTTCAGGGGATATCACCTGCAAACAGATCGCCTTCGGCTATACCATGGAGGAGGTTCATTCAACGATAAAGGAAATGGCGGAAAAGGCAAAGGAAATAACTTTTTCCATGGGCGATGATACTCCCCTTCCCTCTCTTTCGGAGAGGCCGCAGCTTCTCTTCAGATATTTCAGGCAGAGGTTTTCCCAGGTAACTAACCCTCCCATTGACTCTATACGAGAGAGAATGGTCATGTCCCTGAGAATGAATATCGGTCATAAAAAGAATTTTCTCCTTGAGACTCCGGATCAGGCAAAAAGGCTCAGGCTGGATTCACCGATACTGCTTGAATCCCAGATCAGGGAGATAGAAAGCCAATCCCTCCTTAAGGTGAAAAGGATTTCAATGACCTTTCAAAGAAATCCTGTGTCTAGTCTTAGCCAGGCAATCAGAACACTTCAGGAGAAGGTCATCGGCGCCGTGAAAGAGGGAGCAGAGGTCATCATTCTCTCAGACTGGGATAGTTCTCAGGAGCGTGTTGCAATACCCTGTCTTCTTGCCACAGCTGCAGCTTTTAAGGCCCTTCAGAACGAGGGTATTGCAAACAGAGCCAGTCTGATTGTGGAAACAGGAGAGGCAAGGGATATCCATCACATGGCCTGTCTTATAGGCTATAACGCGTCGGCTGTTCACCCTTATCTCGCGATAGAAACAATAAAGGATTTCTGTGAAAAAGGAGAGTTGAAAATCCCCATCGAGACAGCCATTCTCAATTATAAAAAGGCGCTCGAAGACGGGCTGTTGAGGGTTATCGCAAAAATGGGGATTTCCACATTGAATTCTTATTATGGCGCTCACCTTTTCGACTCGATATGTTTGAACAGGGATTTTATTGAAGAATTTTTTCCTGGTACACCAGTCAGTATCGAGTCTGACGGTATGAATGAAATAGAAAAATCTCTTTTCAAGCGTCATTCCGTGGGATTTGATGCAAAAGAACCTTCCCTTGAAAATACAGGAAGTCTGAAATTCAGAAAGGGTGGAGAAATACATGTCTGGTCACCTCTATCGGTGGTTGCACTGCATTCTTTTACAAAATCTGCCGACGAAAAAAATTATTATAATTTTTCAAAAGCGCTTGATCAGACCCCTGTTTTTCTTAGGCATCTTTTCCATTTCAGGATAGGAGTCCCTTTGCTGCCGGAGGAAGTCGAATCTGAAGAGGCTATACTGAAAAGGTTTTTTTCAGGCGCTATGTCAGTCGGCGCCCTCTCGCCGGAAGCACATGAGGTTATTGCAGAAGCATGCAATAAACTGGGGATTAAGAGCAACAGCGGTGAGGGCGGGGAGGACATTGCCAGATACTGGACTGAAAAAAACAGTGCCATAAAACAGATAGCTTCCGGAAGGTTTGGGGTAACCCCTGCATACCTTGCATCAGCACGGGAACTCGAGATAAAGATTGCCCAGGGAGCAAAGCCGGGAGAAGGTGGTCATCTGCCTGCAAAAAAAGTCACTGATTATATTGCAGGGCTGAGACACTGCTCCCCCGGCATTATCCTCATTTCGCCGCCGCCGCACCATGATATCTATTCGATAGAGGACCTTGCACAGTTGATCAATGACCTGAAAGAGGCCAACCCCAGCGCCAGGGTCTGTGTGAAACTCGTATCGGAAACTGGAGTCGGAACTGTTGCAGCGGGTGTTGCAAAGGCATATGCCGATATTATCCAGATAAGCGGATGTGAAGGCGGAACAGGCGCAGCCTATCTCAGTTCCATTAAGAACGCAGGTAATTACTGGGAAACAGGCCTTGCAGAAACCCAGCAGGTTTTGATCGAAAACAATCTCCGTGAACGGGTTACTCTCAGGGTTGATGGCGGGCTGAGGACCGGCAAAGATGTTGTTGTCGCTGCACTGCTGGGTGCTGAAGAGTTCGGCTTCGGTACCGCCACAATGATCGCGATTGGATGCATTATGGCAAGACAGTGCCACTCAGACACCTGTCCCACAGGGATTGCCACACAAGATGCAAAGCTGAGGAAGAGGTTTAAAGGAAAAGCAGAAGATATCGTTGTTTACTTTCGAGCAATCGCCCGGGAAGTGAGAGAAACCCTTGCCGGCATGGGAGTAAAAAGTATTTCTGACGTCATCGGGAAGAGAGAACTGCTCATGCCTGTTTCTGCTGATTTTCATCCTGCAGTCAGGAGGATCAGGCTTGAAGTTTTCAACGAAAAATACCCCCATGACCGTTCCAGAAGATGTATGGCGAAACGGAACAACAATCCGGCATGTTCAATGAACGACAGACTCGTAGACGATTTACTGCCTTTCATCAACAACGGGAACCCTGTCGAAAAAGAATACGTTATCAGGAATGTCGATAGAAGCATTCCTGTAAGGCTTAACTATCATATAGCCCTCAGGTATAAAGATAAAGGATTGCCACCGGATACTATACGGTTGACTTTCCGGGGGACAGCCGGTCAGAGCTTTGGCGCATTCAATCATAGAGGGCTTTCCCTCACATTGATCGGAGACGCTAATGATTATGTCGGTAAAGGGATGTTCGGAGGGAAAATAATCATTCAACCGGAAGAGGTCAAATACCCTTATAATCATGTCATAGTAGGCAATACGGTACTCTACGGAGCAACCGGAGGACAATTCTTTGCAGCTGGCAGGTCAGGCGAAAGATTTGCAGTGAGAAACAGTGGTGCAACTGCAGTCATAGAGGGGACAGGGCACCACCTCTGTGAATACATGACGGCCGGCATGGTAATAGTTCTTGGAGAAGTAGGGCACAACGTCGGTGCAGGGATGTCAGGCGGTTTGATATTCATCTATGATGAGCAGGACATTTTAGAATCAAGACTGAATGCCTCTTCTGTCCATGCCGTCAGAATAGAAGATGAAAGTGAAATATCGGAGCTGCGGGCTGTCCTGAAAGAACATTATAAAAACACCGGAAGTTCAAAGNCATATGCAATTCTCAATACCTTTGAAGAGAAATTACCCTATTTCAGAAAAGTTATCCCTCTTGTAATACCTGATGAGGGGCATCCTGCCTGAGGAGTTTGGCAGCGCTTTCGGCTATAAGGGTAGAGTCAATTTTTCTTATTACTGCGGCTGCCTCGATAATCTTGCGGTTCATTTTTATTATCTCTGCTTCAACGATTGCCTGCTCGCCGACCAGAAGAGGATTTCTGAATCGCACGGTGATCCCGGCGGTAACAACCGGTATTCCCTGCAGCAGTGAGGCCTTCACCATTGCTTCATCAAGGACTGTTGAGAGCAATCCTCCGTGCACTATATTTTTATAGCCCTGATGGTCCTTCCGGAAAGTGAATTCAGAGAATACTTTTCCTTTGCGTAGAGTGAAGGTGAGACGGAGCCCGTTTCCGTTCTTTTCTCCGCATACAAAACAGTACCGGTCATCTTCCAGGTGAAGGCTCATCTTGCAGAAGTTATTTATTCATCATTTCAAGAAAGTCCTTGTTGACCTTTGTTCCCATGAGTTTGCCGAGAAGGAACTCCATGCTTTCTACAGTGCTCAACGGGGTAAGGACTTTCCTCAATATCCACATCTTGTTCAGCACATCCTTGTCTACGAGCAGCTCTTCCTTTCTTGTGCCGGATGCGTTGATGTCTATGCTTGGGAATATCCTCTTGTCAACAAGCTTCCTGTCGAGATGCAATTCCATATTTCCGGTACCTTTGAATTCCTCGAAAATGACATCGTCCATTCTGCTCCCGGTATCAACAAGCGCCGTTGCAAGGATCGTCAGGCTTCCGCCGGTTTCAATATTTCTCGCTGTCCCGAAAAATCTTTTTGGCTTTTGGAGCGCATTAGAATCAAGACCGCCGGAGAGGACTTTTCCGCTCGCAGGAATAACTGCATTGTAGGCCCTTGCGAGGCGGGTGATACTGTCAAGGAGTATGACGACATTCCTTTTGCATTCAACAAGGCGCTTTGCCCTTTCGATAACCATCTCCGACACCTGACAGTGCCTCTGGGGAGGCTCATCAAAAGTTGAGCTGATAATCTCAGCACCGGGAACCTGACGTTTCCAGTCAGTTACTTCCTCAGGCCTTTCATCGATAAGCAATATAATCAGGTGAACGTCCCTGTGGTTTTTCTTGACTGCTTTCGCGATCGATTGAAGCAGCATGGTTTTCCCTGTTCTTGGTGCGGCAACGATCATGCCTCTCTGTCCCATACCTATGGGGCTCATCAGGTCCATAACCCTTGTGGAGTAATCGTTTTGATCGTATTCGAGTTTGATTTTTTCGGTAGGGTAATAAGGGATCAGGTTATCAAACAAAGCTCTGGTTATATTGTCTTCCGGCGCTTCATGATTTATTGCTTCTACTTTAAGCAGCGCGAAATATCGTTCACTCTCCTTCGGGGGGCGAATCTGTCCTGATACAAGGTCACCCGTCCTGAGACTGAATCTCCTGATCTGCGAGGGAGAAACGTAGATGTCATCAGGCCCGGGCAGGTAACTGTAATCAGGGGAACGGAGAAATCCGAACCCGTCGGGAAGAATTTCCAGCACTCCTTCTGAAAACACATACCCGGTCTTTTCGGTCTGTGCCTGGAGTATTGCAAAGATGAGATCCTGTTTTCTCATGCCGCTTGCGCCTTCAACATGGAGGTCCCGCGCGACTTCTGTCAGTTCATCAATCGTCTTTTCCTTCAGTTCTGAAATGGAAATATTATTTTCTGCGACCAGACTCTTCTTTGGATTGTCCATGATCAAACTCCTATAAGGATCTTTTTCGGTGGTTTTTGTTTTACCCGGAAGGACTTTGCCTATCCAGGGGGGTTTATACAGTTCATACGTGAAGAATGTGTCTTGAACATAACATACTAAAACCATCCTGAGTTTGTCAATAGCTGAATATGGTATAAATTAAGCATGTAAGGAGCAAGCAGGTTATTTTGCTTTTTTCTTTGATTATTTTAGAAATATAATAGAGGAATACCGTGTGAAAGGAGGGATGATCTGTGGAAGATATGCTCAGAACTGAAGACCTGTGGGTTTCTGTCGGAGACAGACAGGTTTTGAAGGGAGTAAACTTCTCGATGAAATATGGAGAAGTCAATGTTCTCTTCGGACCCAACGGCGCCGGTAAAACATCTTTTATGATGACGCTCATGGGATTTCCACGATACAAAGTGGAACAGGGGAGAATATTCCTCAAGGGAGAGGATATAACAGGCAAGGACATTTATGAACGAGCACGGCTTGGTCTCGGCGTCTCGTTTCAAAGACCGCCTACTGTCAGAGGTGTATCGCTGAAAAAAATGATTGATATTATGAACTCTAACGGAACAGACAGCACCGGTATCAACGAAAAAATTGAGAAGCTGAATCTGGGAGGACATTTAGAGAGGGGTCTGAATGACGGCTTTTCCGGCGGAGAGATGAAACGCTCCGAGCTTCTGCAATTGATGATACAGAGGCCTGACCTTGTTCTGATTGATGAACCGGAATCCGGGGTCGATATCGAGAATATTGCCCTTGTCGGGGAAGCGATCAATTCACTTCTGGGGAAAGACAAGGTAAAAGATCAGAAGAGAGGGGCCATCATCATAACACATACCGGATATATTCTGGATTTTGTGAATGCGGACAGAGGCTATATCGTCTTTGACGGGAATTTGTTATGCAGGGGGAATCCCAGGGATATCCTCTCAGAGATCAAGAAACATGGATACAGGAGGTGCGCAGAATGCCGGTAAGGAGTGCATATCTTTCAGAAATAAAGGCCCTGGCCGAAAGGGCTAAAGACAAGAAAGCATTGTATGGGCCTGATCTGGACCTTTCAAAGTATATACAGCATATTGAAAGGGGGAAGATAGAGAGTCTCGAAAGCCTCTCCCATCAGGCAAAGGAGGCTGCAATCCTGACGGGCATGAACCTTAAGGAAGAGCATCGGTCAGGTTCTTACCTTCAGATTGACCAGTCGGTAGTTTATGAAAGTATGAACAAAGCATATGAGGGTCAGCTTGAGATCATGAGTACTTCTGCCGCAATGGATAAGTACGAATGGATCGAAGAATATTTCTGGAAAGCGGTCCCGGTCGACCAGGACAAGTACACTGCCCAAGCCGCCCTGAATATGACTCACGGATATTTCATCCGGGTCTTTGCCGATCAGAAACCGCTGTATCCGGTGCAGTCATGTCTGCTTGTAGCAGAAAACTATGTGAGTCAGAATGTTCATAATATCATTATCGTTGAGGAGGGGGCAGAACTTCAGGTAATAACAGGGTGCACCCTTTCAAAGAGTGAAGCTGAAGGTATACATCTGGGGATTTCGGAGTTCTATGTCAAAAAAGGCGGAAAACTCATGTTCACCATGATCCACAACTGGGCCGATAATTTCCATGTCAGGCCCCGGACAAAAGTAATAGTGGAAGAGGATGGCGCTTTCATCAGCAACTATGTCCTTTTAAAACAGGTGAAATCCATTCAGGCTTTCCCTGTCGCGCATTTAAAAGGGGACAGAGCATCTGCGAAATTTAATACGGTTGTTTACGGCTTAAAAGATTCCTATATTGATCTCGGATCAAGGATTATTCTTGAAGGGCAAGACACAAGAGGGGAATCAATTGCCCGGACCATAGCTGCGGACGAGAGTGTCATCTATTCAAGAGGAGACCTTATAGCGTCTACAAAAGGATACTGTCTTGCCCACCTCGACTGCCGCGGCATTTTGTTTTCGGAAAAGGCAAAGATCTACGCCATCCCTGAACTTGTATCCGATGGTTCGCTGAAATCGGAACTCTCCCATGAAGCTTCTATTGGGCCGATATCGGAAGAACAGGTGGAATATCTGATGTCGAGAGGCATATCAAGGGAAGATGCGGTGTCTGTCATAACCTCCGGGTTCCTGAATCTGGATATCCCCTATATCCCTGAGTTCCTTGACAAGAATATAAAAGAAGTCATAAAGGCGACGGCAAAAGATGCATTATAGGGAGTTTTGAGCCTTGTTTGAATTTCAAATACTTCCCGTGCTAACATATCAAAACCCTTTTCATACTTTCTACNGAAAATAAAAAAATGGCGAAAATTATACCTTTCAGGGGAATTCTGTATAACACGTCGAAAGTTGCCATGGAGGACGTTCTTGCGCCTCCGTATGACGTTATTACGCCGGAATACAGGGAAGCATTATATATGCAAAGTCCCCATAATATTGTGCGGATCGACTTCGGCAAGGAACTCCCCTCCGATACAGACAGCGAAAACAGATATGCAAGGGCACGAAGATATTTAGAGGAATGGTTGCGGGATGGCATATTCATCAGGAGTGACAAGCCTTCATTCTATGCATATGAGATGGCGTATGAGGTATTGAATCAAAAAAGGCGACTTCTCGGGTTCCTTGCTTTGGTGAAGCTCGAAGAACTGGGGAAAGGCAGCATCTATCCTCACGAATGTACCTATTCGAAACCAAAACAGGACAGGCTAAACCTTATGCGGGCATGCGAGGGAAACATTAGTCCGATTTTCTCACTGTACAGGAGTTCAGAAAAAACCATAGCCGATATTCTTATAAATGCATCAGGTGGCAACCCCTATATAGAGGCTACTGACATTGCAGGCGATACGCACCGGCTTTGGCAGATCGATAACCCGGAGGCGATAAAGGTCATACAGAAAGAGCTTGAAGACAAGGCGGTCTTTATCGCTGACGGACACCACAGGTATGAAACTGCCTTCGAATTTTATCAGGAAATGGCATCAAAGGAAAGCGTATCGGCCAACAGGCCCTTTGATCATGTCCTCATGTTTCTTGCCAATATGCTGGATGAGGGGGTGACCATTCTTCCAACCCACAGACTATTGAAAGAAGTCCCGAAAGACATAAAGGGGATACTTTCGGAATATTTCGGGATAGAACNGGTCAAAAACAGCTTTGAGATTGCCGGCAGTCTGTCCGGCAAGAAGGGTGTTTTNGGGTTTTTTCAACATGGAAGCGATGCCTGGTACCTGCTCACTTACAAAGGGGGAAATTTATCAGAGATCCATCCGGATTTACGAGAGACAGATGTGATGATCCTCCATGAACTTGTCCTGAAAAAGATCCTTCACACTACTGACATAGGGTATGAGATGAATGTCTGCATAGCCCTTGACAAGGTAAAAAACGGAGATTTTGAGGCAGTCTTTTTTCTAAATCCGACAAGAGTTGAAGATGTCGAAAAATCCGCCCTCTCCTCGGTGAGAATGCCGCCGAAATCCACCTATTTCTATCCAAAACTCCTNACCGGCCTTGTCATCAATAAGTGGTAATTCAATCTCATTAAGAATCCCAAAACAATCCCCGTTAACAGAATNGCAGGCGCATCAAAAACAATTTTTGGTTTGTTCTTTTTTCATGTATAATTTATAAAAACACAAGGAGGCAGCTATGGCATTACGCGTCGCTATAAATGGCTTCGGCAGAATCGGCAGGAATTTCCTCAGGACAAGCTGGGCGTATAAGGAATTTGAGATTGTTGCCCTGAATGATCTTACCGATGCAAAAACCCTTGCACATCTTCTGAAATACGACTCTGTACACGGAATTTTTAGCGCCGGGGTTCAATCAGGCAATGGAAGCATAACCGTCGACGGGAAAGAGATCAAGGTATTCGCCGTAACAGAGCCCGAGAAGCTTCCATGGAAAGATATGGGGATAGATGTTGTTATCGAATCTACCGGGAGGTTTGTGGACAGACCCTCCGCTGCAAAGCATCTCGATGCAGGAGCAAAATGGGTGATTATTTCTGCTCCTGCGAAAGAGCCCGACGCTACAATATGCATGGGCGTGAATGAAGAAATCCTTGACCCGGTAAAGCACAAGATCCTCTCGAATGCTTCATGCACAACAAACTGTCTTGCCCCGGTCGCAAAGGTGTTACACAACGAGTTCGGGATCGTCTGCGGATTGATGACGACTATACACTCTTATACCAATGATCAGCGGATTCTTGACCTTCCCCATAAAGACCTCAGAAGGGCCCGCGCGGCTGCCCTGAACATGATCCCTACCACAACCGGTGCCGCAAAAGCGGTAGGCATCGTTCTCCCTGAACTGAAAGGCAAACTGAACGGTATGTCCATCCGTGTCCCGACGCCGAATGTCTCTGTTGTGGATCTTGTTGCAGAACTTTCACGGAATGTTACCGCTGAAGAGATCAACGCGGCGCTGAAAAGGGCTGCGGAGGGGCCTATGAAAGGCATCCTCCTCTATTCAGAAGAACCTCTTGTGTCGAGCGATTTAAACGGCAATGCACATTCGTCGATCGTAGATGCAACACTGAC
>JGI11641J44799_10000614_pt1 | contig 10817 bp, 6 predicted proteins | sample WetSurSiteA1Bulk_FD_44799 | JGI IMG/M metagenome (IMG submission 44799) | reverse complement strand
TTCCGATATCCGCCTCATCCACACTTGTCTCAACCTCCATCTGCGTCAGGTCATTCACGATCGTAAAGAGCGTTGGCGTATTAAAACTGGCAGCTACAGTCTGCCCTTCTTCCACAGCACGGTTCAATACAACACCGTCGATGGGGGAGGTAATGGTGGAATAATTCAGGTTGGTTAGGTTTCTGTCATAAGCCGATTTGGCGTTTTTCAGAGATGCCTTGGCATTCTGATAGTTGTACAAAGCCTGGTCGTAGTCCGATTGTGCAATCAGTTTTTTCTCATACAACGCCTTCAAACGGTTGAAGGTAGCTTCCTGGTAGTCGAGCTGAGCCTGGGCCTGGTCCACGTTTGCCTTGGTTTGCTCCAATTGTGCCAGCAGTGAGATCTTGTCGATTTGTGCAAGAATCTGGCCTTTTTTAACCTTATCGTTAAAATCAACATAGATCTTATCAATGATACCGGAAACCTGTGTACCAACATCAACCGATGTAACCGCTTCAATGGTACCGGTTGCTGTAACTGTATTGGTAATGTTTCCCTTTTCCACTTTAACTGTTTCAAAAGTGACTTCCGCTTTCTCCTTGGCAAATGGTTTGAAGATCAGCAGTACAACTGCAGCAACCACAACCACCCCGGCAATGATGAATACTTTCTTTTTCATAATCGTATACTTTATTTTGTAACTATTTATTTTACAGACTCAAAGGAATTCCCATATAGAAGTCCAGAATTTTATAACTGAAAATCAGATTGAACTTGGACTGCAGCAACTGGCTCTCTGACACAATGAGATTTGTTTTTGTAACCAGGTAATCCACCGAATTGATGATCCCCTGTTTGAATTTCTCATCCGACAGATTGGACGATTCCAGGGTAGCCTGATACTTTTCCACGCTGGCTTCATATTCAATTTGTGCTGAAGTCACGTCCAGGCTTGCCTGTTCTATGTTTTTCCGCAATTGGTTCCTGGTATCGATCTCGCTCAGTTCCGCATTCTGATAGCCGATTTTCGCGAGTGCAATACTGGTTTTTACCTGTTTATTCTGATAGATTGGAACTGAAAGCGTAAATCCCACTGCCGCCCTTGAACTTAAGTCCAGCTGATCAAAATAGGGATCGTAGCTCTTCCCTGAAAAGGCCGAACTGATTGATGCATTTGCTGAAAGGGAAGGGTAATAACCTGCCTTGGCAATTTTCTCGTCAAGCGCTGCAATTTTTTTGTTTATTGCAGCATATTTGATCTGAGGCTTAATAGACAACGCAGTGCTATAAACCGACTGAACATCAGAGGTCCGGTTCTGGTTCAGGGCAACGTCCAGGTTCGGCTGGGCGATCATGAATGTGTCCGAAACCGGAAGTTCCATGAGCTGCATGAGGTTAACCCTGGCAATGGCATGCTGACTGATGGCATTTGCGAGAGTCAGCTTTTCACTGGCAAGCTGTGATTTCACCTGGAGGTAATCTGTCATGGATATAACCTGCAGGTTTAATCTTTCACTGGCAAGATTTAGCTGTTCCGTGGTAGATTCTATCTGCTTTTCACTGTTCTTTACCTGTTCCTGGGCATACAATACCTGAAGAAAGGCATTCAGAATACTGAGACTGATGGATTCCTTGGTGGATTCCAGGTTGTATTTTCCGCCCTCGATATCCAGAACAGTTTGCTTTATCTGGTTGGATAAACGGAAGCTGTTGAAAAGGTTGACCTGTGTATTGATAGCATAATTGGAGCCATTGGAACTGATGATATCACCTTCACCCGGGTCGGTTCCGTCATTCCTGTTCCAGTTGAAACTCTGACCAAGTGATGCGTTTGCAGACGGATAGCGCTGAGCTCTTGCCTGAGCTGCCTGATATTCCAGCGACTGGTTTGATAATTCGTTCTTTCTTACCGTTATGTTTTGTTCCAGCGCATACGCTATACAATCTTCGAGCGTCCATGCTTTTCCCTGTTGTGCCATTATTCCGGATCCGGCCCACAAGATACTCAGGCATAGAATTAAAAATGTTCTTTTCATATCGATGAATTTAATTTGGACTAAAAGTACAGGGTATGACAATAACCCTGAAACAGAATAGAGGTTCTACCCTTTTTTGAGGATATATCGGGCAATTTTATATACAAACTCCTGTAAGCAGCTTCAATATTCCTGTGCAATATCCGTCCGGTTTTTGTACTTTATCAATATATTTTTCTTAAAATTGTAACATGAACTGGTTAAATAATATCAAAATCCGTTTGGGCAAACGGGTATTGGATAAGAAAGTCAATACAATGAAACGTGTTCCCGTTCTTTGCAATATCGGTGACGCCCAACATATCGGTATTATTTACAATGCCACGGAATTTGTAAGTTTTGAGATCATCCGGAACCTTGTCAAAGACCTTACCCTTGGACAAAGGAAGATTACCGTTCTGGGTTATGTAGACAGCAAAAAACTTATCGATCACTACCTGTACAGAAAAGGGTTCGATTTTTTTTCGAAGAATGAGTTGAACTGGTATTCCCGACCCGTTTCATCAGTTGTGGATCATTTTATCAGGGAACCCTTTGACCTGCTGATAAATTTAAGTCTGGAAGAATATTATCCCATCCAGTACATTACAGCCTTATCAGCTGCCACATTTAAGGCAGGCAGGTATTCACCTGAAGATAACTCACTGGATTTCATGATTGATATTGACAAGGAAAAGCAGACCATGAGAAACCTGCACCAGGAAATCATGAAAAACCAGGACCAAAAACATGAAAGTGAGGAAATTGAAGCTGATCTTGAAAAAAAGACGGAAACCGAACTTCAGTTGTCCTTCCTGATCAACCAGTTGTTGCATTACCTCTCCATTTTAAAAAAGTAAACCGCATATGGACCACAAGAAATTCATTGGTACAGGTGTAGCCATCGTTACGCCCTTCAGAAACGATGGAAGCATTGATTTCAAGTCACTTGGGAAATTATTGGAGCATGTAATCAAAGGTGGTGTTAATTATATTGTGGCACTGGGAACGACTGGTGAATCAGTCACACTTAGCAGGGACGAGAAAAAAGCTGTCGTGAGTTTTGTTACAGATACCGTTTGCGGAAGAGTTCCCGTGGTAGTCGGGATCGGCGGCAACAACACCCAGGAAATCCTTGATTCCATAAACCACAATGATCTCAGTAACGTGGACGCCATCCTTTCCGTTGCTCCCTATTACAATAAACCTTCACAGGAGGGATTTTTCCTGCATTTCAAGGCAATCGCCGAGATTTGTCCCCTGCCGGTGATACTTTACAATGTCCCCGGACGCACAGGCAGCAACATGACTGCGGATACGACAGTCAGACTGGCCAAAGAATTCAGGAATATTGTCGCCATCAAGGAAGCTTCCGGGAATCTTGGTCAGGTTATGGGCATTGTAAAGAACAAACCCAGGAATTTCCTTGTGATTTCAGGTGATGATGCCCTGACGCTTCCGATCATCTCCCTGGGTGGATCAGGAACCATTTCGGTAATTGCCAACGCCTGTCCCAAGACCTTTTCCGACATGGTCAATCATGCCCTGAAAGGAAGCTTTGACAAAGCCGCCGTTCTTAATTACAAACTTTATGACCTGATGAATGCTCTTTTTGAAGAAGGAAATCCTTCAGGAGTTAAGGCCGCCTTAGAGATTCTAAAGGTCTCTCCCAATAATCTCCGGCTACCTTTGGTTCGGGTGACCGACGGCCTGCACAAAAAGATAGAAACTTTGCTGAAGAGCATTTAGTCCTACCCGTTTTGCGCTATTTCATAGCCTCCACATTCGCTCCGTGGCAGTGCTTAAATTTCTTACCGCTGCCGCAGGGACAGGGATCGTTTCTGCCAACCTTTTTCTCAACCCTGACAGGCTGAACGTGCTCTTCTTTTTTCGGTCCTGATGAACCGTCGGGTTGATATTCTTTCTTGTTGGCCTCCATCTGGCTAAAATCAGTACGTTTGGGGGCCTGTGCCCGCTGAACACCACTGGCATCACGTATCGGAATCTGGCCTTTCATCAGGATACCGCATATATCCCGGTTAACCTTATCGATCATCGTCCTGAACAACTCAAAGGATTCAAATTTATAAATCAGCAAAGGATCCTTTTGTTCATACGTGGCGGTCTGCACCGATTGCCTCAGGTCATCAAGCTCACGCAGATGTTCCTTCCATGCCTCGTCAATCGTGCTCAGCATAACGGTTTTCTCATAGGAACGGACCAATTCTTCACCATTGGACCGGTATGCTTTTTCGAGGTTGGTAAGAATATGGTACACCTTGCTCCCATCGGTTATGGGTACCACAATATTCTCATACAGCTTGCCCTGCTTTTCAAACACATCCTTAATTACCGGCAAAGCCTGCTTCGAGATCATGGACTGTTTCCTGAGGTAGGTTTCACGAAGTGTATTATAAATGCTCTCCGTTGCTTCGATAGCGGAGAACCTCATGTAATCCTTGGCGGAAAAGGGAGGCTCCACGGAAAGCAACCGCAGCACATCGAACTTGAAATCCTCATAATCAACCTGTCCATGTAACTGGGCAACAATGCTTTCGCATACATCATACATCATGTTTGCAACATCCAGCTGAATTCGTTCGCCATACAGGGCATGTCGTCTCTTGGTATAAATCACCTCGCGTTGCGAGTTCATTACATCATCGTACTCGAGCAAGCGTTTGCGGATGCCGAAGTTATTCTCTTCCACCTTTTTCTGTGCCCTTTCAATGGATTGTGTAATGAGTTTGGCCTGTATCGGTTCCCCTTCGTTCCAGCCCATTTTTGCCATCCAGCCTGCAATACGGTCGGATGCAAACAGCCGCATCAGGTCATCCTCGAGCGAAACGTAAAACTGGGAACTACCCGGATCTCCCTGACGTCCGGCACGACCACGCAACTGACGGTCAACACGGCGTGATTCATGCCGCTCAGTACCGATTATGGCTAATCCGCCGGCATCACGGACTTCTTTGCTGAGCTTAATATCGGTTCCCCTGCCGGCCATATTGGTAGCAATGGTGACAGTTCCTGTTCTTCCGGCTTCCGCAACAATCTCGGCTTCTCGCTGGTGCAATTTGGCGTTCAGGACATTATGCTTTATGCCCTTCAGTTTGAGCATTCTGCTAAGCAATTCGGATATCTCCACCGAAGTGGTTCCAACCAGTGAAGGACGCCCTTCGTTGTGGAGTTTTACGATCTCATCTATTACAGCATTGTATTTTTCCCGCTTGGTCCGATAGATCAGATCATCACGGTCGTTGCGAACAACCTGTCGATGTGTGGGGATTACCACAACATCCAGCTTATAAATATTCCATAATTCGGCTGCTTCGGTTTCAGCAGTTCCAGTCATGCCTGCCAGTTTATGATACATCCTGAAATAGTTCTGCAGGGTGATGGTTGCAAATGTCTGGGTAGCTGCTTCCACTTTTACCCTTTCCTTGGCCTCAATGGCCTGGTGAAGTCCCTCGGAATACCTTCTGCCCTCGAGAATACGACCGGTCTGTTCATCCACAATCTTGACCTTGTTGTCCATTACCACATAGTCAACATCACGTTCGAACATGGTGTATGCTTTGAGCAATTGATTAACCGTATGGATACGGTCAGATTTCACAGCATAATCCTGCAGGATCTTGTCTTTCTGCAACAATTTTTCTTCGGCAATGAGGTTTGATTTTTCCAATTCCGCAATCTCCGAGCCTATATCGGGCAAAATGAAAAAATTCGTATCCTCGGCAGAACCGGTTATCAGATCGATCCCCTTTTCGGTCATTTCAACCGAATTCAGCTTTTCATCAATGATAAAGTAGAGATCGTCCGTCGCAATATGCATGTTTTTATTGTTTTCCTGCATATAGTAATTTTCAGTCTTCAGCAGCAGCGACTTATTGCCCTGTTCGCTTAGAAACTTGATCAGGGGTTTGTTTTTGGGAAGCCCCTTAAATGACTGCAGAAGCTTAAAACCGCCCTCTTCGGTTTTGCCTTCGGCGATAAGCTTTCTGGCCTCGGCAAGTTGGTTGGTAACCAGGTTGCGCTGAATGGTGACCAGTTTTTCAACCTGGGGTTTGAACTCTTCGAACGATTGATCTTCCCCCCGGGGCACAGGACCAGAGATGATCAGGGGCGTCCGGGCGTCATCAATAAGTACGGAATCCACCTCATCCACGATGGCATAATGGTGCTTTCGCTGCACCAGGTCTGTGGGACTAATGGCCATGTTGTCGCGGAGATAGTCGAAACCGAATTCATTGTTGGTGCCATAAGTAATATCGGCCAGGTAAGCTTTCCGCCGATTTTCAGAATTCGGTTGATGCTTATCGATACAATCAACCCTAAGCCCATGAAACTCAAATATGGGTCCCATCCACTCCGAGTCGCGTTTAGAAAGATAATCATTAACAGTCACTATATGTACTCCTTTGCCAGCGAGGGCATTGAGGAAAACCGGCAGTGTGGCTACCAGTGTTTTACCTTCACCTGTGGCCATTTCCGAAATCTTTCCCTGATGAAGGACAACTCCTCCAATCAACTGTTCATCATAATGGACCATATCCCATGTAATAGGGTTACCCCCTGCCATCCAGGTACTCATGAACCTTGCCTTATCACCATGGATCTCCACACTGTTGCGCTCTGAAGCCAAGTCCTTGTCCATTTCGGTCGCAGTGACCTCAATGTATTCATTTTCCTTGAATCTCCTGGCAGTTTCCTTTACGATTGAGAATGCCACAGGTAGCACCTCGAGCAGTGAAGCCTCGATAGTGTCTATGATCTCCCTTTCGATCTTGTCAATTTCCCGGTAGATATCCTCAACTTTTTCAATATCGAGATTACCAGATTCTACCTGTTGCTTAAGCTCAATGATCATTTCTTGCTTCTCCAGGATGGCATTCCTGACAAGGTCCTTGATTTCAACAGATTTTGCCCTGAGCTGGTCATTGCTTAGCTTTTCGATTTCGATGTATGCTGCGCGGATCTTATGCAGAATGGGCAATATCTCTTTAATATCGCGCTGAGACTTTGTACCAAAGAATTTTCTCAGAAGATTTTTTACGGCCATTGGTTTTCCTTTCGTGTTAATTTTTAGGATACAGCTGATTGCTATGTTGCAACAGCTGCATCAGCCCCTTCTGCAGCACGCAGCGACATAATGTCACGGTCGAACAGATAAAGGTTACCATCACCGATCAGGTTAAGCTTGTCGAGTATTTTTGTAGCATTTGCTTCTTCTTCAATTTGCTCGTTAACGAACCACTGTATCCAGTGCTGGGTTGTATAATCCCTTTCTGCCACACAAAGCGCAACTATTTCATTGATAGAGGCTGAGATGAATTGCTCATGTTTCAGGACCTCCTCAAACATCTTCTTCACATTGCTCTGATCCTTGCCGGGCTGCCTGAGTGCGGGCACTATTGCCTTTCCACCACGCTCATTGATGTACCTGATAAATTTGAGCATGTGCAATCTCTCTTCGTCCGATTGCACATAAAGCCAGCTGGCTATTCCTGCCATGCCTTTAACTTCGGCCCAGGAGGCCATAGCCAGGTATAGTGCTGAAGAATATCCTTCTTTTTCAACCTGCTCATTCAGTGCCTTTTCTATTTTTTTATTTAACATGGCTCTTAGTTTTTAAGTGATTAATAGGTTCACGGCAAAATTAGGAAAAAAAAAGTGAGAACTATAATAAACCTGGGATCACATATTCTTGACTATTTCATCACCAAATTCAGAACACTTGAGCTTGGTCGCTCCTTCCATCAGTCTTTCAAAGTCATAAGTAACACGCTTTGCCTGAATTGCAGCCTGCAAACCTTTGGTGATTAGCTGCGCTGCCTCATTCCAGCCCATGTATTCCAGCATCATGGCTCCTGACAAGATCACCGATCCTGGATTAACCATATCTTTCCCGGCGTATTTGGGGGCTGTACCGTGCGTTGCTTCAAACACGGCGTGACCCGTTTCATAATTGATATTGGCACCCGGTGCAATGCCTATTCCCCCGACAATGGCAGCGAGGGCATCAGAAATATAGTCCCCGTTAAGGTTCAATGTAGCAATGACGGAGTATTCAGCGGGCCGTGTAAGGATCTGCTGCAGAAAAGCATCTGCAATCATATCCTTGATAATAATACTCTTGCCATTACCGGGATTGTTGAAGGAACACCAGGGACCTCCCGCAATTTCTGAGGCCCCGAATTCTGTCTTGGCCAGCTGGTAGCCCCAATCTCGGAAAGCTCCCTCGGTGAACTTCATGATATTTCCCTTGTGGACAAGGGTAACAGAGGGCAGATCATGTTGAATTGCATATCGTATCGCAGCTCTTATCAGTCGTTCCGATCCCTCTTTTGAAACAGGCTTAATCCCGATTGATGATGATTCGGGGAACCTTATTTTTTTTACACTCATTGCTTCCTGCAGAAATTTGATGACCGTCATTACTTCAGCGGAACCTGCCAGCCATTCAATACCTGCATAAATATCTTCCGCATTTTCCCTGAAGATCACCATATTGGTTGTGGAAGGGTCCTTTACCGGTGAAGGTACACCCTCATAATACTTTACCGGCCGCAGGCAAACATAAAGGTCGAGCAATTGCCGCAGGGCAACGTTCAAAGATCGTATTCCGCCGCCTACGGGTGTAGTAAGGGGACCTTTTATGGCCACCAGACATTCACGGATAGTCTGCAGTGTCTCGTCAGGCAACCAGCTGCCGGTTTTATCATAGGCCTTTTCACCGGCAAGCACCTCCAGCCAGTGGATCTTTTTTCTGCCTTGGTAGGCTTTGCTGACCGCTGCATCGAAAACCCTTACCGAGGCTGACCAAATATCGGGACCAGTACCGTCGCCTTCAATGAAAGGGATGATCGGGTTATCCGGCACAACCAACTTATGATTACTGAGGGAAATCTTTATTCCGTTCATGGTTATGGTGTTTTAATTATTCAAGTTCAAGGTTTAATTTCTGCCTGAATTTTGCAAGCAATGGGTTCTTTTGATTCAGGTACTGGAACTTCTCTTCGCTGGTGTACAATTTTATCCGCGACGTTTCAGATGATTCAAGAAGGCTGGCTTCTATGATGATCCGGTTGTTTTGCATTTCGCGCTTCAGGAAGTTTTCCAGATCATTCTTTGTATTGATCAGAAAGTCATCCAGTTGTGAGCGATTATTCAGTTCAATCGCGATGGTAAAGTTATTGATGATTCTGGGCTGGACATTCTTCAGGGTCACGGCCATGCGCGGCTTCTCCTCATGTATCTGAACGGCAAAAGAATTCCAGCACTTGCGAAGAGACTCCTCCGACAATGGTTTATACATCTCATTGCCATTTAAAAGTATCCTGTCGTCCCCGTTTTGTTTTGCAGGCTGATTACCAGCGGCACCGGAGTTTGCGTCCGCCGCTTTCAGTGCGTCTTTGATGGAGATTTTTGGCACGGTATGGATAACCTGTTCTGGTTCCCTGATGGTAAGTGGTTTCCCAGCCTGCATAATTTCCAGATCGGCAGGTTTTGTTTCAGCTACCTTTTTTCTTTCCCCCTGTCTGGGGAGGTCAGGAATCTCTAAAGGTTTTTGGGGGCTATTCAGTTTTTTTTTTTCACCGACTATGGAGCATAGTCTGATAAGTGCTAGTTCCACATGAAGCCTTTGGTTTCGGCTTGCCTTAAACGCCAATTCGCATTGGTTGCATGTTTCCAGGGCTGCAAAAAGAAAATCAGCCGGACTAACCGCCGCCTGCTGCTTGTAGCGATTCTTTAAAGACTCACTGACCTCGAGCAGCTGAAGTGTTGACTCATCATGACAAACCAGTAAATCACGCAAATGAGAAGACAGTCCCCCGATAAAGTTCTGTCCGTCGAATCCCCTTTGCAGGATATCGTTAAAAATCATCAGTGCCTTGGAGGCAGAACCTTCCAGGAATGCCTCCGTTATGCGGAAATAATACTCATAATCCAGCACATTTAAATTGTCCAGAACTTCTTTGTATGTTATGTTCTTGTTGGAGAAACTGGACACCTGATCAAATATGGTCAAGGCATCCCGCATGGCGCCATCCGCTTTAAGCGCGATCACATTCAGGGCTTCTTCCTCAAAGGCAGTATTTTCCAGACGTGCTACACCCGCAAGATGACCAACAATATCTTCAACCCTGATCCTGTGAAAATCGAAAATCTGACACCGGGAGAGAATGGTCGGTATAATTTTATGCTTTTCCGTTGTAGCAAGAACAAAAATGGCATGTGGCGGGGGCTCCTCAAGCGTTTTCAAAAAAGCATTAAAAGCAGCCTGTGAAAGCATGTGCACCTCATCAATGATGTATATGCTGTACTTTCCAACCTGCGGAAGGATCCTGACTTTATCGATCAGATTCCGGATATCTTCTACAGAATTGTTTGAGGCCGCGTCCAATTCATGAATGTTGAATGACCTGGATTCGTTAAACGACTTGCAAGATTCACAGTGATCACAGGCTTCCGTGTTTTCGGAGAGGTTGAAACAGTTAAGCGTTTTTGCAAAAATCCGGGCACAGGTGGTTTTACCTACGCCTCTTGGACCGCAGAACAGGTAGGCATGGGCGATCTGCCTGGTTCTGATAGCGCTTTTAAGGGTACTGGTAACGGCAGGCTGCCCGACAACCGTATCGAAATTGACAGGCCTGTATTTTCTTGCTGATACAATGAAGTTGCTCATGCGGGGATTCATTCCCTGCAAAGATATCCATTTAAAATTTTTGGAAATGGAATGTTGATAAATAAAGTGACCAGTAACGAGCAACAAGCGACTATTGAACAAGCCGTATGTTTCCGTAATGAGAATTC
>JGI11641J44799_10000613_pt1 | contig 10826 bp, 9 predicted proteins | sample WetSurSiteA1Bulk_FD_44799 | JGI IMG/M metagenome (IMG submission 44799) | reverse complement strand
TGCCTGACCACCTGTCGACGTTTGTAGTGGATTCGCAGTTGGCTTTGTATATGAAACTGTGACTATATTTCCATATACAACAGGGCTTGCAAGTGTCAACAGAACTTTTGTCCCTGAAATGGAAACCGAGTTAACGGTTCTAGCTGCAGAATTAACCATAACAGTAAAGGTAGATGTGGCAGGGACAATATTGGCAAGAGTTGAATTATATGTGAGTTCGAGGAGAGAAGGAGAAGCATTTGCTATTGCAGAACTGACATAAACTGGAATAACAGGATCAGCTAGTGATGCATATTCGTATGCGCCAATATCAGGTAATCCTACTATTGAGTTACCTGCATAATCATTTGTTAATGATACACTTACACCCTCGTTAATATCAGGTGAACCTTCTTGTAATTCCCAATTAAAACCAGCTACATCGGTCATTAAAGGATCAGTAGACTTGGCCTTTGCTTCCCAAGAGGTGACAGTGGTTTTTGTATAAGTAGATCCACCGTTTTGTACATAAGTAGTACTCCCGGTTGCTCCTACGGAATGAAAACAATTATTACTGTGATCACTTTGACTTGTATATAGGTATAATAACGGAACGGTGGTTGTTGCTTTATTATAAAAAATATTATTCTTAATATGCCAGATATTAGTACTGCCTGAAATATCACCCATACAATAGGTACTCGCATGGTTGGCAACTATTGTATTGTTAAAAAGGTTAAGGGTACTTCCATTAAAAGACCTAACATCTGCCATAGTAGCCACAATACCTGAAGAAATGCTTGCGTCGTGAGCATTCCTATAAAATAGATTGTAATATATTGAAACTCCGAATGCACCTCCACTTTGGAGGAATAATGCTGGTTCGTTTTTGGTTCTTATCTCGTTGTATCTTACCACAATTCCTGTTGGATAATATCCGTTAGTTGGTTCCCCCGAACCTATGACTAACCCGAATCCCGCGTTATCACCTGGACCATAAATACTAATATTGTGTTCAAAAATGCAACCAGTTACTTTATTGTTTATCAAATATGCCTCACCTGTCGAATTAAGACTATAATTGTAAACCTCATTGTAGCCTATATAAACATTACTTACCTGAGAAGGCTTTGCACCTAATTGTGTACGACCATTGTATATTCCTATTCCGCACTGCCCTACAGTATTAACATAATTTCTTTTGATAGTAATGTTATTGTAATCATAATCATAACAACTAACAAGAATAGCGTAAACGCTTTCTCCTGAACTATTGCCTATGTTATAAAAAGAGCAATCCTGTATAACAATGTCATTTGTTGCACCTTCCTGCGAAGAACTCCAATAACCACCTACAATAATAGCAGAACCATTATTACTCTCTCCTTGAAAAATTAAATTTTGAATAGTCAAATAATGAGAATTTGGTATATCCCATAAAGGAATACCGTCATAAAATCCACTACCTTTTATAGTTGCATTTGAACCAGTCCCCCATAATCCTCCATCCCAAGTAATAGGACTACCTGAAGTTCCTGTCTGAGTTATTATAAGTCTTGCGGCTAATGTAATTGTAAATGTATCACCTTTCTTTAATGCAATTATATCTCCTGGCGACGTAGCATGAGTTTCAGCATATCCTAGCGACTTCCATGGCGTTGATTCAGTCAATCCATCATTAGAATCATTACCGTTCATGCTAACATAATATGTAGTTCCGGTTGTCGTCCCAAGATTAACGGCGTTATCAGAAGTAGCAATACCTGTGGTTTCAAATGTATCATCTTTGCTGCAGGATAACTGCATTAAAAATGAAAAAATTGATATTACTAATAAGCACTTTCTCATAAGTGTAATACTTAGAGATAAAAATTTTACTGATAGTTTTGTTTTCATGTTGCTACTTTTTAGTTAAATTTAATAGACACTAACTTTAGATTTGAACTTCATCTCAATTTCAAAATGGTGGGTCAGTAAAGGCTTGTCAAGTTGTATTGCAGAGAAAGAAAATGTGAACGAAATTGCTGATAAGTTCCTTGTTTGCAGATAAACTTTCTTAATTCAAAAGTCATACCTGAAATGGAAGATACTCATGTTTAATGGATTACAAATAATACAAGAAATCCCGAATTATTCATTTTGAGAAAAGAATTCTCATTTTGAGAAAAGAATTAATGATGAAATCAGGAATATGCTTAAAAAGGTATTTTTTGAACGAGGGATTACCAAGTGTGAAGAATAAGTATAAGAAAACCAATTCATTAAGCGACTTCTTGAATAGTATTATCTAGAAAATCTTAAAAGAAAAAGCCCTGAGAACAGCTGATGTCATCGGGGCTTTCACTTGCTGCAATCCGGGTGCTGGTTTTATCTGATACCAATGCGATAATAAATTATCCCGGGGCTAGAAACTGATAGTCTATTGAAGAAAGAAGCCCCGGTGATTCTGAGTGCTGGAGGATAAATAATTGTCATAAATGACTAATAATCATCGTATTGCTCTATAAAGTATGCTGCGATATCAACTTTACATCAACTACTGTCACTGTTGTACCTCCTTTTTAAAGTGATGATATTCCCAGGACTTTATTTGATCTTTTGAATAACATGAGCTTAAATTCTTCAATATGTTCTATAGAATCCATATTCCACTTTCCATAAATATGTCAAATGCATCCTTTGAACATTTAACCTGTGGTCTTTACCAAACTTTGACCATTGTCTTATAGACAAGTCTTACTTCTGATATGATTGGTCAGTTACTTCCTTTCTGTTTTTAAGCTGGATATATATCTATTTAAAAAAGCGGAATCGATTCCTTTAAAATACAATGATTTTTTTCTATGAATTTTTCAATTGAATTTAACGCTGCAATATGTTTTTCAAAATTCCCTTTATTATTATTCCGCTTTAATTCAGAAATGAAATCCTCCGATAACTTAAGGATATCGTGGGATTTTGGTACACGCATCTTAGTTTTAATAATCTGTGCCATTATAAGCTTGTTATCCTTTTCGAAATCAGTGATAATGTCTTTTGCCAAATTTACTTTAACTTCAAGATACCTATTAATCTTTTATTTGATTAGGATGAGATGCTCTTACATTTTTACCTATTGCATCTTAAGGATTGAAATGTTTGAAAAAATGGACCCCATTCACAAGCTTATAAAGTCCTTTCAACAAAAAAGGCTCTGCATTATGCAAAAAATGCTAAAGTAAAAGTAGATCCTCGGGAGAGTACGATATGTTTAAAATGCCATGTGACAGGAGGCGGTCTTGACTCCTCATTCTTTGCAGTTACTTATCAGAAAAATGATGGAGTGACTTGTGAAGCTTGCCACAAAGGACTATATATTACTAAAGCTTTTCTTCCAGCAGAAATTGACTGCTTAAAATGCCATAACGAGTCAGTTCATAAAATATCTGAATTTGACTTCAGGGATAAATCAGTAAAAATAGCCCATTCCAGACCAAAACTGAACTGAAGAAAATCTGTGACCTCAATCCCTTTATCCTGAATAAATCGACCTCTAAAAATCTGAGTGAAAAACTTTTTGTTTTGTTATGTACGTTAAGTATTATCAGACCTTCTTTTGAGGTGGGCAGAGAAGGACTGATTTTAAATTTTGTATTTTTAAACAGTCGTGGTAACACTGGCTTTATTTTTGCTGAGAAAATGTTAAAACTAAAACTATTCCTGCCAATTTCTGATGGTGAAACCTTATTATAGTATCAAACCTCACCCAATGAAACCTTATCTCTTTGCGGTTTTGATATTAGTTATCACAACAAGTTGTGACAAAGACAAGGTCACCAGAACTCCCGAAGAATAGTATATCCTTGAATAGGCGGAATCTGAAGATTATATCTACCCCGCAGATTTCTATCACGAGATATATGATTCGGGGTAACCGTATTACTAAAATACAATCAGCGTAAGACCACTTACTGACCGCGACCATTTATGGATACCTGTGAAAAAGACTTTTTAATCCCGGATAAAGAAGTTCCTGAATGGTTGAAGACAATGATTAATCAGGATGAACAATATATGCTTGACCATTCCTCATCATGTTTATTTTATGGTGCCTGGTTACGTTATCTGTGGCAGGCGGAAAGCAGCTGAATATACTATTCTCCCTGGTAATCACCTGATGGATAAATGTATCGAGCAGTAAGCCAATTCGATAAATAAGTAGTATCTTTGACATTAGCGTTAATCAGTTATAAATTATTAGATGTCACACAAATCTGTAAGCTTTAAATGGCTTCTGTTTTTGATTCTGATAGTATCTTTAATTTTCATTTACTCTTGCTCTAATGTCCTTTGCTCTGCATACACCGGTTCGTCATATACAGCAGGACACAGCAAACTGCCAAGAGAGTTGAGGAAATAGAACATTCAATTATTACTTTCTACTCCAACAATTAATGTTCAATTAACTTTGAAGATATCAGCATTAAAAACCCCCGTAGCAGGAAACAATTTTATTTTTATACTGGGGAAATAATGATTAATTTTGAATAAAATGATATAATCTGTGATTCAATAACCTCTAAAAATGACAGGATGAAAGGACAAGAATTTTTTGATAAACTCAATAGAAATCTAAGCGTGATTCACCTGTTACCTAACGTCGAAAAGTTTTACAGGGAAATTGCAGCATCATTTAAAGAGGTTTCTATTATAAACTACTACTGTGAAGTAGAAAGTGAGAAAATTGAAGTTAAAGGAACTTTAGATATCCTGTTTTTTGACTCTAAAATGATCCATAGAATTGTTGTCAATAAAACATCAATAGATTATAATAGTTTTCCTATAAAAAGTGTTAATTCTGTAAATATATATGCTGCTAATAATCAGTTAATACCTACTGATATTAAACCACCAGGCATAAATGAGGTGAAATTGACTATTTTAATTAAGGGCCAGGAACAAGTGATGTTTAATTATATTGCAGATACAGGAAAATTCTCTGAATTTTTAAGAATTAAAGACAATCTTTTAGCGCTTATCTGATCAACTATACACTATCCGCTTATTGCCCACTGCCTCTTCCGTTCAGAGACTTTACTATCCCTGTTCCAAAAGAGACCTTCTATTAAATGATAGTGGTCATATCTTTCTTTGCTAATCGGCTTACCTTCCATTACCGCCATGATAATATAACTTGTATCGAAATCAATCTCATATTCATTTCGACCATAATGTTTAGCATAGTATTTTGAAGGTTTACCAATTCCTCTGTGAATGCACTTAAATGCTATTTCTTCACAGAGGTTTTCAAAATAGACTGTCTTGCCTGATTCAATCTCATTCAGGATTTTATCTGATCTTATCTTTTTCAAGATTTTTTTTATTGCTGTTGTTATCATAAATTACCCTGACATTTATTTAATAATCGTTTTGTCCCTCTTTCTGTAAGGAACGATATAACCAATAGTAAAGGTCTAAACTATTTCATAATGAAATATTACAAAATTCTATATATTAATTACATAATTCACATATTTAGAATGGATTAAATATTTATCGGGTAATAATACTAAACAATATTTAACCTCTTTATTTAACGGGTAATATTTGAATTAATGTTTTGAAGGAGAGTCCGGAAAAAATCTTCCGCAGAATTTGAGTAATAGTATATCAGGATTATTCTTCTTTTACTCTGCTTGCTTCATCAAGGAGCTTATCTATGTAGTCAAGTGTAAAGTCATAGTAAATTATAGGTGCGCTCGTCGAATCGGGCAATTCGGGAACCTCAGATTCTGTAACAGGATTATCTGAATTGGTCAAACTTTCCGGATACCCAAAATCGAAATATATTATAAAGTCACCTTTATCCCAATAATATATCTTATCCATTACCCATCTTCCCTTAGGCCCTTTGAAATAAATATTTGGAATTCTTTTTGACAACCAGTCATATTTTTCTCCCTCGCCAAGCAGGGTAGGCTTTCCATATTTCTTTCTATATAATTCAAATAATAATTCAAGTTCATTCAGGTCACAATTATATGAAAACCTTTGTTCGCCAGTATTTGACCTGTTACATAGAGTTAATTGAATATTAGTTAACCTTTCATCAACTATATAAGTCCCTCTAAGATTAACTTTTGCATAAAGGAAAGGACTTATTTCTGAAAAATCACAGTATAAATTTTTTTGTTTGTTCCCAAGTACATCTGTAGTTTCAAAATAATGCAGTTCATTGATTTTAAGCAATGAATCCATTATATCTTTTACCTTTAAATAATCCATATTAAGGTTAAATCCAAGAAAACCAATTTTCTCACCCTGGTGCTTTGAATTGTATGATTCAGTATTACAGCAAGTTAATAAACATACTTGTATAACAATCAGAGTAAAAATAAGAAGAGTGCTTTTGAACCGGAAAAATTTCATATGGAAGGGATTTCAGATTGGTTTGCTGAGAAAAGTTAACAATTAATTCAACAAAGGTAAGATACTAAAGTAATAAATTGGGAATATTATGACCCTGTTCTGGCATTTGATTTCAACACCATTTCTTTCATGCTTCGCAAGGTGTCAGCACAGGCATTATGTATTTCAGAATCAACAACTGTCCGGTACCTAATGCAGAACGAGGATGCTCCTCACTCAGCGACGGTACCTGATTTTCATTGAAAAACATTAAACAGCAGTGAATGACATAAAAAGTGCAAATATCCCACCAAAATAGAAAGGACATTTGTTGAAAATTAATGTAAATTTGAAATAAGTAATTTGAGAATTATCATTTAACAGATCGGACATGGATTCCCGATATGTGATCTTACTTGCAATGTTTTTCATTCCCGGCTTTTTTACTTATGGCCAGTCGAATCCGCCCTTAAGTCCTAAACAAGAATCGATCGATCCAGATCTGATAATCCAGGTTGGTGCATTCCGCCAGGAGACCAATTCTTTGGTTTTGAAAGAAAAGCTTACACATTTTCTTGACAAACCAGTTATTTTAGTCATTGAAGATGGATATTTTAAAGTGCAGATAACAGGATTTTCAAGCCAGGAAGAGATGGAAAATCTTTATCCCTCACTTGCCTTTCTTGGATTGAAGAATTTTTGGGTTTTGCCGGTTAAGAAACATGAAGAAATTGAACCGCAGGCTGTTGCACAACCTGATACTTTAAAAATACCGATAAGTGAAAATGCAGCTTTACCTGTTCCCCCGGAAGAACTAGCTGTTTTATCCCAACCCTCTATTGCACTGCAGGTTGATGTATTTCACGACAAATCGCAGGCATTGAATGCGCAGAAAAGGATCTCATCTAAACTTAATCTGACTGTTGAGATTGTTCAGGAATGGGAATACTATAAAGTATTTATAGTAGGATTCAAATCAACAGAAGAGGCTAATAAATACTACTCCGCACTTGCAAAACTTGGATATCCGCAAATCTCCCTTATTGAGAACTACAGGAAGAAGTGATAACAAGTTTTGCCCACATAGGATTTTGCAGGAGAATCATTTTATTTACCGGGCAGTAGGATCTTTACGGGCCTTTTAGTCAACTATCGGGATGGATACCTCCCCTTCTTTTTCTCTGAGAGACTTTGCATTTTTCTTTCCCCGTAATTTTATCGAAATACCACGTTCTTCTTCGTTTCGGACTATTCTAATAAGCTTTTGTCTTTTCTGAACAATACTATCGTTGTCAAATCCTTCCTGATAATTGCTGGTATAGTTTAAATCTCTTGAAACACTAATGAAATCACTCCTTAACATAAAAAAAACAAGAATAATTATTTTTATAATAATCAATGGTATAATCACTTTCTTCAATTTATTCCAGATCATAATGCCATATTTTAATAATGGTGACAAAAGTATCCATATTATAATACTTAAACCAGTATTCGCCTACATTTAAGATAAATTTAACATTTACAGTCGTTTCTCATCTGTCTGTACCTATTCCAGGGAACAATTATCATGCTTGTTGTAAAGCGATGTCTGACGGATATTATCATAACGGGTTTTGAAGTGATCAGGGAAGGATTGGGTTGGGACAAAGTCAAACACATCCAAAATCACATAGAATGTGTTTTAATATGGTGTATGTACCTTATACCGGATACTGGTTAAGATATCCTCTGATATTTAAGGCACAAATTCCAATCGGGCAAGATTTTCATGGCTCCGGATCCTGAACTGGATGAATCCAGGCTTTCTGATCTCAGATTCTGCTTCCCCAACCCTGTCAGGCTTCTCTTTCGTTATCTTTTCGCCGTACGGGAAACGTGACGCGAGACATACTTAAGAGTGGCTAATTTGTCATCCATTAAAGTACTGTTTCAAAACAACCCCTCTGTCGATAAGTATCTCTCCCCCGTATCATAACAAAATGTAAGAATTTTTGAACCTTTGGGAGTTTCACTTATTTTTTGATTTACAGCAGCTAATGAGGCGCCCGATGAAATTCCTATAAACAACCCTTCTTCTTTGGCGGCCCTTTTAGTAAAGGTAAATGCATCGTCCTTGCTCACCTGAATTATCCCATCCAATATCTTTGTATTTAATATTGAAGGAATAAACCCGGCACCAATGCCCTGCAAAGGGTGAGGCCCAGGGTTTCCTCCGCTTAAAACTGGAGATAGCTCAGGCTCAACCGCAAATACTTTAATGTTTGGAAATTTCTTCTTTAATACTTCGGCACAACCGGTTATATGTCCGCCAGTACCAACACCTGTAATCAGATAATCCAGTCCATCAGGAAAATCGTTAACGATTTCCTGTGCAGTAGTATTCCTGTGAATTTCGGTATTGGCGGGGTTATCAAATTGCATTGGCATCCATGAGCCTGGTGTTTCGTTAATTAGTTCTTTGGCCCGTTCTATGGCACCCTTCATACCTTTTTCACGGGGAGTAAGAACAAATTCCGCACCATAGGAACTCATAATTTTTCTTCTTTCAATTGACATTGATTCAGGCATTACCAGAATTAATTTGTATCCCTTTACAGCAGCAACTATTGCCAGTCCGATTCCGGTATTACCTGAAGTGGGCTCAATAATTATACCATGCTTTTTAAGGATGCCTGTTTTCTCTGCATCATCAATCATCGATAATGCGATACGGTCTTTTATACTGGCTCCCGGGTTGGCTCTTTCAAGTTTCACCCAAACATTATAGTCTTGACCAAATAGTCTGTTAACCTTAACATGAGGTGTGTTACCAATTGTTTCAAGAATTGAATTTACTTTCATAATGATTGGTTTCTATATTCAGATAATAAAATTTATAGGTTCCTGAAACCCATTTTGATTTCTAATAATTATTTCGCTTTTATGATAAACTACAGAAAACGGGGCAACACTTTCTGTAAGCCAGACATTACCGCCAATAATGCTATTCCTGCCTACTATAGTCTCTCCTCCCAGTATCGTGCTTCCGGCATACAATATGACATTATCTTCAATGGTAGGATGTCTCTTTTTAGAGGCCTTGGTTTTATCCACACTTAAAGCCCCGAGGGTTACACCCTGATATAACTTTACATAATTACCGATTAAAGTAGTCTCCCCGATAACAATACCTGTTCCATGGTCTATTGAAAACGGACTGCCAATAGTCGCCCCGGGATGTATATCAATACCTGTTACTTTATGTGCGTATTCTGTAATCATCCTTGGCAACAGAGGTACTGATAACTTATTAAGAGCATTGGCGATGCGATAACAATAGATTGCAAAGAAACCGGGATAAATAGCAATCACTTCAACTATATCCTTTGCAGCCGGATCAGATTCAAATATAAAACCCGCATCATTTAAAAGTGTCTTTTTTATTGATGTAAGTGTGTTAATAAAGAGTTGTGTATAAGTATCACTTTCCGGAGTCAATCCTTTGAACATCAGATCCAGGTGATCAGTTACTGTTTTCCCTGGTTGTTCAATTTCCAGTAGTGTTAACCTGTCATCAAATGGAAACAGGTGCCTGAATATTTTCTTAACAGCAATTTCAGCCCCTTTTTTGTTTGGAATATTCATGACTTAATTATTTAAGAGCATTTCTCAGGTCATCAATCAGATCATCAATATGTTCAATGCCAACGGAGAGACGAATCAGGTTTTCCGTTACACCGATTTTTTTACGCAATTCCTCAGGAAAATAGTCATGTGTCATAAGAGCAGAGTAGTTGGCAAGCGATTCCACTCCCCCGAGGCTATCAGCAAGTTGAAATATTTTCAGTTTTTTAAAGAACCCATTTGATTCTTCGAGCCCCCCTTTTATCCGGAATGAGACAACACCCCCAAAACCTGTCATCTGCCTTTTTGCAATTTCATGACCAGGATGAGTCTCAAGTCCGGGGAAAAGTACTTCCAATACTCCTGGTTGCTTTTGGAGGAACCTGGCAACCTGAATTGCATTTTGTTCATGTTGTCTCATACGTACAGCAAGTGTTTTTACACCTCTGAGTGTAAGCCATGAATCAAATGGGGAAGGTACAGCACCAACAGATTTCTGCACAAGCAGGATTTTCTGATATAAATCAGTACTATTCAGAATTACTGCCCCCCCTATCAGATCTGAGTGGCCGTTAATATACTTTGTTGTGCTGTGAACCACAATATCAGCACCAAACAGCAATGGTTTTTGAAAATATGGTGACAGAAATGTATTGTCAACAACCACTATCGCATTCTTCTTGTGGCTGATCTCTGAAATTGCCCCGATATCAAATATCTTCAGGGTTGGATTTGTGGGTGTTTCAATCCAGACCATTTTTGTGGAAGGTTGAAAAGCCTGTTTTATCAGGCTTATTTCGGTAAAATCCGTAAATGTAAATTTAATATTTACCGGTTCAAAAATCTCCTTTATT
>JGI11641J44799_10000612_pt1 | contig 10831 bp, 8 predicted proteins | sample WetSurSiteA1Bulk_FD_44799 | JGI IMG/M metagenome (IMG submission 44799) | reverse complement strand
GGATGCTAACGCTCTCGATTTGGGTATGAATACTGCACAACTCGAAGAACTCAAAGCTTTCTTGGGTAATCCAGAATTGTGGAAGAAATCTGAAAAATTAGTGCGTATCTTCTCTGCCTTGGATTGGATGGGAGTACGAGAATATGTTAAATATGATCCCAACACCATCCGTGGTTTGCTATACTATACTGGAACCGTTTTTGAAGCGTATGCACTGAACAGTGACATCAANCGTGCGCTTCTTGGAGGTGGNCGTTACGATAATTTAATGGCTCAAGTCGGTGGCGATCCACTTCCTGCANTTGGTTTTGCCATGGGCGACCTGGCGATCGGTTTGNTGCTGGAATCATTAGGTTTGATCCCAAANGAAATCGCAAAAACTCCTGCAGAAGTATTGGTGACAATTTTTGACGCCGATAGGCAGAAGGAATCCATATCATTAGCATCAGATCTACGGCAGGCTGGTATAAATGTTATATGTAGCGCTGAAGTTTCAAAACTACCCAAGCAATTCAAATTTGCCGATCGGATCGGTGTACGGGTGGTTGCTGTAATCGGGCCAGATGAAGCTGCCAATAATCAAGTAACGATTAAGGATCTGGTTAAAGGCACGCAACAAACTATTGAACGAAGGATAGCCGATTCAGAAATAATGAAATTGCTTGAAAGCCATCGTCCCTTGTGATAAAATCACCCCGCTTATGGTGCCTGTAGCTCAATGGCAGAGCACTTGACTGTGGATCAAGTGGTTGCGGGTTCGACCCCCGTCAGGCACCCCACCACATATGGGAGATTTCTTAGAAGTCTCTCTTATTGTTTATATATGGGGGGTACTAATTTCTATATTCGAGGGAAAAATCGGTTCGTGGGTAGTTTGAGTGTGGTTTTGGTACAAACAATCGTAAAAGGCATAATTTATAGATAAAAATAACCAATTAATGAATAATGATGATGTATTATAGCTATTTATATTTGCTTGATAAGGAATTTCCTAAGTGATTGAAATTTGTAAAATAATTAAATTCATCAAGGGAAAAATCGGTTCGTGGGTAGTTTGAGTGTGGTTTTGGTACAAACAATCGTAAAAGGCATAATTTATAGATAAAAATAACCAATTNATGAATAATGATGATGTATTATAGCTATTTATATTTGCTTGATNAGGAATTTCCTAAGTGATTGAAATTTGTAAAATAATTAAATTCATCATTCCATATGCAAAANCACCTATGCTTCGCTCTGTTAAGATTTATCTGGGCATGGATCTTAATAATAAACGTGAAATTACTAATCTCAAATTCATTTGATAGCTTTCCTGAGGTTTCAGCTATCAAGGTGGTTTGTATATTGACATCCAATTATAAAAAAAACTCATCGTTTTATCCCATTCTGAGTGGAATAAAATGATGATTTCATATTTTGAATCGCTAATATTTTGGAATGATCTGATGTTGAGGAATCCAGAAATTGTCGAACCTGGTCTTCGATCCAATAATAAGTGCTACTCAATCCATTTTCCAATGAAATTTCTGGTTCCCAATTTAATACCTGCCTTAATCTAGAATTATCGGAATTCCGTCCACGAACACCCTGTGGACCAGAAATATGTTTTTTACGAGCCTGGATTCCTGCAATATTTGCGATTAATTCCACAAGTTGATTGATACTTATCAGTCGATCCTGTCCCAAGTTTAATGGTTCAGAATAATCAGATCNCATTAACTTCTGAATACCTTTCACACAATCGTCAATATAACAAAAGGAGCGAGTTTGTTCTCCATCTCCCCAGATCTCAATTTCATTATCGCCGATTATTTTTGCAAGCGCAATTTTACGACACATCGCTGCAGGTGCTTACTCCCGACCACCGTACCAGGTCCCATGTGGACCAAATATATTATGGAACCGTACAATNCGGGTTTCGATACCTAGATCCTGACGATAATGTGTACATAATTGCTCAGTGATTAATTTTTCCCATCCGTACGCATCTTGTGGTTGGGCAGGATATGCCTGATCTTCTTTTAGTGGTGTGACATCAGCATTATTCTGTAAATACTCTGGATAAATGCATGCCGAAGATGTATAAAAGTAACGTTTTACCCCGTTTTTCTGGGCTGCATCCAAGGTGTGGATATTGATAAGTAAGTTGTTATGAAGTATTTGTGAATGGTTAAACGAGATAAATCCCATTCCTCCCATATCCGCGGCTAAAGCATAAACTTCGTCAATCCCTGATGTAGCTTGAAGGCAATTCTCCCATAATCGCAAATCGAGTAACATGAACTCATCTGCATCAGTCGCTCTGAATTCTGGATACTTTAAGTCAACTCCGCGCACCCAATAACCTGATTTCTTCAAGGATGTGACTAAATGATGCCCAATAAACCCTCCAGCACCAGTCACAAGTATTTTTACTTCAGCCTTCATTGCAACTCCTTATAATTGATAACAAAATGCCAAATTGTCACATTCGATTAAGATTTCAATTGTTACTTCTGTTGTTGTATGCAACAAGTTGATGCCCATGCTTTCGTGTTTTGTGAAAGAGNATCACCCTAATCTTTGAGAGTTATGATTAGCATTGTCCATTTCTTTTATTAACGAACTTTCTATACTCTAATATTATTATAATTTATTACCGGATCATCAGCCATAGTGGTTTCGATCGAATGAAATTCTTTTGGGATCCGGAAATCGATATTTAATCGCTTAGCCGATATCAACAAGTTCATTATTAACTTTATCGTAATTGGCATTGTAGAAAATAAATGTCTGGTTGCTTCGACCTAGCAAACACTCAGCTACCACCCAGGGTATCTATTTCGCAAAGATTGATTCATTTTCTTTGGTACCTCTATAGACTCGTGTTGTATTTCAAATCTCATCATCCGTTATAGAATACTTTGGTTAAGCGAAGTGGATACAAAAAGGGGAATGTAGAATTATTTACCCATGGCATTCATTCGGTTCCATGTGTGTCCATGTTAGCTATTTATAAAAGGACTGGGCTGGTNTTCCCAACTATTCAGTCAATTTGGTTTGTTNAGAGTCCTGGTATATTTACCGGAGAAACTATTCCTTTTACGATGACTGATTTCTGATGGTTCGTGGTAATTAATCTATAATTCCAATAAAAATGAAAAGATGGACCTATTAGGTCGATTCATCAGCGTTGTTGCTGAATAAATAATTATCGGGTATAGTAAACAAAGCAAATTTATGGTTCCCAGTGGATGTAATTGTCATGAAGTTAATTGGGTTGTAGTCAAGGAGCCTTATGAAACCATTTCCAGAGCATCCGAGGAATGAAAATCCCAAATATGTTATCGCTATAGATGTGGGTACCAGCAGGACAAAGGTTGGTTTGGTTAACATGGAAGGTAAAGTTCTGGCATATGCCTTCGAGCAACATGAAACCTTCTTTTTACCTGAAGGTGGTGTAGAACAGGTCCCGATGCAATGGTGGCAGGCAGTTTCCAATGGGGTAAAACAAGTAATAAAAGAATCTGGTGTAAATTCAGTGTATATCATTGCCATTGGAGTAACCAGCCAGTGGGCAGTTACTGTGGCAGTTGATGAGCATGGTGATCCGCTGATGAATGCCATTAGCTGGATGGACTCACGCGGCGGGAAGTACAATGCCGAGTTGGTTAAAGGCTTTATCAGTATTCAAGGTTATGGGATCATAAAATTATTAAGGTGGATCAACATCGTTGGAATACCCCCCTTATTGGAAGGTAACGATGCTCTTGCGCATATGTTGTATATCAAAAATGAGTCACCAGATATTTATCAAAATACTTATAAATTTCTGGAACCGATGGATTTCATAAACATGCGCCTGACAGGCAAAGCCAGAGCTACACAAAATAGCAACTTTGCTACCCTATTGATTGAAAACCATAAAACAGACACCATTAATTACAACGCTTGGGCATTGGCAATATCAGGAATTGACCGAGACAAGCTACCCGACCTATTGCCCGTAGAAGGAATTGTGGGTTATTTAAAAACTGAAATTTGTCAGGAGTGGGGTCTATCGGCTGACACGGTGGTGATCACCTCAGCTAACGATAACAGCGTCGCGCCCATCGGTTCTGGCGCTATCGCTGACTATGAAGCAGTTGCAGTGCTAGGTTCCTCTGGAATGCTTGCCTTTCACTATCCAAATAAAAAGACTGATATGATACATTTAGTTGGTACAATGCCTAGTGCTCTGAGTAACAAATACCTTTTTTGGGCTGACACTGGCAATAGTGGTAAAGTAATCGATTCATTCCTCAAGAATCTGGTATATGGCCAGGATAACTTCTACACCAGCGAGATCCCAGATGATATTTTTGACCGGTTAAACCAAGCAGCCGCTCAAATCCCAGCTGGAAGTGAGCGTGTATTATTCCTACCATGGTTTAACAGTGGTTCATTGGCACCCACTGCTGATCGGTTCCTACGGGGTGGATTTATAAACCTCACCAGCAGTACCACCCGCAATCATCTGGCAAGGGCAGTTTTAGAGGGCATCGCTTACAACTGGCGCTGGTTGAAAGAAACTGCTGATTCTTTCTCAAAGATTGAATTCCCTTACTGGCATTTATCTGGTGGTGGTGCCTCCTCAGATATCTGGGCTCAGATCATGGCGGATGTGATTGGTATACCCATGTACCAACAGGACAATCCAAGTCAAAACACATTATTAGGGATAGCCTTTTTAGCGTTTAATCGCTTGGGGTTGATGACACTTAATGAGATTCCCAAAAAGGTCTTGATAAAACGCATATTCGAGCCTGATCCCAAGAACCAGGAAGTTTATAACCAAATGTATTCACAATTCCGAAAGTGCACAAAGCAATTAAAACCCATCTTTCACACGTTGAATCATTCNGCCTNATCTTATATAATGCCACAATAGAAAGGAAAAATATGACTGAATCATCTCCGCTTGCAAGTATTTTTGGCGATCTATACCCTTATAAAGGTCGATTTAATGCTTCTTCACGCATCCCCGAAAAAGGCCGTGATCCAGAGGAAATCTACTCTGAGTTACTCACAATCGCTGAGGAGGAAGATAAACTTTGGGAAACAGGCTTGATCTCCGGGACCATGTATCATGGCGGGAAAGAGCACTACGCCTTCTTAAACCGCGTCTTCAGCCTTTATTCGTACGTAAACCTTTTACAGCGTGATATCTGCCCAAGTGGCACAAAATTCGAATCCGAAATCATTTCCATGGTTGCCAGATTGCTGCACGCTGAGTCGGTAAAGGATTTCAACCCGGATGATGACGTGTGTGGGACAATAACTTCTGGGGGCACCGAAAGTATTTTTAATGGTGTTTACATACACCGGGAGTGGGCGCGCGAAGAAAAGGGTATCATGGATCCTGAGATGATTGTACCGGTCACCATTCATCCTGCTTTCCATAAAGCCGCTCACTACTTAGGCATCAAGATGATTTCTGTTCCGCTTGATGATAATTTCGAGGCCGATGTTGAAGCCATGCGTGAGAAAATAACTCCGAACACGATAGCCCTGGCAGGTTCAGCAGGCAATTACCCTTATGGTGTGATTGATCCCCTTGAAAAACTCTCAGATTTAGCCCTCGAACATCACATCGGTTTGCATGTGGACGGTTGCTTGGGCGGTTTTATTCTACCGTGGGTTGAGAAACTGGGCTATAAAATACCTCCTTTTGACTTCCGTTTACCCGGTGTAACCACGATGTCATGCGATACGCATAAATATGGATATGCTTTAAAAGGAACCTCCACACTGCTGGCACGTAATCATAANTTATTACGCTATCAGTTCTTTTCGGTGGGAGATTGGCCAGGTGGTTTATACGCTTCTCCAACGGTTCAGGGAAGCCGNTCAGGTGGNTTAAGCGCAGCTACATGGGCAGCTATNGTAACGATGGGCGAAGAAGGTTACCTGAAGGCTGCAAGATTGATTATGGACACTGCTGATAAAATCCGCCTCGGGATTGCTGATATCCCTGAGATAAAAATAGCTGGGAAATCTACTTTTGTGATCGGTATGATTTCCGATCAGGTTAATATGTACCATGTCAACGATTACCTGATCAGTAAGGGATGGCGGATGAACGGTTGCCAGAATCCCCCTGGATTTCACTTCTGTGTGACACTTCGCAACACCCTTCCAGGTGTGGCCGAAGCCTTTATAAATGACCTAAGGGATGGAGTGGCTTATGCGAAAAATCCTCCCCAAACATTTCCAAAAAGTGGAGCGTTGTATGGTCTGGCAGGGAGCATAGACGGGCAGTCAATCTTAAAACAGGGTATGCTTGATTTTATTGAAGCTACTTATAATGAAGTATAAAAACAAATCGCTACTTCTAAGGATCTCAACTTATCCCTATCCATCGCTTTTTGACAAGAGCAAGCGATCGTTTGAAAATAATTCCAACACGTTCAACTCTGAAGGTTTTTCCAGATACCAATTAATAATCTGCATCAACCAGCCGGTGAATGCTAACTCCCCAATTCGGATGANCTCGACTAATTCATCCAGGCAGTAGTAGGAAATATTTTCCACCTCCAGTGNATCGTATTGTATTGAATTTCGATCGATATTCCCCTCATATAGAGTACAAATCTCATAGTCATTAGGCCCATATTCCATCATGAATTTAACAAGTGCTTTGGTGTGCACACCACTGATACCCAATTCCTCTTGCAGACCCCGCTCTGCTGCTTGGTCATAACTCTCTCCAGCCTTCACATGTTCTGAGACTGAGCAGTCTAACGCGAGCGGGAATGTTTCACGGTGTTTACCTCGGCGCTGTACCAGCAAATGACCATCCGGTGTAACCAGTAAAACATGCACACCTCGATGTTGGAATCCACGCTTATGAACAATGGATCTCATCTGCTGACCAATGACAATATCATCATTATTAACTATATCAAGCAATTCATCGACCATCTGGTTGATCCACAATAAAAAAGATTGAAAGGACGCAATACAATCATCGTGTCCTTTCAATCTCATTAAATCACAAACACACTAATTCGAAAAATAATCTAACACCTGATTGATGTGGAGAACTCCATCAAATTTTAATAATTCATCACCTTTTATCAACAATCCTTTTTCTCCATGTGGATCTCCTAAACAGGTAACGATAATATCACCGCTACCGACATCCTCTTTCTCTGTATAATAATTGGTGGTTACCACTACATTCGTTCCTGCAGCNTTACNTGCCAACACACCATTCTTTGAGTCTTCAACAACGATTACTTCCTCTGGTTTTAGCCCGGTGCGGCTAAGCGCCAGGTTGTAGATCTCAGGATCGGGCTTTTTATGACTGACCACATCACCTGCCAGCACAATATCAAATTTTACATCTGATAATATTTTTTCGGTGATTGCTTTAGCTGCCTGTTCATTGGATGTTGTGCATACTCCAATCATTAAACNGGCTTCCATGGCTTCTTTCATGAAGCGATGGATGCCNGGACGTAATGGCAGCTTTCCGGTTTCAATTAATTCAACGAAAATGGTCGTCTTGCGCTTATGCATCTCCTTAATGAGATCATCCACCTGTTCTGGGGGTACAGGCTTGCTGAAACCCTTGGTTTGTAGATGATGTTTCATGCGTTCCTTACCTCCGGCAATTTGAAGCAACTCATGGTAATAATCTACGCTCCATTCGTCGGTGAATCCAAACTCTTTAAAAGTCATATTGAAGGAAACNCGGTGACCATCNCGTTCTGTGTCGATGATCACCCCATCCTGATCAAAGAAAACAGCCTTGATTTTTCCCATATTTATTCTCCTTTCAGCAAAAAACTCAGAGCCAATCCTGTCCTTCTGAAGTTTATTGTTCTAAATTTTGGTTAAATACTCCTTCACCACATCGACAGCCATGCGGTTCTCCTCCTTCGTACCAATAGTGATGCGGAACCAGCCATCTGACCCATATTTTTCACTTTCTGGGCGGAAAATGAGTCCCTTGTTCTCGGCATACGCAACCATGTCCTTGCCCTTCTTACCCAACTTCCCACAATCGAAGAGAATGTAGTTTGCTTTTGAAGGAAACACGACCAAATTTGGAATTTCACTGAGTGCCTCAGTTATATAATCGACTTCGCTGTTATTGAACTTCACTCGGAAATCAAGTGCTTCTGTATCTTCAAACGCTGCCAGTGCAGCCCACATCGGGATCGTTCCTACATTCCACGGTAAAAGTGCGGCTGATATTTGACCGATTACCTCTTTGTCTCCCATTGCATACCCGAAACGTAAACCTGCAAGTCCGTATGCTTTGGAAAGAGTGCGGGTAACCAGCACATTTTTATATTTCTTGGTTAAAATAACTTGAGATAACTTTAATCCAGCATATTCAACATATGCTTCATCAACGATGAAGGGGATACCCGTCTCAGCGATACGTACGAAATCCTTAGCATCCATAAAGTTCCCGGTCGGGTTATTCGGATTCGCAATAACAATAATCTTGGTTTTATCGGTTATAGCCTTCAGGATACCAGATGCGTCGTAATATAAGTAATTATCTCTATAGATCATGGGCACTGAAACCATTTTGCCACCCAAAATGGTCCCCCGTAACTTATAAATACCAAAACAAGGCGTATGTTGGATAACCTCCTCGCCAGGGGCAAGGAAGCAACGAAAAATATTGTCGTAGACCTCGCTGGAACCATTTCCAAGCATTACATTTTCCGCACCATCCAAACCGTTTATCTCAGCGATCTTTCCACGCACCACCAATCCCTGGTCAGGATAACGATTGGACATCCTGGCATATTTTATAAGTGCTTCCAAAACTTTCTCAGAGGGTGGATTCGGATTTTCATTAGACATCATACGATGGAGTTCCGGTTTTCTCCACGCCAACTCTATATGTCCAGAAACATACATCGGAATGCCTTTCACCCACGGTACGTAATATTCTTCGATCTTCTTCATAACTATTTTCAACTCCTGTTTAATATATTAAATCTATGCTTGAGAGAAAGGGCCTATCCCACCCTTGCTCCAAAGATTGGATTTTTATGGATCAAACTTTATCAGCGCTTCCCAGCATGTCGATCCAGTGACCAACAGCATCGCGTATTGCTTTTCTTACTGCTTCGTCAACCTTCCCGGGATCATATTCCTCACGGTGTGTATTAATATAATCGAATTGAGCATCAATCATTGTGCGCTTCAATTCAGTGGATACATTGAATTTTGCACCGCCCATTTCAATCAGTTTTTTTATATAGTCTTCTGGCAGACCAGTTCCACCATGGACCACCAAGGGTGTCTTGATCGTTTTACCATTGAGCAGCTTGTTGATCTGGCCTAGTCTTTCGAAATCTACTTTGGGATTCTTGGTTTTATAAACACCATGAGCTGTACCAATTGCTGGAGCAAAGATATCCAAACCAGTTCGCTCAACAAACTCAACCGCTTGTTTGGGATTTGCCAGTTGGGTTTCATCCTCAGCAACCTTGATTTGATCCTCAACCCCACTGACCGTGCCCAACTCACCCTCCACTGAAATATTGCCAAGTTTATGACAATAATCCACAATTTCCTTAGTTTGACGAATGTTCTCTTCGTATGCTTGCTTCGAAGCGTCAATCATGATATTCGTGTATCCAGCATCAGCACACTTCATACAATGCTCGACTTCTGTACAATGATCTAGATGTAGGCAGATTGGGATTGGAGCGGAGTCAGCGATGGTCTTATATATTGCAACAAGCACATTCACACCCAGGAATTTAGATGGCTTCACCGAAGTTTGAATAATTAATGGTGACTTCTTGGCAATCGCCGCTTCTATTACTCCCTCCATCTGATTCAAGTCAGTAATATTAAAAGCTCCAACTGCATACATTCCTTTTGCGGCTTCCACCATTATTTCTTTCGCGTTAACAACAGACATTTTTTACCTCCTCTTTTTGAATATTTATTTTGNTTTTTTTACCAAGAACGTTAATCTATTATACAGCTATCAGGATTACTTAGGCTTTTATTCGAGTTCCCTTCGCATCCCATAAGGGTGCTTGGACGACTACAGCACCAACTTGCTCTCCAAAAAATTCAACTTCAAATTCTGTGCCAATTTTAGTAAATTCAATGGGTAGGTATGCATAGATGATACTTTTTTCTACCGAATAACCATATCCACCTGAGGCGACCCAGCTAATCACATTACCATCCTTGGTACGGATTGGTTCTTTTCCTAGGGCAATTGTACGGTTATCGAAAAGAGTCATGCAGCATAACTTACGCTTTAAACCGTTTTTCTTTTGTTCGAGCAAGGCATCCTTACCGATAAATTCAGTTTTTTCCAGTTTAACCGCAAATCCCATACCGGCTTCCAAAGGAGTATAGTCTGGGCTGATCTCCCCACTCCAGTAGCGGTAACCCTTTTCAAGTCTGAGGGAATCTATTGCCTTGTATCCCGCAGCAACCATACCTTCAGACCGACCAGCCTCCCATAATGTATCCCACAAGCGAAGGCCATATTCCATCGGGCAATAAAATTCCCATCCAAGCTCACCTACATAGGTTACCCGGCATGCAAGGACAGGGACATCCCCTACCATTATTCTACGGGCAGCCATATACGGGAAGCCATCGTTGGATACATCATCCTTGGTTACTTTTTCTAGTATCTTACGGGCTTTGGGTCCCCACATACCGAGACATACGTAGGATGAGCTGACGTCTTCTATGGATACAGAACCATCCTCGGGCATGTTTAAGGATAACCATGATAAATCATGTTGCCCAAATGCAGTACCTGTTATGATAAAGAATCGCTCATCCGCCAATCGTGTCACTAATC
>JGI11641J44799_10000609_pt1 | contig 10851 bp, 8 predicted proteins | sample WetSurSiteA1Bulk_FD_44799 | JGI IMG/M metagenome (IMG submission 44799) | reverse complement strand
GGTTTGCCCCGTGTTACAGAGTTGTTTGAAGCACGAAACCCATCAAATCCTGCTGTAGTGTCGGAAATCGATGGTGAAGTATCCTTTGGCAAAGTGAAACGCGGCAACCGTGAGATCACGATTACTACAAGGGCCGGACAACAGAAGAAATACCTGGTACCGCTTTCCAAGCAGATACTGGTGCAGGAAAACGACTATGTCAAGGCCGGTACACCACTGTCGGATGGTGCCACAACTCCTTCCGACATCCTGGCCATCAAAGGTCCCACCAAAGTACAGGAATATATCGTGAACGAGGTACAGGAGGTATATCGTCTCCAGGGTGTGAAGATCAATGACAAGCACTTTGAAGTCATTGTCCGTCAGATGATGCGCAAGGTTGAAATTATTGATCCGGGCGATACAAAATTCCTTGAAAAGCAACTGGTTGACAAATGGGAGTTTTTTGAAGAAAACGACTGGATCTATGGTAAGAAAGTTGTTGAGGAATCAGGTGATTCACAGACTTTCAAACCTGGGCAGATCGTTACCGCGCGTAAGCTGCGTGATGAGAACTCGGTTCTGAAACGTAAAGACCTGAAGCCTATTAAAGCAAGGGATGCTATTCCGGCAACCTCACAGCAGATACTTCAGGGTATAACGCGTGCGGCATTGCAGACACAAAGCTTCATGTCGGCTGCTTCTTTCCAGGAGACCACGAAAGTACTCAACGAGGCTGCCATTTTCGGCAAAGTTGATTTCCTCGAGGGGCTGAAGGAAAATGTTATCGTTGGCCATCTTATTCCGGCAGGTACCGGAAACCGTAGGTTTTCCAACCTGATCGTAGGTTCGAAAGAAGATTATGAAAAGCTGACGGAAGAGAAGAAATATTCCCGTGAAGTAGTTAAAGAAGATCATAACTAGCACGTTATGGAAGAAAAAAAGAACCAGAACCAGATCAGCGTTGAGCTGAAGGAGGATGTAGCACAGGGTATCTATTCGAACCTAGCCATAATTACCCACTCTCCTTCTGAATTCATCGTTGATTTTATACGTGTTATGCCCGGTATTCCAAAGGCAGAGGTAAAATCGAGGATTATCCTCACGCCGGAACATGCCAAAAGGCTGCTCCATGCATTAAAGGACAATATTGCAAAATATGAGTCGGTGCACGGGCCCATCAAGCAGGCTGAAGGGCAAGGGGGAATGATGATACCGATGAATTTCGGAGGACCGTCCGCTCAGGCATAATCTGAAAAAAGCCCCCCGCTGCTGGCGGGGGGCTTTTTTTTACCTCATTGTTCACCTTCTCCTGTCAGAATCTATAGCAGTTATCTCCAATCAGCCTGTCAGCGATCCTGCGCCGGGCATCCTTGACATTTACACCATCAGCCCGTGTAAGGGTCTCAACAACCCGGGCAAGTGCTGAAGCCTCCTCCGGGGATGCAAAAGAATAAACCGCATCAAGTCCGGCTTTTCTTAATTTCTCAGCAGCATCATAAACAAACACATTCAGGATATCCTGGTACAAACCTGCAGCGGCAGATCCTTTCAGGCTTTCGATCTTCTCCGTCCTGAGGGCAAGCGATTCCGCAACATAGGTCTCGGTGATCATATCCGACAGGTTATTCAAAACTTCCTGCTCATTCACCAGCTGCTTGTCGAACTTCTTTGAAGCGCCATGGATTACGATTAGAATGGCCTTTTTGAAGTTTTCAATTTGCCTGGTCTTTTCCTGGTAATAGCCCTCCTTGCCGGTCTTCGCGTCACTTATCCTGTCGATGCTGTTATACAGTTCTTCTGCCTTGCCATAAAGGTTAAAGTCGCCTTTCATGGCTCTTTTCATGGCAGTATCCACCACCAGCAAGCGATTTATCTCATTGGTACCCTCAAAAATACGGTTAATCCTGGAATCGCGGTAGCCCTTTTCAACGGCCATCTCAGCGGAGTATCCCATACCGCCGTGAATCTGGACAGCCTCATCAATAACAAAGTCAAGCACCTCCGAACCATAAACCTTAAGAATGGCCGCTTCAACAGCATAATGGCTTATGCCATCGATGGTAGCACGGCCTTTATCACAGCCCTCCGACTTGTACTTTTCAATCAGATCATCGATGTCTTTGCTGACGCGGTAATTGGCCGCCTCGGCAGCAAAGGTCCTGATCACCTGTTCGGCAAGCTTATGCTTTATTGCGCCGAACGTCGAGATCAGCACACCAAACTGCTTTCTCTCGTTGGCATATTTAACCGAATCGTTGATGGCTTTTTTGGCAGCACCGAGTACGTTCCCTCCAAGTTTGATGCGTCCCATGTGCAGTATGCTGAGGGCTATTCTGAATCCCTCGCCCCTTTTGCCGAGCAGATTCTCAACGGGCACCTTGACGTCATTATAAAAGATCTGTGCAGTTGACGATCCTTTAATGCCCATTTTATGTTCATCGGGATTGATGACTACACCCGGGAAATCCTTTTCAACAATGAATGCGCTCAATACCCGGTCGTTGTCGATTTTGGCAAATACAGTCTGGACATCAGCAAAACCTGCATTGGTGATCCACATTTTCTGACCGTTCAGGATGTAATGTTTGCCGTCTTCAGAAAGCCGTGCATTGGTCTTGCCGGCATTGGCATCGCTGCCTGCACCGGGTTCCGTGAGGCAGTATGCACCTATCAGTTCGCCCGTAGCCAGTTTGGTTACATATTTCTGCCGTTGCTCCTCATTCCCGTAATACATGATCGGCAGGGTGCCAATGCCGCAGTGGGCCATAAAGGCCACGGAAAAGGAATATCCTGCGCCAATGGTCTCGGCAGCCAGCATCTGTGTTACAAAGGACTGTCCGAATCCGTTGTATTCCTCCGGAATAGAGATACCCATCAAACCCAGCTCACCGGATTTCTTCAGTATGCTCTTCATCAGCTCCCGATCCTGCTTATCCACCTTATCCATATTCGGATATACTTCTGCCTCAAGAAAATCCTGACAGGTCTGGGCAATCATTCGTTGTTCTTCGTTAAACTCTTCCGGAATGAAAATATCTTTCGCATCAATTCTTTCAACGAGAAATTCACCGCTTTTTAATACTTTTCTGTCCATTTTTTGTTTTATTGGGTTAATAATGATAACGATTGGGTAAGGATCAGCTGCTCACCAGACAATATTTAAGTCAATTTTAGCATGGCTATAAATCCATATCCATGGCAATCAGTTCGGCAATGTCGTAATTCCTGATCTCCTCTTCTTTATTCTTGTATTTCAAACCGTCTGTCATCATGGTCATGCAGAAAGGACAGGCCGTTGCAATAATTTCAGCTCCTGTTTCCAGGGCATCTTCGGTGCGTTCAAGGAAAACTTCCTTATTCCCTTTTTCCGCCTCTTTGAACATTTGTGCCCCTCCGGCACCACAGCACAAGGCAAAGCTCTTGCTCCGCTTCATCTCAACAAGGTTTCCGGAAATTGATTTTAAGATCGACCGCGGTTCACGGTAGATATTGTTTGCCCGTCCCAGGTAACATGGATCATGATACGTGATCCGGGTTTCCTGCATGGACTTGCCTGACTTCAGCCTGCCATCGCGGATAAATGGTTCAAGGAACTGGACGTAATGGGTCACTTCATAGTGACCTCCCAGATCGGGGTATTCATTTTTGAAGATGTTGTAGCAGTGCGGACATATGGTAATGATCTTCCGCACTTCATACAACTTCAGGATCTCGATATTCTGAAGGGCTTGCATCTGGTACAGCATCTCATTCCCCGCCCTGCGGGCCGGATCTCCGGTGCATGATTCTTCTTTGCCAAGGACGGCAAAACTAATGTTCAGATGCGTCAGAATTTTCGCAAAAGCCCGTGCCACTTTTTTATAGCGGTCATCAAAAGCTCCGGCACAGCCGACCCAGAAAAGGTATTCCGGCTTTTCTCCCCTTGCAAAGAGGTCGGCCATTACAGGAATCTCTATCTTGTGTGTCTCCATATGCAGCTTCATTACTTAATCACTTCATCACCTTTTTACTTAACCTTGATTTCCAGATCCTTTGCCCACAGCAGCCTGTCCTCCGGTGAAAACTGCCAGGGTGCGCCGTTGTTTTCGATATTGTTGAAAACGGTTTTAATTTCTCCGGGGGCAGAGGCCTCTTCCATGACCAGGTATCTGCGCATATCCACGATAAGGGTGGGATGGTTGATATTGATGGGGCACTCCATGGCACAGGCATTGCAGGTTGTACAGGCCCATAATTCCTCCTCTGAAATATAATCGCGTAGAAGTGATTTGTTATCGGTAAAGTCACGTCCACTTTTCACCATGCCGGGGCCCTTTTCTTTCATGCGCGCCCGCACATCCATGATTACTTTGCGTGGCGACAACAATTTCCCTGTAATATTTGCCGGGCATACGGAAGTACACCTGCCGCACTGCGTGCAGGAAAGTGAATCAAAATAATTCTTCCACGAGACATCCTCGACATCCTTTACCCCGAAGCGTTCAACCGGTATATCCGAAGCAGGAGCTGCGTAAGCAGTTTCGGGATTAAGCATCAGTTTCACCTCACGCGTAATGTTGTCCATTTTGGGCAGTTTTCCGAGCGGATCGAGACGGGAAAGGAACACATTCGGCACCGACATGAAAACATGAAAATGCTTGGAATACGGTAACATGTTAGCGAAAACAAAAATCAGCAGGATATGGGTCCACCAGCATATTTCATGCAGGGTATTCAAGGTGGCAGGGGAAAGACTGGAGAACAGGGGTGCTATGAGACCGCTCACCGGAAAAGTGCCGCGGATCAGTTCGCCGGTCATCATCTGTCTTTCGTAGTAAAAGGTATTCATGCCTAAAAGCGAGAGCATGAGCAAAAGGATCATGGTGAGTGCAATGTTGGCATCAACATGTGTGGAAGGTTTCATTTCAACACCTTCGAAGCGGCGGATGTGGAAGAACAACCTCCGGCTCATGAAAACCACAATGGAAATGGCCACCAGCAGAGCAAAGATGTCACCCGAAGCACTGATGATTTTATAAACAATACCCAGTACCGAGAGCGCCCGCTCCGATCCGCCAAGGCCATCGATCACCATTTCGATGCTTCCGATAAGGATTACACAGAAGCCCCAGAAAACGAGAGCATGTAAGAAACCAATTACCGGTCTGCGAAATATCTTGGTTTGTCCGAAGGCAACATCGAGCATCACGCTGAACCTTTTGCCCAACTCCCTGACAGGGAAAGTGCGACGCGTCAGTCTGAAGAAGCTGAGGATCCTGTTGACGGTAAAGGCAAAAACTCCCAGGGTAAGCAACAGCAATGCTGCGAAGATAATCTGTTTTATCATGACACTTTTTGTAGGATTATTAATACCCGGGTAAGAACATGCTTACCTGGCCTTCATTTCCTTCACGGCTTCAACCAGTTTCGGCAGCACTTTCTGTGCATCACCGACAATACCAAACTGAGCCGCTTCAAAAATCGGGGCATCTTTGTCGGTGTTTACGGCAACTATATACTTGGAGGAGCTCACACCGGCCAGATGCTGTGTGGCGCCCGATATACCAATTGCAATATACAGGATCGGGGCAATAATCTTCCCTGTTTGGCCTGTGTGCTCTTCGTGACCTCTCCAGCCTTCATCGGAAACGGGACGTGAACAGGCAGTGGCGGCCCCCAGCAGATCAGCAAGTTCGACAAGAGGACCCCAGTTGTCAGGTGATTTCATACCACGACCTCCGGAAACAACAATATCCGCATCAGTGAGCAGGATCTTGCCGGTAAGTTTCTGCACTTCTTTAACAGTGGTCTTTACCAGTGTCCCGTCAACCTGTACGGAAAGATTCTCTAATGCTGCTCCCGCATTCTTCTCGATCAGCCCGAAAGAATTTTGTGCCAATGTAAGTATACGTATTGGGGTTTTTATGGTCAGGTGTGCAAATGCATTGCCCGAATAAGCTCTTTTGTATACCACAAAAGGATCGACACCCAGCGGTAGCTTGCCTACCCCGGATCCGATTCCGGCTTTTAACCTTACCGACAATCTGGGAGCCAGGGCTTTACCTGTGTTGTTATTCGACAAAACCAGCACTGTAGCACCTTCTTTGGTGGCGATATCAGCGATGGTTTTGGTGTAAGCCTGGTTATCGAGTATATTCAAACCGTCAATCCTGGCATGGATGATCTTTTTCACGCCAAAATTACCGAGCTTTTGCAGTTCAGCCTCCTCAACATTGCCGATCGAAAGTGCAGTTGCTGTTGTATTCAACATTTCAGCAACCTTAGAAGCATAGGATACCAGTTCAAAGGATAATTTCTTGAATTTTCCGTCCCAGTTCTCTGTATATACCAATACTGACATGATTTCTATTTATTTATGATGGATAAGGATTAAATAACTTTAGCCTCATTCTGAAGCACTTCAATCAGCTGTTTTACGTTCTCGGCATCAATAAACCGGCAGGCAGCCCGCGGTTTGGGCATCTCAAAACCGGTCACCTCGGTAAATGATTCTATATTCACAGGTTCAACGACCTTGATGGGCTTTGTTCGTGCCATCATGATTCCACGCATGGCAGCAATTCTGGGCTCTTTGGCAATTCCTTTCTGCACTATGGCAACAAATGGAAATGGCACTGATACGATCTCCTTGCCCCCGTCTATTTCGCGGTTAATGATGGCCTGCCCGTTCTCGATCTTCAGATAGGATACTGCAGAAACGGATGGAAAGTCAAGCAGTTCAGCGAGCATTCCGCCAACCAGGGATCCGTTGTGATCACTTGATTCAATTCCGCACATGACCAGATCAAACTTCTCTGTCCTGACAACTTCCGCCAGTTGTGAAGCAACGTAATATGCATCTGCCGGAACGGCATTCACCCTGATGGCATCGTCGGCACCAATGGCCAGTGCCTTTCTGATGGTCGGCTCAGCCGTTGCTGAACCTACATGGGCAATAGTCACGGTTTTAATACCTGAGGCAGGATCATCTTTCATTTCAAGTGCCCGGGTCAATGAAAGTTCATCCCATGGATTAATGACCCACTGAACACCCGTTTCATCAAATTTCTTATTATCGTCAACAAACTTGACCTTGGTGGTGGTGTCGGGGACATTACTGATACAAACAAGGAGCTTCATGTACAATCAGATTTAAATTAGACTTAATCTTCATTCCATATCGCACACAATAAGAATAACTTATGAGAGATAAAGACTGGTTTTCAGTTTTTTTAGGCCTACAAATATAGAATAAAATAGAAATATTCAATCGTCAGCCGGTTATTTGAAACAGGACATAAAAACAATGACCTGTATCTTTGGTCGTCCTACCCGTCGGTCCTCTTACACCCAACTTGCTTCGTTTTATCAAAAAATATATGCAACAATATAAATATTTGATAATTTTGGAGATGAATAGAGTATTTTATGAAAGCGCTGATACAACGTACCATTGATCTTCTTAAAAAGAAAGTGAAGGACAACCTTGAGGTTATCAACAAGAACCAGGCGAAGATCAATGAAATGATCAGGCAGCCTGCTTCAGCTGAGCGTACCTACCATATCGAAAAGAGCTATGCCCTGAACAAAGCCCTGCTCACCGAGAACAATGACTTTATAAGTCTTCAGCTCGCCTTGCTGAATTTCATGGAGAAATATAAGGATTCGGCCACACTGAAGGATGAAGGGGAGCTTGAAGAGATCAATCCGGCTACGGTGCTTGATGATGATGAACTTTTTGAACTCACGGTACAGGGTAAGCTGAAATTTGAAAACGGCCATCCCAAGTTCAACGATGAGTTTTTTTTCAATAAACTGCTCAGCTACTTCGCTTCCATTGAGGCGTATGAAAAATGCAACTCACTTCTGAGTCTGAAGAAGAACGATCAGCCAGGGTGAGGAGTTTGCTGGCTGTAATGCCATCCATCGCTTCCCTTTGCCTGACCCGGGCAGGAACCTCAAATATAATTGACAATCACTTTCTTCAGTAGCTTTTCCTCGAGCAGCTGTGCAATGCGATTTACAACGGTGCGTCTGATCTCCAGTTCAACCGGCAGATGCGGATCCTGGTGTGCGATGTTGATGCGGGTACCAATAATGATCTTAATGGCATCACTTTCTAGGATGAGTTTCACAATCTCATCGGCCGGTCCGCGTCCCAGCTTGGTATTGGGATTATATGCCTTGAGTATCTTTTCGACTTTGTTCAGCGTAAGAATACCCTCGGTGAACAGGTCGATGGTCTCCATAACGTTTATCGGCGGAAGATCCGGGTCCTCGAATTTGAATACATCCTCAATTTTGAGATTTAGTTCACGGGAAATGATATCGCCGGTAGTTGCTCCCATTACGATCTTCTTGCCTTTAAAAGCGCTTACTTCAGCGGCCAGTATTGCGTCGTCCTCCTTTTCGTAGGGTGGCCCCGTGCATATCAGCAGCTCCCGGGGTTCCCTGAAATAAATGATCCCGCAGGTAGTGTCGTCTTTTGATTGAAAACCGTCATTCCGATAAGCCATGTTCAGAATTTTTCCGGCAAGGTTGCGTGCAGAGATCTGCGGATACTGTTTGACCATGTCGATGGCAAACCGGCCCACGTTATCAACACCCCAGCCAAAAGGAAATCTGGGTGTTCCCAGGCCTGACTGTGCCACACCATCGGTACAGAAAACGATCCTGTCTCCTTTCATGGGCGTAAAGGAACAAACCCTGATTTTCTTCCCGCAATTGGTATCACCTTTTAAAACAATACTCTTTGACTCAGGCTTCATGATCTTCCGGTCACGTATGATGATACTTTCCGGGTTTTCGTATTCCAGCAGGGTCACTTTGTTGCTTTGTTCAATGTCAATGATCGTAAAGGTAGAGTAGTTCATTTTCCGCTCACTGCATTCCGGCAAGGTTTTCATGATTATTTCAGCGGTTCGCTCCGGTTCCTTGTGTTCCTTGGTAAAATTAACCGCCATGGTAGCTGTGAGCGTTGCCAGAACACTGGCCTTAACGCCATGTCCCATGCCGTCTGACAAAACCACAACAATCCGGTTTTCCTCCTTCACCTTGCTCGAAAGAAAGATATCACCGCAAATCCGCTGACCCTCATAGCTTTTTTGCTGATAATCAACCTCCACAAAGAAATCCTCGCCCATGCTTTAGCTTGACAGTTTTTTATTCTCTCCCTTATAAAACTCGATGATTGAATTGAGCATGTGTTCAATGTCGGTAGCTCCTTCGCCCAGGAGGAATCCAATCTTCTGTACCATTTCCAGATTCCGGTCAATTACCTCGGTAATCCGGTTGATGACCTCCGCACGTTGAACTTCCGGAGCGCGCATATCACGGATTATGCCGCCGGCGACCTTGCCTTTTACAATCGGGAATATGGACACATTTAACAAGTTCTCTCCTATTTTGATATCCCGGTTTTCGATGCTTTCATTGTCAGTAAGAACATAGGAAAAAAGTGTAATGAAATTATTCGGGATCAACCGGTTCAGGTCCGCACCCACCAGCCCCGGAACAACCTCATTGATCAGTTCGGCTTCCTCGCCCAGGATGTTGGTAAAAGTAGTATTGGCCTTTACTACCTTCAGCATGTTGTCCACAATAACCACGCCTGCCCTGAGTTTCTCAAGCATGGCGTTGGTGAGCTCTGATGCCTGCAGAGCGCTTTCTTTCTCGTGCTTTGTTTTCTCCTCAGATTCCCTGAGTGACTTCCTGGCCTGTGCAAGCTTTTCATTCAGGTCATGTAAAGATTTCTCATATTGCGAGCTGCTCTTAATGGCATAGGAAATACACATTTCGGGAGCCGTGAAGCCATTGGCAATGTCAATGGCAAATTCAATACAATTGGCATACCCGCATTCCAGGCATCCTTCAGCATCGGTTTCTGTTTTTCCCAGTTCTGCCAAGATCTCCCGGATTCTTTCCTGAGAGGGGGTGGGAAGCCGCTGGTCATCCGCAGTAAAAGCCCGTGACAAATCAAGCTCCAGAAAATGCTGAAGGTTATCATACCATTCTACCCTGAAAAAATTCTGTAACCGCTTGTTGGCATATTTGATCACCAGGTGCTCCTTGTATAAAAGGTCACCTCTTCTGGTTATACCCGGTCCGTTGAGATTGTTTCCAAATGTAATGCAAAAATGACGCTGAATGGTGGCAATATTACTTTCGAATTCAGTGATGGCATCCACCATGGCTTTTTTACCTTCGAGTGAGAACATGCTGGCTGTAAGCAGGTTCTCATCCATATCCGCAGCCTGGGCAAAACCATTTCGCAGCGGGTACAGCGAACCCTTGTAACTCAGTGGACCGTCAATGGAGGAATATTCCAGATTTGATTCGTCGATGCTGTATTCTTTAAAGAGCTGGCGCAATTCTTCAAAAGTTATAGCCACATCCACTTTTTCGATACCCTCATATTTCAGGGCTTCATCTTTTGTTGCAATTTCAGGCCCGATATAGATCACGCGGACTTCGGGCCCATGAATTTCCCGCACAACCTTGGTAAGGGCGATCATGGGCGACACAAGGGGCGCCAGGTTGCCAATCAGGTTCGGATGAAATTTTTCAATATAGCTGACCACGACCGGATCGATGGATGTAATGTAGTACCTGCCTTTGAAATCATTCAGCAGGCTCAGGTATTTATAGGCAAGCAGATCGATGGCAAAGGAGATTTCATTTACATGCTGAACCCCCAGGGCTTTGATCATGGTAACCAGCTTCCGGTAATCCGAAATATCATCGAACTCAGCCGCTATACTTGGCGATAGCATGGCAACAATCTTATCTCCCGATTCAAAAAGTGCCTTGGCATCGTTCACTGAACTGCGGTACTTTATCGCCTTGGGTGCGCAGGCCATAACGCAATCCCCGCAACCGATACACCGCTGG
>JGI11641J44799_10000607_pt1 | contig 10914 bp, 11 predicted proteins | sample WetSurSiteA1Bulk_FD_44799 | JGI IMG/M metagenome (IMG submission 44799) | reverse complement strand
GTCTCTTTATTCATGAAGAGAGGGCTGAAAAGAAAAGAGGCGGTCAAAAGGGTTGCCGAATCGTACGGACTAAGCAAAAAAGAATTATATGATAAATCCCTTGACTTTTTCAGTACAGAGCAATAAAATTTTTCCAATAACGTTCTGAGAGGTGAAGAGTGGCACACAAGCTTCTTCTTGCAGATGACAGTGTTACCATACAAAAAGTAGTTGAACTGATTCTTGCCGAAGAAGACTTCGAAATCAAATCGGTCAGTTCAGGGGAGGAGGCGATAGCTGCTCTCGCCGGATTCACGCCTGATATTATCCTTGCCGATATTGAAATGCCGAAGATAAACGGCTATCAACTCTGCGAAATGATAAAGCAGGACCCTGCTACCGGCAACATTCCGGTCATCCTTCTTACCGGCGCTTTCGAGCCCATCGACGAAGAACTGGCAAAACAGGTGAGGGCGGATGATTTTATTGTCAAACCCTTTGAATCGCAGGATCTGATCAGCAAGATCAACGCTGCCCTGACAGTCTCGACTGTTGCTGAAGCTGCCCCCGGAGAAGAAGCCGAAGCCATAGTTGAAGCTGAAGCTATGGGAATAGAGGAGCCGTCAATTATTACCGAAGAGGATCTCTGGTCTATGGAAGAAACAATCGAAGCTGCGGAGGTGACCGGCCTGGCCGCAGAAGAACCAGTTGCGGCAGGAATCGAAGAAATGCTCGATTTGGCTGAAGAGCTACCTGAAGAGGTTGAAGCAAAGGAAACCGGAATCGCTCCTCCACCCTCTGAAGAAAAAGTAACGTATGCCGGAGAGCGAATGGAACTCCCGGAAAGATTTCTGCCGTCAAAAGACGAATTCAAGGCAATCTTCGAAAAGACGGTGAATGATAAAGTTGCATCTTTTCTTGCCTCTCTTGAAGTGAAGGAAACCCTTCTTGCTTCATTAACCCCTGCCATAAAGGACTCCGTAGAAAAGATACTATGGGAAGTTACACCCGACCTTGTCGAACGGATGCTGAAGGAAATGCTTAAGGGATCCCTTGAATCTCTTACCAAAGAGGTCGAAAAGGTAATATGGGAAACAGTGCCTGACCTTGCTGAGACAATGATCACAAAGGAAATAGAGAGGATAAGGTCAGAATTTTAGACAAGGGTTTTAATCCGCACGGAGTAGAAGAAAAATGGTATGCTTTCTGGATCTCAAAGGGATATTTCACACCCGATCCGGAGAGTAGTGCTGTTTCCTTTTCCCTGGTCATACCGCCACCTAATGTAACCGGCTCCCTCCATATGGGCCACGCCCTGAACAGTGTACTTCAGGATATCCTTTCCCGCTGGAAAAGGATGTCGGGATTTCGCGTCCTCTGGCTGCCAGGCACTGATCACGCCGGTATCGCCACACAAAATGTTGTGGAAAAGCAGCTTGCTGCAGACAGGCTTAACAGGCAAACCCTCGGTCGGGATGCCTTTATAGAACGCGTATGGAAATGGAAAGCCGAATCAGGGGGTATAATTATTCACCAGTTGAAGAGGCTCGGCGCCTCGTGTGACTGGTCAAGAGAACGGTTCACCCTTGACGAAGGACTCTCAAAAGCAGTAAGGGAGGTCTTCGTAAGACTTTTTGAAGAAGGACTTATCTACAGGGACAACCGTCTTATTAACTGGTGCCCTCGCTGCCATACTGCTCTTTCAGATCTGGAAGTCGAATACGAGACATTAGAGGGAAAACTCACCTATATCAAATATCCGCTTGCCGACAGAAGCGGAGAATTCATCACGGTGGCAACAACAAGACCTGAAACCATGCTCGGTGATACCGCTGTTGCGGTTCATCCGGACGATGAGCGATACACAAAATACATCGGGAAGAAAATTGATCTTCCCCTTACCAAGAGAAAAATTCCTGTTATCGGAGATACGGCGGTAGACCCTTCTTTTGGCACCGGAGCTGTGAAAGTAACGCCTGCCCATGACTTCAACGATGAGGCGATGGCGAAAAGACAGAAACCGCCGCTGCCTTTTCTGACGGTCATCGGAGACGATGGTCGCATGACATACGATGCAGGCGAACGATATTCAGGCCTTGACCGGTATGAATGCAGAAAACTTGTCAGGAGTGATTTAAAAGACCTTCATCTCATCGACAGGGAAGAATCTCATCAGCACGCAGTAGGCCACTGTTACCGGTGCAAAACCATTACCGAACCTCTCTCAACATTGCAATGGTATGTGAATGTCCAGTCCATGGCCCGTGAAGCAAGCCGTGTTGTGAGAGAAGGGAAGATCAGGATAATTCCACAGTCGTGGGAAAACACCTTCTTCGCGTGGATGGATGACATCAGAGACTGGTGCATATCACGCCAGATCTGGTGGGGGCACAGGATTCCTGTATGGTATTGTCAGGAACAGAAAAACGATGCGTGCAAGGCAAAGCAGGGCATTAATGTTGCCCGTGAAACTCCCCCTGTCTGCGCTCATTGCGGGTCATCCGTATTGAAACAGGATGCTGACGTCCTGGACACGTGGTTCTCGTCAGCACTGTGGCCTTTTTCTACCTTCGGCTGGCCTGAGGATACCGATGATCTGAAAACCTATTATCCGACCAGTGTGCTGATAACCGGTTTTGATATCATCTTTTTCTGGGTTGCGCGGATGATCATGATGGGGATGAAATTCATGAAGAAAGTCCCTTTCCGCGACGTTTACATTCACGCTCTCGTCAGAGACATGTACGGGCTGAAAATGTCAAAGTCCAAAGGCAATGTCATTGATCCCCTTATCATGATGGACAGATACGGAACAGATGCATTCCGGTTTACCCTTGCAGCATTTGCTGCGCAGGGGAGAGATGTCAAATTCTCAGAGGACAGGGTGGAAGGGTACAGGCATTTCGTCAATAAGCTCTGGAATGCAGCACGTTTTATCATGATGAACATTGAGGGGGTTGAAGAAGAAGTAGTGACCGCGATGAAGCAACCTATGGCTCCGTCAGCTCTGGCCGGCAAGTGGATTATGAGCCGGCTTGCTTCAGTTGCCGGAGAGATGAACACTGCTTTGGAGGAATACCGGTTTAATGACGCAGCAAGCAGTATCTATCAGTTCATCTGGCATGAATTCTGTGACTGGTACATAGAGATGGCAAAATGCGACTTTCAGAATAAAGACAGGGAGAAGGAAGTCAAATGGTACCTTCTTGCAATACTCGAACCATCGCTGAAACTCCTCCATCCTTTCATGCCTTTTATAACCGAAGAAATCTGGCAGCAGATACCGCATGTGCAAAACCCGTTTCCCGATGCGGGCACTCGGAAACCGTCCGGAGATAAGAGGCTCAATCAAACAACTGAACTCCCACAATACGAAAGTATAATGATTTCGGATTATCCCAAGTCGTTTCCCAGGGACCTGAAGTCGGAAGAAGAGATGTCCTGTCTTATTGATGCTGTGAACGGAATCAGAACCATCAGGGGAGAACTGAACATTACACCGTCTCTGAAAGTGAAAGCTTTTATAAAAACATATAACCGGAAAGCAGAAATGGTCCTAAAGGATACTATGCACTACCTGAAGGCTCTTGCAAAAGCTGATGAAATCATCATAGGTCCGGACATTGTGAAACCTGAAGGGTCTGCCACCTCTGTGAAAACTGAGATGGAAATATTTATCCCTTTGCAGGCCATCTTGAATATCTCTGCAGAACTCGATAGACTTAAGAAAGAATTGGCAAAGCTTGAGGAATCGATTGCCCAGTTGAATAAGAAACTTATGAATGACGATTTCCTCCAGAGGGCGCCACAGACGGTTGTAGAAAAGGAAAAGGCAAAATATGAGGAACTGCTCGGCATGAAAAACAGAATTGCCGAGAGTATAAACACCCTGAAAGAAGCGGAGGTGAAGAAAAATGGCCAAAAGAAAAAGTGAGCTTGAGAAGGGGGACTTTGAGATTGTAGAGGGCGAATTTATTCATATCAGGCAGAGCACCGTCCGCACTGTTGAAGGAGGGCATATTGAACTGAATCAGGTTGGCGCATTAAGTATAGACGGTGAACGCGTTGAAGTAACCCAGGGAGCATCCGGTATCCTGAGGGGAACCGATATCAACCTCAACCAGAGTATCAGCGCTGTTACTGCAGCAGAGAATGTATCTGCTAATTTTTCCTGCGCCCCACTGACTGTTGCGCGCGAACAGATAACAGTAAACAACTCCGCTGTCGGCATTATGGCAGCGCGGGAGATCAGGGCCAAGAACACTTCTGCATTTCTTGTCATATCGAATAAAATACAAGGTGATGTAACAACAATTCTTGACTGGCGGTCTGCATTTGCTCTCGGGGCTGTTCTAGGAGGTATATCGGGATTCATCTCCCTGCTTTTCAGGAGGAAATAATTTGGACATCCCTTCAGGTGTTATCGATTTCCTCCGCCGTGCGCTTGAAGAAGACATCGGTCCGGGAGATAGTACCTCAGATCTTCTTATCCCTGCTGAACACAGATCCAGAGCACAGTATCTTGCAAAATCGGTTTTCGTCCTCGCCGGAATGCCCTTTGTCAGAGAAATATTCCGCCTGCTCGACGCTTCTCTGTCCTTGCAGAGTTTTTTCAACGAAGGAGACAGCATCCGGAAAGGAGAGAGTATCGCCGAAGTATCAGGGAAAACATCCGTTCTCTTAGCGGGAGAGAGGGTAAGCCTGAATCTTCTCCAGAGACTTTCCGGCATAGCGACACTGACCCGTCGCTATACAGAGCACATACGAGGCNGCAATGCCCGGATAACGGACACACGAAAGACAACACCGTGCCTGCGGTTCATGGAGAAATACGCAGTGAGGATCGGAGGAGGCAGCAACCACCGGTTTGGTCTCTTTGACGGCATTCTGATAAAAGACAACCACATCAAAGCTGCCGGAGGCATCAGGAAGGCTGTAACCCTGGCCAAAAAAGCTCACCACCTCATGAAAATAGAGATAGAAGTTCAGACTGTTCAGGAACTCTCTGAGGCAATTGAAGCAGGAGCGGATATCGTCATGCTCGACAATATGCCGGTTGATGAGATGAAAGCCTCGGTAACAGCTGCTCATGGCATGGTATTGCTTGAGGCCTCCGGTGGGGTGTCTCTCAATACTGTGAGGGCAATTGCCGAAACCGGGGTTGATTTTATCTCAGTCGGCGCTTTAACGCACTCAGCCCAGGCAGTTGATATATCCATGAAAATTACCCCTGTTCAAAATAATTAGGAGAATATGCTGGAAATCAGAGGGATACGGCTTGATTTCTGAAGCCAGCTAAACTACGTTCATTTTTATATCTACCTTTATCTGACTATAATGTTATTACTAAATTCATACGTGAGGCTTCCGCTTCGTCTTCAGCCTCATCGAAGTTACCCGTGATCTGGCTTCAGAAATCAAGCCGTATCCCTCTGTCAGTTTCTTCTGGACAACAATTCTTGAAAATAGGGAATGAGGTTTGATATAGTGTTCCGTAAAGGAGGAAAAAATGAACGTGAAGGAAATAAGGGAGATAGCAAAAGCAAAGGGTCTTAAAACCGGGAACATGAAAAAAGAAAATATTATCAGAGCAATACAGAAGGCTGAAGGAAATTATGAATGCTTTGGTACTGCGGTATCCGGTGAGTGCGACCAGATAAACTGCCTCTGGAGAACAGACTGCCTGAAATAATACCGTCTCAATTCAAAAGAGCATGTTTTGGTTTTTGATCTCCTGACGCCTGACTTCCTCAAAGATTTTTATTCTGCCATACTCTCCATCGAATCCCGGACTGATGTGAATCTGCCCTGAACGCATCCTGTGTATTGCTTCTCTGAGGCGGGGCGACCCTTCCTGTTCGAGAGTATCGAGCGGTGTATCCAAGAGGATGGTGAATTCATTCCCGAGTTTCTCCAGAAGTCTTTCATATGCATCCTGCACCCTTTTTGTATTGACACCAACCTTTACTGTCTCGGCAAGAACCTCCTGGAGAGGAATTATAGAGTGAAAAGGAGGTACCCCCTCCGGCTGATACCCCATTTCGCGGTCTGCAAGTTTTTCGACTCTGTGGAGTACCCCGACCGTCACCTTTTTCCCGCATACAGGACAGAGATAGTTATTCTGAATCGTCTCCCGGGGCGAAAAAGCTATGCCGCAGGTCCTGTGTCCGTCATAATGGTATTTTCCTTCTTCAGGGAAAAATTCGATCGTACCAAGGAACCCCCTTCTGGTCCTGATAGAATGGATAATGTCTCTGTAGGACAGTCCGGTATCAAAGATGTTTGCCTCTCTGCCAAGCTTGGCCGGGGAGTGGGCATCGGAATTCGAGAGAAGGGTAATGTTGTCCAGAGCGGAGAGTCTCCAGTTCATGGAAGGGTCTGACGATAGACCCGTTTCTATGGCAGAAATATGAGGTGTGAATTCCTCAAAACACTCATCAAGTGAATCAAAACCGGAGCTCGCACCAAATACGGAGAAGTGAGGGGTCCATGCATGTGCCGGGACAAGCATGATATCCGGATCTGTATCGAGAAGGATTTTGATGAGGATTTTTACGTCAAGGCCGAGAATCGGTCTTCCATCAGAGGACAGGTTTCCAATGCGTGATAATGCAGCATTCATTTTCTCCACTGAAGGAAAATCAGGAGCAAGAATGAGACAGTGAATTTTCCTTACCTTTCCGTTTTTTGAATAGATACAGCTGATTTCTGCGGTGAGCATAAAAAATATTTCAGACCTGCACGAAAGAGGGATATCACCGGTTTGAAATTCTTTACGCAATGTGAATAACTTGTTGTCAAGAATTTCCAGTTTTGTCTTTAATTCCCGAAGCCATTCCGGGTGGGTAAAATCTCCTGTACCGACAACTGAAATTCCCTTGCGCTGTGCCCATTTCCAGATGTTCTCCGGAGACATATCCCTGCTTGTTGCCCGTGAATATTTCGAGTGGAGATGAAGATCAGCAATAAAACGCATGCCTGCTTCTCATATAATTACTAAAGAGTGAGTCAATAAGGAATTATGATTGAAAAATCTCCCCTTGCCCCTCTTTACCAAAGAGGGGTGTTGTTCCTCCCTTTGGCAAAGGGAGGGAAGGAGGGATTTTATAATCAATGTCTTCATACGTATAACCACAGGAGATGAGAGGAGAAAAATATTTCCTTGAGCCACCTTTGTAAAACTACACAAATCCGGATCCCCGCAAGGATAATCTATGAGAGCAAGATATGAATAATAAACCAATTTGCGATTGGGAAAATTTTTCTCCCCACATATCCTGCGTCTTACTTTTCCAGTGTATTTCTTTTTTTGTTCCAGAAAATATAGACGGCAATCAACCCGATACATGCAAGAATAACATACACGCTCCACTGTCTGCTCATTGCCATAATCTCTTCCTTGTTATTTCCTACAAAGTAACCGATATACGCAAGGATCCATACCCAGATAGATGCTCCAAAGGCGGTATAGAAACAGAACTTGAGCAGGTTCATTCTGCAGAGTCCGGCAGGGAATGAAATGTAATGTCGTACCCCCAGAATAAGTCTGCCGATGAAGGTGCTGATATTGCCGTGCTTCAGAAAGAAGACCTCTCCTTTCCGAAAATGGCTTTCGGTAATACCGAAATATTTCCCGTACCGGAGAATGAAAGGCCGTCCCAGATACACAGCGATCCCATAATTGACAAGAGCTCCGAGGACACTTCCGGCAGTCCCTGATATGATTACCCCTGGCCAACTCATCTGCTGCTGGAAGATGAGATATCCTGCAGGAGGTATCACAAGCTCCGAAGGCAAAGGAATGAACGTGCTCTCAACGAACATTAAGAGCATGATTCCCGTATATCCCATGGAACCGATGGTATTAACAAGCCAGCTAAAAAAAATCTGCATGATTCAGGTTAATGGTCGGGGCGACCCGATTTGAACGGGCGACCACTCACACCCCAAGCGAGTGCGCTACCAGACTGCGCTACGCCCCGATTGTTCAGATTTTAACGAAGCAGGCCCAGTATCTCTCTGAGCCTTTTTTTGATATGCTCGATACCCCGGGCAGATTGGCGTGCTTCTTTTTTGGGGACTTCCTGCTCTGTCCCCGGTTCAGCATACATTGGCGCAAGGCCAAGTCTTTTTCTGACACCCTCTATAGTGTATCTTTCCTGATATAAGAGTTTCTTAATAGACAACAGGAGTTCCACATCCTTTTTCACATAAACCCTCTGGCCTGACCTGTTTTTCCTGGGTTTCAGGAAAGAAAACTCAGTCTCCCAATATCTGAGGACATAGGGTTCAACCCCTACAATTCTGCTGACATCCCCTATTTTGTAAAAGAGTTTGTCAGGAAAGGTGATCTGTGATTTTACACTCTCGGGATTGGCTTTATACATCCTGTTTTTCCATCAGTGCTTTCAGTTGATTGCTTGCCCTGAAGGTAATGACTCTCCGAGGGGTTATCTCTAGATCTTCTCCTGTCTTCGGATTCCGACCCCTCCGTGCAGTCTTTTGTCTTACATTAAACGTACCGAATCCGGAGATTTTTACTGACTCGCCTTCAATAAAGGTTTGCTGCATAATGTCAAAGAGAATTTCAATAATCTCCTGTGCTTCTTTTTTCGATAACCCGATCTTTTCGAATATTCTCTCTACCAAATCTGCCTTTGTCATATTATTACCTCAATTTTTTTAATTATATTAAGGACATAGACACTTGTCAAGAAGAATCAGGTGAATATACTATACTAAATGCATANTATATGTCAAAAAAAATCTTGCCTTTGTTTGAATGGACATAATATGATGTACTAAATTAAATAATTTAGAGAACCATTCGATTTACCATGATTTATGGAATTGGCATAGACATTGTCAGGGTTCAGCGTATTCAGGATGCCGTGGAGAAATGGGGAGAAAAGTTTCTTCTGAGGATTTATACCAATGATGAAATTGCCTATTGCTATAAAAGAAAAAATCCCTATCGCTCTCTTTCTGCCCGTTTTGCAGCGAAAGAAGCATTCATAAAAGCAATCAGTTCCGGAATCCCTCTTTCATTCAGCGACATTGAAATATCAAACAATGATACAGGACAACCATTGTTGAAGCTGAAAGGAACACTTGATGATTTTGTCAAAACCAAGCTTATAAAAAAGATATATCTCAGTCTCAGTCATGAACATGAATATGCCGTCGCATGTGTTGTGCTCGAATGCTAGGGGGGGGTCTCAGATGATTCCTTTAATGGTGAAGTATCTGTGTCTGTTTTCGGAACAGACTCTATTTCAGGTATAGAACTGCCCTCTTCAATCACTTCTTCATATTCCGGTACTACAATCCCTCTTCTTACCATAATGTTATAAATAAGATTTGATCTGTGAACAACATATTTGCTGTCGCTCAGTGGATTATATTTCCTCGGGTTTGGCAAAACTGAGGCAAGCCGTGCCGATTCTTCGGGGGTCAGTTCGGATGCCGGCTTTCCGTAATAATGCCGGGAAGCAGTCTCTATACCGAAAATCCCACTGTCCCCCCATTCTGCAACATTCAGGTAAAGTTCAAGAATCCGTTTTTTGGTGAGAGTCTTTTCGATTCTCCACGTGAGTATCGCCTCACGGATTTTTCTCACCGGGTTTTTTGAGGGTGACAGGAAGAGATTCTTGGCAAGCTGCTGGCTGATGGTGCTTCCTCCCAATTTAAATTTTTTCGCCTTGATATCTTTTTCGAGTGCTTTCTGCATTGCTTCATAATCAAAACCCTCGTGACTCCAGAATTTATCGTCTTCTGCAATAAGCACAGCCTTTAACAGATATGGTGAAACCCGTGAAAGGGGTATCCATTTTTGTTGAACCCCGTACTTCTTCCCCTCCCGCTTCCACTCCTTCTCCCGGTATTCCATGAAAGATGTTTTCCCGGGGTTTTCTTTTTTCAGACTCGATATATCAGGGAAGAAAAGCGTAGAAACAAAAAGGGCAATGAAACCACAAATTACAAGCACTACGAGCTTGCTTTTGATAGATTTATTCCTGCGCATTATGGAAAGCGAGCTAAGCCTGTATCTGTTCCGATTCCCTGTTTCGTAAAAATCTCGAGCAGCATACAGTGTGGTACCCGGCCGTCGATAATATGAGTCTTCACCACACCTCCCTCAACAGCCCTGAGGCAGGATTGCACCTTCGGGATCATCCCGCCGGAAATGATCCCGTCCGACAGCATCTTTTTGATCTTTTGTTTTGTTGCCGTTGAGACGATGGTATTCTTTTTATCCATAATTCCGGGCACATCGGTGAGAAGAATAAATTTCTCGGACTGAAGAGCAGAAGCTATTGCGGCAGCTACATAATCAGCGTTGATATTTAATGATTGCCCCTCGGGACCAACACCAATAGGAGAAATAACAGGGATAAATCCTTCGTGTACCAGCGTGTTCAGAAGATGGGGATTGACATTCACTACCTCTCCGACGAGACCGATATCGATTATCTCTTCTGATCCCGTTGCAGCAGATTTCCTGATCAATTTCTTTTTCGCCTGTATCAATCCCCCGTCTTTCCCGCTCAACCCTACCGCTTTGCCCCCGTGACTGTTTATCAATGAAACAATCTCTTTATTCACGAGCCCCCCGAGTACCATCTCCACGATATCCATTGTCTCAGCATCGGTAACACGTTGTCCCTGTATAAAGGACGGTTTCTTGCCCATCTTTTCCATGGTATCCGAAATTTTCGGTCCGCCGCCATGTACAATGACAGTTTTGATACCAATGAAATTGAGCATGACAATATCTTTGGCAAAGGACTCTTTGAGTTCCTCCTTCACCTGCGCTGCTCCGCCGTATTTGATAACAAAGGTTTTTCCAAAAAAATTCCTGATGTACGGAAGCGCTTCGAGCAATATCTCTGCCTTGGTAATGATATCTTTCATCCCGTAGCTCCTGTCTTCAAT
>JGI11641J44799_10000604_pt1 | contig 10927 bp, 10 predicted proteins | sample WetSurSiteA1Bulk_FD_44799 | JGI IMG/M metagenome (IMG submission 44799) | reverse complement strand
CCCAATGTACCGTGTGCCTGTTCATGGCCGCCGACAATGACCCGCTGTTCCTGCAGGTCAAGGAAGCGCGGGCGTCGGTCCTCGAGCCGTATGCGGGTCACAGTCCGCATGCGAACCACGGCCACCGCATCGTTGCAGGGCAGCGTCTGATGCAGGCCGCCGCCGACATTTTTCTGGGCTGGACCACCGGAGAGAATGGGCGCGACGTCTATGTCCGCCAGCTGCGGGACGTGAAGATCAGCGCGATCCTCGAGGGGTGGGATGCCGACGTCTTGGTGGCCTATGGGAAGTTGTGTGCCTGGGCGCTGGCACGCGCCCACGCGCGCTCTGGCGGGTCACAGTCCGCATGCGAACCACGGCCACCGCATCGTTGCAGGGCAGCGTCTGATGCAGGCCGCCGCCGACATTTTTCTGGGCTGGACCACCGGAGCAAACGGGCGCGATGTCTATGTCCGCCAGCTGCGGGACGTGAAGATCAGCGCGATCCTCGAGGGGTGGGACGCCGATATCTTGGTCGCCTACGGGAAGCTGTGTGCCTGGGCGCTGGCACGCGCCCACGCGCGCTCCGGCGACCCGGCGCTGATCGCCGGCTACATGGGNTCGAACACCAGCTTCGACGACGCGATCTGCGAGTTCGCGGTGGAGTACGGCGACCAGAACCAGCGCGACTACCGGGCCTTCGTCAAGGCAGTAAGAGAAGGGCGACTCGAGGCAGTCGTCGAAACGGTGTAGCTACCTGGAGCCCCTCTGGCGGTCCGTTGCATGGACCCATCGGATTTCGGCGTCTGTAGCCGCTGCCTGGACTGGCTCGCCTCCAACCAACCCCTGCAGGTTGGCTAGCGCGCGGCCTGGGCACCGGCATCTCCCGTTCCGTGGTTACCTGCGGAGCTCGGGTACGGCCTCGGACTGAAATGCGGTTGCGAGCGCCTGCAATACCGGGGCGGCCTGCCGCAACGAATTTTCAAGTTCGCGCAGTTTATCGACCAGTTCCGGATGTCGTGCGAACTCAGCATAAAGGCCGGGGAGATCTAAGTTCTGCATGTCCGGTGGAAAAGCCCGGATGAACGAATCCGCGGCGGCTCTTGCATTCTCAGCAACTCCACGCCCGGCCATGCCCGGTAGCCGTGTTGCAAAAGTAGTCACAACCCCGCCGAGGATCCTCACCAGCTGCCCCAGGCCTAGTTGCGGGACACTCGAAAGCCCTCCCAATAAACGGCCGAGCAAGGCGGCAATGTCGCTTGCATTGATTCCCTGTGGCACTGAGGCCAGCGCAGACCATGCGGCTGGAGCGACGAGCCTGCGGAGCTGGGCGTAAGTTATCGGACAGTGGTCCCTTATGTAATGGAGGGCTCGGACCGACACGCCCAAATGAGCTATGGCAACATCGACCTGCCGGCGGTGAGTCTCGTAAAACACACTTAGTTTGATGGCNACCAGCACGACTGAAAGCCCAATCCCCAATGGTCCGGCTGCCGCCAAGCCGAAGCTCATGGAAAAAGCAGCTATGGCTTCCCCTACCGGTATGAACCACCGCGTACGGTCATATATTCGAATTGCCATCTGCCCCTGCACATAGGCAGCGAGGAAATCCCGTCTCGGCATTTCCCATAATCCGTCATCGTGCAGATAATACACATTACCACTAAGATTCCCGAGTATGTACAATCGCTGCCTCCTGTCGTAACTGCCAGGAGGCAGGTAAATCGTCTGCGCCTCATCCCGAACCGCAAATAAAGNCGGCATTGCTATAGCTTGTGTGACAGCCTGAAGACCACTGGCAATCCGTCGTGCCATATTCCACCTCGTGACTTGTTATGAGAAAGACCTGACAACGCAATGGATGACCATCATTCGCGGTCGTTAGGCAATGTGTTGGGAGGCTCTTCCAGGTCCGGCACGGGCATTCCGACCCGCGACTCGCAACCCGAGGGTATCAAGGGTATATAAACGACCCACCCGCCCTTCGGTACGCGCTTCGCGCTACTCAGGGCGATCCATCGAACAGTCGAGCTTCCGAGAACGCTGCTCACTCGATCGTGAGCCGTTCGACGTCCTCGGCCGCCTTTGGGTAGTGCATCTTCAGACCGCTGAGCGTCTCGACGATCACCGAGGCGACGACGAGGTTGCGATACCACTTGTGGTTGGCGGGAACGACGTACCAGGGGGCCCACTCGGTGCTCGTCTTTGACAGCGCCTCCTCGTAGGCCTCCATGTAGCTCGGCCAGAACTTGCGCTCCTCAACGTCGGCGCTGCTGAACTTCCAGCACTTCCTGGGGTCGTCGCGTCGCTCCTCGAGACGCTTCCCCTGCTCGTCCTCGCTGATGTGCAAGAAAAACTTGAGAATGGTGGCACCTTCCTCCCAGAGCATGCGCTCGAAATCGTTGATCTGGGCGTATCGTCGCTGCCAGACGGGGCGTGAAATCAGGGACCGGACCCGCGCGATGCACACGTCTTCGTAGTGGCTGCGATTGAAGATGACGATCTCGCCCGTGGCGGGGACTTGGCTGTGGACGCGCCAGAGGTAGTCGAAGGACTGCTCCTCGAGGGAGGGTGCCTTGAAGGAAGCGACGCGAACGCCCAGGGGGTCGACGTGCTGGAACACGCGCCGGATCGTGCTGTCCTTGCCGCTGGTGTCCATGCCCTGCAGGATGATCAGCAGCTTGTGCTGGTGCTCCGCGTAGAGCAGCTCCTGTAGCACGTCGAGCTCCTGGCTCTTGCCGCTCACCACTGCCTCTGCCTGCTGCTTCGCGCCCTGGAAGGCGCTCGTGTCGCCGGGGTCCCAATGCCGCAGATGGATGCTGCTTCCGGGCTTGACTCGATAGCGGTCCATGACTGGGCTCTCTGTTGAGGGGGGATTGTCGCCGACGGCGGATGCTCGATGGCCGGGGCGAATCAGCGCTCGCCCCGCCGGACGGCAAGGCGGTCGGTTGGCTCGGTTCTTCCCCAGCGGCCCACGACCGTCACGAGGATAAGTATTAGTGCAACAACCGAGAGAATTCCCGCCAGTGCGAGGCCCAGCGTGAGCGAGCGGTCGAGCGCCGCGAATTGATCGTCCAGGTCGGTCTGGGCGATGTCGACCCCCAGGACCGCGATGGAGCGACCGGTTTCGTCCCTCACCGGCGCGTAGCCGGACAGGGCGACGCCCCACTCGTCGGTCAGGTCGTAACTGCGGTCGGCCGTTGGTCCGTCGAAGCCTTTCAGCAGTTCGGGGAAGGGGGACGCGTCGAACAGCTGTCCCGCGCGTGCGGGCGCCGGGCCCGGACCCGCCCACGCGGTACCTTCGGGCAGCGGCGGCTCGCTGACCGCAACGAACTCCAGCGTCGACGAATCGGCCCGCGTCCTCCGCATGATCCAGACATAGCGGATGTCCGGGATCTGTTCGTCGATCTCGGCCAGGATGGCTGTCAGCCGGGCGGCCTCGTGGGCGGTTGCGGCGTCGGGGCCGCTCACCGCCCGGACCCACGCGGGATCTATCATCAGCGCCGCCGTGCTCGCCAGGTCCGTGACGTGGCGGCGCAGCTCCTCGAACAGCGCGCTCTTCGCGGTTCCATGGAGCGTCAGCAGTGACAGGTAGATGCCGGCGAGCATGACGAGCACGGTCACCACGCCGAACGCGAAGGCCTCGCGGCGAGACGCGATGGCCCGCGTGACCATCTCCCACCAGCTGTAGCGGCGGGCCGAAACCCGCAGCCCCGCGATCGCATTGCGCAGATCGCGCGCCATGTCGGCGGCACTGCTGTACCGCGCCTCGGGCTCCGTCGCCATCGCCTTGAGGCAGATGGCCTCGAGGTCGCGGCTCACGGCCGGCCTCAGCCGGGAGGGCGGGGCGATCTCTCCCCTGAGCAGCTGGTCGACGGCGCTCTCTAGGGTCGGTCCCCGCACGGGCGCGCGGGCGGTCAGCGCGTAGTACAGCGTGGCGCCCAGCGCGTAGACGTCGGAGCGGCTGTCGACGTGCGCGGAGTCGCCCCGGGCCTGCTCCGGTGCCATGTAGCGCGGGCTGCCGAGAATGCTGCCGGCCTCGGCGTGCTCGAGCGTGGCGGACCGCTGCCGGCCGCGGTGGGTCGCGAGGCCGAAGTCGGCGACCTTCGGCATGCCGTCGGCCGTGAGCAGGATGTTTCCCGGCTTGATGTCGCGATGGATGACGCCGTGGGAGTGGGCGAACGCCACCGCGTCGCAGACCTCGGCCATGATCACCGCGATTTCGGCGTCCCGGAACCGGCGCTGGTCGATGGCCCTTCCCAGCTCCGTTCCGTGCACGTACTCCATCACGAGGACAGGGGTCCGCTCGATCTCGAGGATCTCGTAGACCTGGACGATGCCGGGATGCTGCAGTCCCGCGACGACGGTGGCCTCGAGCCGGAAACGCTCGATCCAGTGCGGATCCGCGAGGACCTCGGGAAGGATCGTCTTCAGGGCCACCGGTCGCTCGAGCGCGAGGTCGGTCGCCCGGAACACGCGCCCCATCCCTCCGGCGCCCAGCTCTGCCTCCACCCGGTAGCGGCCCGCCAGGGCTTGCGCGAGCTTCTCCCTGTCCAGCGCGGTTGCACGTCCGTCTGCAGGCAGCGGGTTGAGGACGGTCTCGTCGCCGCCAGAAGCGCACGTGAATGCCGGGGGCGTTTCGGCAGGGGGAAGGGGGTGGCTGGTCATTGTGTCGATCGGTGACCGGCGGACGGTAGGCATCACCAGGCGCCTGAGCCGAGGGGGGCTTGAGCGGTATCTCTCAAAATAGCCCACTCGCCCGGTTGGTCAGCGCCTTTCCCTGCATAGACGAACCTATACTCACGCTCCAGCGACGATGTCTCGCGCCTGCAAAACGGCTCGCGGCGCCATCGCCCGACCAGAGGCCGATAGGATGGACTTGCAGCGTGAAGCCAGCCTTGCCCCCTCAGGTTGCGTACTCTAGGCTCTTTATCGGAGAGGCTCCGCTTGGGCTTCCGACCGTGATTCCCGTGCGTACCGGCCCTTGTGAGATCGAAGGGCGCCGATGGCGGTTTTCGGCCGGCTGACGACCCGATCAGAAGTCTCTTGACGACGGGCGCTGGGCCGGCGGGCGGTGTGGCGCGCCTCATCGGGGTGGGGGAGTGGCATGGGAAGCGTCAGCACCGACAGCCTGCTCGAGCCGGTGAGCCCCGATTCCCCCTGCGGGCCGGACCTCGAGTACTCGGGGGTCATTGAGCTCGAGCGCCTGGCACAGGGCAAGCCGGAGCGGCAGATCGGCGACGCCCTGCTGCCGCCGGAAGAGCCCGATTGGGCGGCCGTCGGGAGGATGGCGGCCGACCTCGCCAGCCAGACCAAGGACCTGCGGGTGCTCGCCAAGCTCACGCAGGCGCTGATCAGGACCGAAGGTTACGGCGGTCTTCGCGACGGCCTCGCGCTCATCCGCGGCACGGTCGAGCGTTACTGGGACTGTCTCTACCCCCCGATCGACCCCGACGACGGCGACCCGACGCTGCGGGTCAACACCCTGTTGGCCTTGTGCGATTCCGACCTGACTTTGAAGCCGCTGCGCGATGCGCCGCTGGTCCGCTCCAGGAGTCTCGGCCGCTTCTCCCTGCGCGACCTCGCCATCGCCGCCGGCAACCTGCCACCGCCTACCGATCGCGAGCCGCCGACGGCCACGGCCATCGATGCCGCGTTCCGGGAGGTCGACATCGAGGCCCTGCAGGGCATCGCCGCGGCGGTGCGGTCCGCGAGCGAGGACCTGCGGGCCACAGAGGCGTTCTTCCTCGAGCAGGTTGGCGCGCGGGCGGCTATCGGCCTGGATCCGCTTGCCGCGGTCCTGCGGGAGGCGGACAAGGCGCTCACGCAGCAGATCGCCCGGCGCGGCGGAGAGCCCGGGGCGGAGGGCGACCTCGCGGCGACGGCGGGTGGAGATGAAGAGGTGGCCGGCGGGGCGGCGTCCGGTCTGGTGCGCAGCCGCGAGGATGTGGTTCGCCTGCTCGACCGCATCTGCGAGTACTATCGATCGCGCGAGCCTTCGAGCCCGGTGCCGCTGCTGCTGGAGCGGGCCAAGCGGCTGGCCTACATGGACTTTTTGTCGATCGTGCAGGACCTCGCGCCGGGCGGCCTGCCTGAAGTGAACACCATTCGCGGGCCGGTCGGCGAGTAGCGGCGTGGCGATGCGCGCGTGTGTTGGACGATGACGGCAGAGTCCGCAGAGGGCATGGCTGCCCACCGCTGCAGTTCGCCAATAGGGGAAATCGCGTAACGAACGCGGAGTGGGAGGATTGATATGGCAAAGAGGAGCAGTCAGAAATTCATCGCGCAAAACCGCGCGCCGCGAGTTCAGATCGAGTACGACGTCGAGGTGTATGGCGCGGAGAAGAAGATCCAGCTGCCGTTCGTCATGGGCGTGATGGCGGATCTGTCCGGAAAGCCAGCCGAGCCGTTGCCCGATGTCGCGGATCGGAAGTTCCTCGACATCGACGTCGACAACTTCGACGATCGGCTCAAGGCGATGAAGCCGCGAGTCGCGTTCCAGGTGCCGAACACGCTGACCGGGGAAGGCAACATCAATGTCGAGCTGACGTTCGAGAGCATGGACGACTTCTCGCCGGCCGCGGTGGCGCGCAAGGTCGAGCCGCTGCGCAAGCTGCTCGAGGCGCGCACGCAGCTGTCCAATCTCGTGACTTACATGGACGGCAAGAGCGGGGCGGAGGAACTGATCCGCAAGGCATTGCAGGACCCGGCCCTGCTGAGCGCGCTCATAGCGGCGCCGAAGCCGAGCGAGTCGACCGTCAAGACGACCGAGGAGGGTGGCGGCAATGGCTGACGTGCAAACCCAGGCTCAGGCCGAGCCCCAGGCAGCTGCTCGCGAAGTCAGCGAGTTCGATGCCCTGCTGCAGAAGGAATTCCGTCCCAAGACGGACCGTGCGCGGACGGAGGTCGAGGCCGCCGTGCGCACGCTGGCGGAGCAGGCGCTCGCCACCACGGTGGTCGTGTCCGACGACGTCGTGCGCACCATCGAGTCGATCATCGCCGAGGTCGACAAAAAGCTATCCCAGCAGGTCAACCAGATTCTCCATCACCCGGACTTCCAGCAGCTGGAAGGGGCCTGGCGGGGCCTGTACTACCTGGTGAGCAACACCGAAACGGACGAGATGCTCAAGATCCGGGTGATGAACGTCTCGAAGAAGGAGGTGCACAAGACCCTGAAGAAGTACAAGGGCACCGCGTGGGACCAGAGCCCGCTGTTCAAGAAGATGTACGAGGAAGAGTACGGACAGTTCGGTGGCGAGCCCTTCGGCTGCGTCGTCGGCGACTACTACTTCGACCACAGCCCGCCGGACGTCGAGATGCTCGGCGAGCTGGCGAAGATCGGCGCTGCCATGCACTGCCCGTTCATCGCGGCGGCGTCGCCAACGGTCATGCTGATGGACTCCTGGCAGGAGCTCGCGAATCCCCGCGACCTCACCAAGCTCTTCCAGACGCCCGAGCATGCGGCATGGCGGTCGTTACGCGAGTCCGAGGACTCGCGCTACGTCGGCCTCACCCTGCCGCGGTTCCTGGCCCGCCTGCCGTACGGGTCAAAGACGAACCCGGTCGAGGACTTCGACTTCGAGGAGGAGACCGCCGGCGCCGATTCCAGCAAGTACACCTGGGCGAACTCGGCGTACACGATGGGCGCCAACATCAACCGGGCATTCAAGCTCTACGGCTGGTGCACGCGCATCCGCGGCGTGGAGTCGGGCGGGGCGGTCGAGGAGCTCCCGACACATACCTTCCCGACGGACGACGGGGGCGTCGACATGAAGTGTCCGACGGAGATCGCGATCAGCGACCGGCGTGAGGCGGAGCTGGCGAAGAACGGCTTCATGCCCCTCATCCACAAGAAGAACACCGACTTCGCGGCCTTCATCGGCGCGCAGTCACTGCAGAAGCCCGCCGAGTACGACGATCCGGACGCCACCGCGAACGCCAACCTGGCGGCCCGCCTCCCATATCTCTTCGCGACCTGCCGCTTCGCGCACTACCTGAAGTGCATCGTTCGCGACAAGATCGGCTCGTTCAAGGAGCGCGACACGATGGAGCGTTGGCTGCAGGACTGGATCATGAACTATGTGGACGGCAACCCTGCAATCTCGAGCGAGGAGACGAAGGCGCGCCGTCCACTGGCCGCGGCCGAGGTGGTGGTAGAGGACGTCGAGGGCAACCCGGGGTACTACACGTCGAAGTTCTTCCTGCGACCTCACTACCAGCTCGAAGGGCTCACCGTCTCCCTGCGGCTGGTGTCGAAGCTGCCCTCGGGCAAGGAGTGATGTCCGTGCGATAGGGTCGCCGTCAGGCGATAGCGCCCTGACGGCGGCACCTCGGCTGGCGAGAGAGGCGGGCCCATAGTCGGCGACGGTGCCGGTGGCAACAGGGCATACACACTGTAAGGAGGCGCGCAATGGCCGTAGACATGTTCATGAAGATCGACAACGTAAAGGGCGAGGCCCAGGACAAGGCCTACAAGGACAAGATCGACGTCCTCGCCTGGAGCTGGGGGGCGTCCAACGCGGGATCCGCGCACGTGGGCGGCGGCGCCGGAACCGGCAGGGTGAACGTGCAGGATCTTTCCTTCACCAAGTACGTCGACTCGGCGACCGCGGAGCTGATGAAACGATGCTGCGATGGGAAGCACTTCAAGGAAGCCATGCTCATCGTGCGCAAGGCCGGTGAGAAGCCGCTCGAGTACCTAAAGATTACGATGAATCAGGTCTACATCAGCTCGGTCTCGACAGGCGGCAGTGGTGGCGAGGACAGGCTCACGGAGAACGTGACCCTCAACTTCGCCAAGGTGAAAGTGGAATACACGCCGCAGACCGCGACGGGCGGCTCGGGAGCGACCCAGACGATGGGATGGGATATCGCGCAGAACACACCGTTCGGATGACAACTCGCGCGGCGGTCGGCCCGGCGGGTACGGCCGGGCCCGATCCTCGCCGACGACGGACAACTCAACTCCTCGGACGGAGATCTGCCCGATGCCCGCCTTCGACAGTCTTCGCGTCGGCAAGCTGCAGGAGTCACTCGGCCAGCTGCAGGACGAGGTTCGGCGGCACCCCGCGGACTCCAAGCAGCGGATATTCCTGTTCCAGCTGCTGTCGGTGATGGGGCAGTGGGACAGAGCCATGACCCAGCTCGGAGTGCTGGCGGAGATGGACGACAGCGCGCTGGCCATGGTGCAGACCTATCGGGAGGTGCTGCNGTGCGAGTCGCTGCGGCGCGAGGTCTTCGAGGGCAGGCGCACGCCGGTGGTCATCGGNGAGCCGGAGCAGTGGGTNGCACTGCTGATCGAGGCGTTGCGCCTCGGCGGGGAGGGTTGTGCGGCAGAGTCGCAGGCGGTCCGCTCGCGGGCCTTTGANCTCGCNCNCCCGACTTCCGGTGCGATCGACGGGCAGCGTTTCGAGTGGATCGCCGACAGCGACCCGCGACTGGGGCCGGTGCTCGAGCTGGTGGTCAACGGCCGTTACAGCTGGGTGCCGTTTTCCCGCATCCGGCGGCTCGTCCTGGAAGAGCCCAGCGATCTCCGCGACCTCGTCTGGTTACCGGCGCACGTCACCTGGACCAACGGCGGCGAGACGGTCGCCTTCGTGCCGGTGCGCTACCCGGGATCCGAGCAGAGCGCGGACGACGCCATCGCCCTGGCGCGCAAGACCGAGTGGGCGGATCAGGGGAGCGACCTCTACTTCGGGCTCGGCCAGCGGATGTTCGTCACCGACGCAGGTGAGCATCCGGTGCTCGAAGTCCGCCACATCGATCTCGGCGCCGAGCCGGCACCAGCGGCGGAGGCGCAGCGCTGACCCCGTGGTCGAGCTCACGCCTCGCGAGCGGCTGCAGCCGTCGCTCCTGGACCGGCTCACCGACCAGGAGCCCGAGGTACAGCAGGAATCGCGGGAGCGGCGCGTCCTTTCCCCCCAGAAGCTGCGGGAAGTGGTCCGTCGGGACCTCGGGTGGCTGTTCAACGCAATCAACATGGCCTCGGTTGAGGACCTCTCGGCCTACCCGCAGGTGGCCCGCTCGGTCGTCAACTACGGGNTGCCGGACCTGTCTGGCCGCACGACCTCGGGCATGGACCCNCTTCAGCTGGAGCGGATGCTGCGTCAGGTCATCCGCGACTTCGAGCCGCGCATCCTGCCCAACACGCTGCGCGTCAAGCTGGTCGTGGACGAGGCCAAGATGAGCCACAACGCGATGATCTTCGACATCGAGGGGGAGCTCTGGGCCCAGCCGGTGCCGCTCCGGCTGTACCTCCGTACGGAGGTCGATCTGGAGGTGGGCGAGATCCGGGTCAACGAAACGGCCGGTGGCGGCTGACGCGGATGGACCCTCGCCTCCTTCGTCTCTACAACCGTGAGCTGCAGTACGTGCGCGAGCTCGGGGGCGAGTTCGCAAAGGAATTCCCGAAGATCGCCGGCCGCCTGGGCCTCGAGGGCTTCGAATGCGCCGATCCCTACGTGGAGCGCCTGCTCGAGGGTTTCGCCTTCCTGACGGCCCGGGTGCAGCTCAAACTCGAGTCGGAGTTTCCGCGCTTCACGCAGCACCTTCTCGAGGCCATCCAGCCGGACTACCTGGCGCCGACCCCTTCGATGGCGGTGGTTCAGCTTCAGCCGGACCCTGATGAGGGCGGGATCGCGGCGGGCTTTGAGGTGCCGCGCGACACGGTGCTGCGAGGTCGCACCGCCCCGGGCGACACCACGGCGTGCGAGTACCGCACGGCCCAGCCGGTGACGCTGCTGCCGATCGAGCTCGCGGAGGCGCGCTACCTGCCGAGCGGCACGGCCCTCGCGGCGCTCGGACTGCCCGAGATTCCCGGCGCGAGGGCCGGCATCGCGCTGACGCTGCGTGCCACTGCAGGCCTGACCTTCAACAACATCGCGCTGGACGACCTGCGCCTGTATGTGCGTGGCGGGGAGCAGCTGCCCGCGCGGATCTACGAGCAGCT
>JGI11641J44799_10000603_pt1 | contig 10938 bp, 8 predicted proteins | sample WetSurSiteA1Bulk_FD_44799 | JGI IMG/M metagenome (IMG submission 44799) | reverse complement strand
GTAATAAAGGGGCTTGAATATTTTGATGTTTGCCAATTATGTCGGCGGATGCAGCCGCTTAGTGAACCATTTCCTTACTGATCTCATTGTCTCGAGCTGGTACGAAGGTGCATGTCGGCGGCACGTGGCTCTTTCATCACTGTTTTCCGGAGCTCCCCAGCGGCACTCGATACAATCATTGGGATTATATGCCATTTCAAAGGCATCCCTCCTGTCAAGTATTTCCCTCACCGTCAGTTCCTGTAAAGAACCGTCAGTACGCGTATAAGTGATCGAAATTTCCAAGGTCTTCTGATCAAGAAGTAATTTGAGTTTAGTCCTGACCTGTTCGGGGGAGCCCCGTCCGGAAAAATTAAAATCCCCCGGTGAGCGTAGGACCTTATCCGGAAAATTGAGTACCTCATCCATTGCAATCAAGAGCCTCAGGTCACGGTTGGGAGTTGAAAAATTTTCCCACTGGCCGCCGGCGAGGAAGATGCCGGCAGNGCCTGATGGCATGGGGACTATCTCACCGGGATGCGATCTGACCCAGGCCTCGCCGTTAGCCACTGAGGTGACACGTACCAGCAGCTGTTCATGAAGTGATTCGATAAGGTCGAACAATGCAGTTTCAGGGTCGAGAGGCTCAGGATTAATCAGTCGTTCCATTGTGTGATAGAAAACTTCGGGTTCCATCTTCCTCTGCTGAAGTGAATAGGGGGCGAAGCCTGCCGAATCTGTCAGCGCTTCGTTCCTCATCAGGGAGGTCTTGCCATTCTGCAATGCAACAGGACGAAAAGCCTTAAATCCCGGCTCACCAACTACTTCGGATGTAGCGAACAGGAAGTTCCCTTTCCAGAACCTCTTTACTCCTACAGTCCCATCGGGCTGTGCGTCTACTGAAAGAAGCAATCCGGGATGGTCTTTTGTCTGAGACACCCATCTGATTAATATCAGCGTATGACCGTAAGGGTCAGCAAAAACGACACCGGGACGCAAGGCGGTACGCTCAAGTGCAACCGGGTAATAATCTGAATTTTCATTATCCAGTGAGGTCCGTGCCGTACCTGAATGAACACCATCCATGACTCTCCTNAGAAAAGCATTGAATGCCAGTACCGGATTCGAATTCGACCGGGATGTTTCATTTGTGATCCACTGGCCAGTCCGGGGATTACGCCCTACGTAGCCCCGGTCACATACGTGGAAACCGAACGGGAGGCCCAGTTTCCACGCAAAATATGCTCGCAGGAAAAAAGGATTATCAGCACAATCAGGCTGCATGATCACACTTGTTTTTCTGCCGGGTTCATCTTCTCCCAATGAAAGGTAATTATAAAGGAAATTCCGATCCTTATCTTGTGTCACCTCATGGAGCGCAGACCAGGAAGCCTGCTCATCGCAGTCCTGAAACAAAGCGCTTATCCATGCAGAATATAAGGCTTCCGTTCCGCTGTCCCAGCCCCTGGTGGTCTCCCAAACTCCAGCTGTTGGCAGGGTCTCCTTACCTTCAGAAATTTCAAACTCCATGTTACCGAGTTCCCTTCCGTCAGCTATTAACGTGACAGTATATTTACCTGCAGCACTTCCGGCACAATCATCAATCCTCCACCAGGGCCACTCCTTCCCTGATTTGTTTTTATTTGATTTTAGGTTCCCTGACGGACCGCTGACNAGGATCTGTGCTTTAAGGATATTTTTCTCTCCGGTAGCCAGAATGCGGAAGGTTTCTCCCGGAACCGGGTCTTTCGGCAGAACCAGCAGGGCATTGACTGATTTATACTCATCAGAATTATTATAGGTATTAGTAGAATCTGAAATCTCAGAAGGGCTAATACTTCCCTTGCGGCTCAATCTGTCACCGTTGCATGCCTGGCAAATGAATATTAAGGTAATGACCAGGCTTAAAATCAGAGAATGAATTTTGATGCCGGTCATTTTTCTTATGGTTGTCCTTTTTGAGCTAGTGGCTCCTGCCGCGGATTGAATTCGCCTTCCCAGCGTGCAATTACTGCAGTTGCAAGACAGTTGCCCAGCACATTAACCGAAGTCCGGGCCATATCCATTAACTCATCGATTCCAAGTATTATATAAATCGGCCATGTGGGCAACCCGAAACTTGCAGCTGTTCCCAGCAGGATGACCAGTGATGCCCGCGGTACGCCTGCAACCCCCTTGCTTGTAAGCATCAGGGTAAATACTATCAGGAGTTGTCTTTCTATGGGAAGGTGGATCCCGGAAATCTGCGCGACAAAAATAGTTGCAAGTGAAAGGTACAATGTTGTTCCGTCGAGGTTAAAACTGTACCCGGTGGGCATGACAAATGCCACAATTTTACGTGGGACGCCAAACTCCTCCATTCGTTCCATGGCGATGGGGAGGGCTGACTCGGAGCTTGTCGTGGCGAATGCCAGTACCACGGGTTCAGAGACTGCCCTGATGAATTTTCTTACCGGTATCCTGAATAGCAATGCAACAGGCAGAAAAACAACCAGAAGAAGAATAATCAACGAAACATAAAGAGTAGCAAGAAGCTTAAATAAATTGTAAAGTATATCCAGACCCATATGACCGGTGCTGTAGGCAATTGCTGCAAACACCGCAAACGGGGCAAAGTACATTATCAGCTGCGTGAACTTGAACATTGTCTCAGCAAGGGCTTCGGTGAACCTGATAATCGGACTTTTATACTTTTCCTTTATCATGGCTACAGCTATGCCGAAGAAGATGCTGAAAACGACTATCTGCAAAACCTGTCCCTCGTAGATGGCTTTTGCAATATTCTCAGGAAATATGTGGAGGATCAGGTCAGTACCTTTCGTCACGGTGGCTGTCTGGATCTCAGCCTGGTTAATTACGTCCGGAACCACCACTCCGACACCCGCCTTGCTGATATTGATTGCCAGCAACCCTATGAAAAGGGCAATGGTCGAAACAACCTCGAAATATACCAGCGATTTCCATCCCATCCTTCCTACCTGTTTAAGGTTGGAATGTCCTGCTATTCCGACGACCAGCGTGGCAAAAAGCAACGGGGCAATAATAGTTTTTATCAAACGCAGGAAAATCATGCTGACAACCTGCATCTTAACGGCTATCTGCGGCAGGTCATGCCCGAATTCGGCACCAAGGATCATGCTTATAAGGATCCATGTGGTCAGGGACTTTTTATAGATGGCATAACTGACTATTGCTGCAATAGCGATAAGCCTGAAAACCAGCAGGACTGTTTTGTCTATTCTGAGGATGTCATAATGATTGACGATTGTCAGTAATGAGACAATGAATATTGATGCCAGCAGAAACAGCAGGATATATTTAGGGACCTTGTTGTTTGTATCTGTGTTCCCGGAGCCACCTGAAGAAGCCGAAGACGCTGAAGACATAAAATTGTACAGTTTGAGTCGTCATCACAAACCTAATCAAATTTATTGATTGGCAGAAGCATGATTATATCATAACATANTTTCAGAAGTTAAAACCTTTCTGATTAAATATTATTTGAAGGTCAAATACTTTACCTTTGATAGCGAATGCCAATCCTTCATGAATTCCAGGGAAAGAATCATTGCATCGATAAACCACCAACAGCCCGACAGAGTGCCTGTTGACCTGGCAGGCTCAACTGTCACGGGCATTGCAGCAATTTCATACAATAATCTGAAAAAACGGCTCGGAATTACCAAACCAACGAGAGTATTTGATGTTGTCCAGCAGCTGGCCAATGTTGATATGGAGATAATAGATTTATTTGGCGTTGATGCTCTTGACATAAACAGGATCTCTGCTGAGAGCGGTGATTGGTACGAAGTTGAGCTTGCTGACGGCAGTAAAGCGGAATTTCCTGAGTGGTATCAACCCGTCAGAATGCCTGACGGCTCATGGCTGACAACCGATTCAGACGGTACGGTATTATCGAGAATGCCGGTTGGGGCAACATGCTTTGATCAGATGTATTTCCCCTATGAAAACGGATATCCCGAAAATTTCAGTAATTTCAGGAATGACCTGAAGAAAATCAGCTGGGTTGTCCATTCTCACGCCTCTAATTTAAATGCAAATGAACTGAGGGACAAATTGATTGCATTAAGAAACACTTCCGGCAAAGCCCTGGTTATGTCAGGAGGAGTGAAATTACTGGAGATGGGCTTCTTCATCAGGAGAATGGATAATTTCTTAACCGATCTCCTGACTGACAGGGAAAAGCTTTGTGAGATGCTCGATATCCTTGTCGAAATGCATCTTGAGGGACTGCAGAAGAAATGCAGCACTCTGGGCGATGTCGTTGATGTGATTAGGTTTGGAGATGACCTGGGAATGAAAACAGGACCTTTCATGGACATTGACACATTCCGTGAGGTTTTTAAACCTCGGTACAAAATACTCTGTGATTACGTCAGGAAGCACAGCAAAATGAAGATATTCCTTCATTCATGCGGGAGCGTAAAACAATATATTCCTGACCTTATTGAGGCTGGTTTTGATATCCTGAATCCTGTGCAGACAAACTCGCGTGACATGGATCCTGAAAACCTGAAAAGAGAATTCGGAAAGGACATTACCTTCTGGGGCGGGGGTGTCGATACCACTTCTGTAATCAACAGGGGCACCCCGGAAGAAATCCGGAAGGATGTATTAAGACGTTGCGAGATATTTTCAAAGGATGGCGGCTTTGTATTTGCTCCTATTCATAACATATTATCGGAAGTTACACCCCAAAACATTATAGCTGTTTATGATGCGGTAAAAGAGTTTAACGGTGCTGTAATATGAAGGTCTACTGATAAAAGTAATTAGCCTGACATCGTTATGACATGAGTTAACAGTCTAATTATCAGACGAGAGATATAATATTTCTGCCACACTAAAACAAGAGATTTCAGACATTCTTATTAGGTGTCACTTTTTCTTCCGGCTAATTTTTGTTTTACTTCATCAGGAATACTTTTAAGAATGGTTTTTACCGCCATATCAGGTGTGTCGACACGAAGTGCAAAGCCTATCTCATCCTTACCCACCGCCCCTTCATCAACCTGATGCTGGGTAAGGTCCTTTACATTTTGCCAGAATTTCTTATCCATCAGAATCAATGGGAAGGGACCAATTTTCCTGCATTGGATCAGGGTTGCTGCCTCGTACATTTCATCCAGTGTACCTAACCCCCCGGGCATTATAATGAAAGCACATGAGTATTTCACCAGCATCACCTTCCTTATAAAGAAGTAACGGAATTGAAAACTCTCGTTTACATAAGGATTTGCTCCCTGTTCATGTGGAAGGATAATATTCAGCCCATAACTTTTACCTCCGGCCTCAAACGCGCCTCGATTAGCAGCCTCCATCAGCCCGGGGCCGCCTCCTGTTAGAACTGCAAAACCCGCCTCAGCCAGTTTACGACCAACCCCCCTGGTCAGCTCATAATACGGATGCCCTTCTTTATACCTGGCCGATCCGAAAACGGTGACTGCCGGACCAATCCTGAACAATTTGCTGAATCCCATTCTAAATTCAGCATCGATACGATTAAGACGCTCCTCCTCGTGCTTAACGGTTCGTGAGCCTTCAAGGAATTCCCTTTCATCATTTGCGGGATCATCTTCAGAAACTGGAAGTTCATAAGATGGTTTGCCGGCATTTTGCCAATACTTCTTCCATCTTGCATCCCACTCATCTGAAGACTTCCGTGTACTCTTTGCCTTCTTAGTTGTTGACATAAATGACTGCGTTAGATAGTACTAAATTTTATTTTTATGACCGTATTTTCAGATGGTAATTGTGTCACCAAATCCAGGCAACAATGCCGATATGCCATATCTTGTACTGATGATTTCTGAAAGCCTTCTCCTTCCTCTTTCCTCTCCGTGTGTCAGAACCAGTTCCGGCTGAGACGGAGCTACGGCATCAAACCACTGAAGGAGATCAGACTGCCCCGCATGGGCGCTTAATCCTCCCAAAGACGCAATATGAGCGTTAACAGGAATTTCTTTTCCGAATATCCTTACTTTCTTATCTCCGTCTATAAGCTTTCTTCCAAGTGTTCCCTGCCCCTGGTACCCGATAATCATGACGGTCGTTTCGGGAAATTGCAGGTTATTCTTCAGATGATGCAGTATCCTTCCTGCATTGCACATGCCTGCCCCTGCTATAATCAGACAAGGGCCTTGAGCTTTCTGTAATTCTTTGGACTCATCGGGGGTCAATGAAATTCTTATACGTGACATATCACCTTTTACAACGCCAAGCCTGACCATCTCTTCCGCCTCTTCATCAAACAGCTCCTTATGCCTGGCATATATCCTCGAGGCCTCAATTGCCATCGGGCTGTCAAGATAAACCGGAATCTCCTGAAGTTTATTCCTGTGTACGGCTCTGGCCAGATAATACAATAGTTGTTGCGCCCTCCCTATCGCAAATGAGGGAACCAAAATTTTCCCTTTCCTTTCAATGGCCCCTGCAATGATTTCCCTGGCTTCTTTAAGGGTTTCTGTCAATGATTTGTGATCGTGGTCGCCGTAGGTAGATTCCATAAAAACCAGATCAGCAGAATAAAAAGGATCAGGGTCTTTTATTATAGCCATGTTCTGGCGCCCGAGATCTCCGGAGAATAATATCTTCTTCCTTTTAAAGTCCTCCTCAACAGTCAGCTCAATACTTACTGATCCAAGCAAATGACCTGCTTCTCTTACCCTGGCCAAAACAGAAGGCGCAATTTCCACTAATTCATTATATGGTATGGGAGTAAGCAGTTTCACAACATTTACCAGGTCCTCACCCGTATAATCGGGTTCAAGAGGCCTTTCTCCTTTCCTGATGCGTTTTTCGTTGTTTCTTTCAAGCTCAAGCGACTGTATACGGAAGGCATCGTCCAGGATGATACGGATGATTTCGATGGTAGCCTCTGTAGCGAATACCGGACCGGCATAGCCGTATCTGGTCAACATTGGCAGACGGCCTGTATGATCAAGATGCCCATGGGTAATAATAACTGAGTTCAGTGTGCTGATATCAATGGGAGGCAGCTTGTGATTTTTGCTTTCAAGGGCTCTTTCTCCCTGAAAAACCCCAAAGTCGACAAGGATATTTGAATGTCTGCTCTGCACGTAATAGGCAGAGCCTGTCACGCAACCTGCTGCCCCGTAGAGGGTAACCTTCATAATAATGCCATTGATTAAATAAAGATAAGAAATTTGATCATCATGGCTTTCAAATTCGGCTTCAATCTTTCTGGCCATTAAAATGCAGAAGCATGCTCCGTAGTCATTTCATGAAAAAGATCCTGTATTCATGCTCAGATTTTTTATCCAGCCAGTGTTTGTGGCCAAGACTTAAAGTTTTATCGAGCAGCGGCGCAGGTACAAACGGCGCAATTATTTCCAGGATCTCATTTTCATTAAGTTTTTTAATTGCCGACAGTACCTCGTGTACAGGCTGTTCCCCCCTGTTGAGCATCTCACCGATGTCAACGGTATACACTACAGCCTCCTTTTTAAACCAACCGGGACAGACTGTTACATATTTTGAGCCTGTTTCATCCAGCTGTGAAATACTGCCCTGCCCTGCCTGTTCACGCAGTCTGTTGACAAGTTCTTCGACATTTAGACCGCCAACAGTTGCCGCCTGGCCTATATTGGTTATGCGAGCGATTGTTTTTCTCAGGACGGGATTTTTGAGTTTTTTAAATTCGGGCGCTGCAGCGATCAGGGTGTCCTCCAACTCCGGGAAGGCCTCCAGGAGATCGTATATTTTTGTTTTTGGTGTAATGATTAATCCTGCCATTTCCTATGCTTTTTCATCGCTATATGATAAAATCCTCCTTTCGCCTTCAAGACTCCTGGCATGTGTCAGATCCTGCGACACTTCAATGGTACCAAGGTATTCTCCGTTTTCATCACGAAGAGCAAAATATTCGATATGGATAAATTTTCCCTGCATCTGTATCCAGAAAGGTGCATGGGATGCTCTGCCTGATTTAAAATCTTCGAGTATCTTTTCAATTATATGAACGCTTCCCGGAGGATGGCATAACCGTACATTACGATTGATAATGGAGCGGCTCCGGGCGAATATTCTCTCTTTTCCCTGGGTGAAGTATTTCACCTTATCGTCCTTATCGACAAATGTCATATCGAATGGCACTGTATTCAATATTGCCATGATTTCCCTTGCAGTAAAACTGCCTGATGGCAAATGAACAGCACCATTTTCGCCATATGCTCCGGCATCTTTGTCTTCAGCGATGGAGATGCCTTCAGGCTTCCAGTCAGTCTCCGGGTCGTAAAGGGTAAAACCGAAATCGAGGGTTTGTTTGTGTATTTGCCACCAGTCATCCGTGGTCAGCAAATCCATACACATGGGGAACAGTATTTCTTCCTCTTTTTTGGTCATATCAGCCACAGCCTTAAGCACAGGCACAAATAATATTTCCAGGGCGTCGTCCAGATCGGATTTTTTCAATCCATCTGCCCGGAGTATTTCTATGCAACCCCTCAGCTGTTCACGAATTTCATCATGTTTACCCCACATTACCTTGGGCGGCCCTGTAATATCATTTTTTTCAAGATACGGGAAGACGAGGTATTCCTTGCGCCGGTAATGTTTATCAACATCCATGATGTCATTGAAACAGGAAAGGATCTTAAGTGTATAGTCCCTGAATTCATCACTTTTCACAGCATGGAGCGCACCTAAAAGCATCTGTGCTTTTTCGACTACTTTCAGAAGCTCCCTGTTCTCCTTCCTGAATACATCCAGCGGATGTCCTTCAGGAATAGCCTGTGCACCGCTCTGGTCAATATGCCCATCGAGAACTTCACCGTGAACATCGCAGAGTTTAAGCACTTCCGTTTCTGATAAGCCTTCCTTTATCAACTCCTGTTCTACCTCCACAACTTCACCGTAAGGGATCTGGCTGAGCGTACTCACAAGTTCCGCCCGTACTTGCCTTGGGTCGCCGCCATGATGAAGCTTCAGAATAAGCTCTTTAAGCTTGTCCTTCCTGAATTTTGAATTATTGATCAGCTCACTCATCTGAATTCATGTTATTTAGTTAAAGTAATTTCGTCATCTTTTCCGGTCTTGGTGCTTTAATGACAAGTACACGGGCAATCTGCTGACTTTCATTGCTTATAAAATGTACGATTTCTGCGGGGCTTTCAACCAGGAAATCTTTTTCAAATACCCTGGACTCACCTCCAATATGGACAACAAGCGAGCCCTCAAGTATGTAAAACACCACATCAACAGGTGTTTTATGAGGCTTCAGGCTTTCTCCCGGCTTCAGGGTGATATGCATGATCTGAGCAGACGGGTCGTTGTACAACTGCCGCAAATCCACCTTGTGAGGATTATCTCTTGTTTCTTCTGTTCTGTAATTTCTTGAAATCATAGTATAAATAATTTTAGTCGTTTTCAAAACCTGGTGGAAGGCCAGGCAAAGGCTTTTGCATCGCCTGCATACTTATTCTGCAAATTTCTGAATCCAATGCACCATAATGTGTAAGACAATGGTCAGCACACAAAGTTCAGAGGAACTTCAAAAATAAACCTAAGCTGCCGGTACGAGGTCTTTGGTTTTAAGTTTGGACGGGGTGAAGATTCCCAGCACACCTTTAAGCCCCACACTCATGACTATATTATAGAAGAATGCAAGGAAGCCGATCATTATCAATGTTCCGCACAGAGCTGCAAGTATCATGTAGGCATTGAACTCTCCGTTAACATACGGTGACCGCCTGAGCATGCCGTTCAACCCGGCCATACCCATGAAGGCTCCCATTCCAATACCTCCCAGAAGGTGACACCAGAAATGAACATTTGCCAGCTTCTGGCTGTATATCTTTGCACCGTTGGTAAGGATCGGGAAAAGAATATAAATGGCGGCATAAAGGGTCATGGTTAGACCGACGAGAATTGCTACATGTACATGAGGGCCAACAACCCACTGAGTATTATGAAGAATCCTGTTCAGTCCGACGTCAGCCTGCATTATTCCGGCCGGGACGGCAAGTGCAAAGCCAAGCAACCCTCCCAGGAGAAATTTCAGCGGATTCGTCATTTTCAGGGGCCGTGCACTCCAGAGGGTGGCCAGTGTGATAAAGAAAGCAAGCCCCTGGGTTATTAACTCAAATGCTGTGACCATTTCGCCGGAGATGACTTTAAGAACATCCGGCTGGGCCTGGTCAGAAAGCAGATGATGAGACCAGACGGTCCAGGAGACAATCAGTTCCAGCAGCAGGGCTGCCCTGGCAATATTCTGCATGAAGAGAGGTTTGTTGGTAATAAGCATTGCAAGAAGGTACCATGTGCCGGCAACGAATATCAGCACCAGTCCGTCTGCAATCAGGTCAAGGCCCCACCAGAACCAGTTCTTATAAAGGAGCGCATCAATGGCTGTCTCCTTCAGATCATAACCCAGTATTGACCCTACCATATAAACGAGAATGAGAACTCCTGTGAACAAAATCGTAAGCGTATTTAACGCCATGTCAACACTTCCGCGCGCAACTGCTGCCACCGGCAGAGGAACCAGGTGCTCCTTTTTTTTCTTTCTGAAAAGATTATTAAACCCGGTTATGCCAAGGGCCGATGCAAGCAGCGCGCCTGACGGTTGCTTCTCCCATCCTTCGGGAGTATAGGTTATTGTTTTAAAAACATTGATGATGAAAAGTGCCGTCCCTACCATTACAAGTGCGATTCCAAGAATAAAGAATGTCCCGCCCCACACGCTGAACTGGGTGAAGTCGGCAGGGAGAGGCCAGTAAAGAGTGTAGAGAGGAGCATAATGACTGACAAAGCCCGAAAACCAGAAAACAAATGTCCCGCCAGCAATAAGGATAAAAGTCCAGTTTCCCAGTTTGATACTCCACAGAGGTTTTTTCATCAGGAAAGGAACAAGGAAAAGGAACGCTCCGCACACTATGGAATAAGTGGATCCGAATATTCCGACCAGCGGATGAGCTG
>JGI11641J44799_10000601_pt1 | contig 10944 bp, 9 predicted proteins | sample WetSurSiteA1Bulk_FD_44799 | JGI IMG/M metagenome (IMG submission 44799) | reverse complement strand
CACGTGGCACCACAAAAACCACCCTTCAGGTACAGAAGCCCCTGGAGGGTGTTTTGTTTCCTATCCGTCAATACATTAGAATATACTGGCCACCAGGGCAATATTCAGCCCGGTTACGACGATACCCAGCGAATAAAGTGTGATCTTTGATAAGCGTGAGTTCTTGTACTTGCCCATAACCTTCTCGGAAGATGTTAAATATACCTGGAGAAAAATGGTTAGTGGCAACTGAATACTTAAAATCATTTGCGACAGGATCAGTCCTTTAAAAGGATTGCTTATCAGAAAAATGATTCCAAGTGCCAGAATAAGGGACAGGCCCACACCTATTTTTGAATGATTGTCCTTAATATCATAAGGTTCTTTGTAAATCCCCGCAAAGATGCTTCCTGCAGCCATTCCTGAGGTTATGGAAGATGCAAGCGCCGAAAACAAAAGAGCTACAGCAAAAACAATCATGGCATGGTTTCCCAGTAAAGGAGCCAACAGCTGCCCGGCTTGCTCAAGCTCTGAAACGGGGGTCTTCACCCTGAAATAAGTTGCAGCTGCCAGCAGGATCATTGCACTGTTGATGGCCCAGCCGACTATCATCGACAAAAGCGTATCCAGGAATTCATAATTCAATTGTCTTTTAATGATCTTCTCATCCATCCGATTCCATTGCCGGCTTTGAATTATTTCAGAATGCAGGAATAAGTTATGCGGCATGACGACTGCCCCTAGAACGCTCATGATAATAATCATGGAGCCTTTCGGAAATGAAGGCGTTACCCATCCTGCGACAGCTGTATTCCAGTCCAGGTCAACGAGAGAAAGTTCATACAGGAAGGATAAACCAATAACCGATACGAAAGCAATTATCCATTTTTCTATCAGTCTGTATGAATTGGTATAGAGCATTATGAGCGTAAAGATGGTAACCAATACAGCTCCAGCCCTGATTGGTATGCTAAAAAGCATTTTCAGGGCAATGGCCCCGCCTAAAATCTCGGCCAATGAAGTTGATACAGATGCCAACATGGCCGATGCCAGCAGGATGTAGGAATAACGGGGCTTAAGGTATATGGCTGCCGCTTCTGAAAGGCACAGACCCGTTGCAATTCCCAAATGAGCGACATTGTGCTGCACAAGTATTAAGATGATGGTGGACAAGGTGACCACCCACAGAAGGGCATATCCGTAATCAGCGCCGGCCGACAGATCAGACGCCCAATTCCCGGGATCAATAAACCCAACGGTAACAAGCAAACCAGGACCGATGAACCTAAAGATATCCAGCGCGCCATACCTGGGCTTATGGCCTTTTGTATCCAGAAATTTGAATAACCTAAGCATCAATATCAATTCCCACCGGGCAATGATCGGAACCCATAATCTGATCAAGCACGAATACGTTTCTTACTTTATTCATCAATCTTTCACTTACCAAAAAATAGTCAATCCGCCATCCAAGATTTTTCTCGCGTGCTCTGAAACGCATACTCCAATAGGAATACTGCACCTTCTCCGGATTTAATTTTCTGAAGGCATCTACAAATCCTGCCTGCAGGATATTCTTAAATCCGTCGATCTCCACCTGGGTATAACCGGCGGTTTTATTATAGTTCTCCTCAGGCCTGGCCAGATCGATGGGTTCATGGGCAACATTCAGATCGCCTGTGAAAACCACAGGTTTTTGGGTATCCAGTTTACGAATATAGTCCAGCAGCTTTTCATCCCAATCCTTCCTGTAATCAAGCCGCTTAAGCTCCTGCCCCGAATTGGGAACATAAACATTCACCAGATAAAAGGAATCAAACTCCAGGGTAATGACCCGCCCTTCCTGATCATGCTCTTCCCGACCGATATCGCGTGTATAATTCACGGGCTTAAGTCGCGACAAAACTGCGGTTCCTGAATAGCCCTTCTGAACTGCAGAATTCAGAAATAATTCGTATTCTATCAACTCTTTTTTTAAATCGGGCATGGTTTCAGGCTGTGCCTTGGTCTCCTGCAGGCACAGGATGTCCGGATTCAGTCGCGTGACCGTGCCATAAAAGTCCTTGCCGATTTGTGCCCGGATACCGTTAACATTCCACGAGAGTATTTTTATTGTATGACCCATATTCTTAATTTTGGTGTACAGCTAATTTAACAACTTTCTGACGAACATGTTTTAAGCAGGTCGAATTTGCCGTAAACATTATGGATTTTTCTGTGTTATTCAAATAACAAAATATAGTTTTCATGCTCGCGAATATTCCTGTTACAGATCAGAAACGTATTGTCATTGCAGGTGCCGGTTTCGGTGGCCTCAGACTTGCACGGCAACTGTCCGGTAAGAATTTTCAGGTTGTCTTACTCGACAAGAACAACTACCATTCGTTTCAGCCTTTGTTTTATCAGGTAGCTACTGCGGGAATTGAACCAAGTGCCATATCCTTCCCCCTGCGGAAGATCTTTCAGGGTCAAAAGAATATTCATGTGCGTATGGCGCGGATTAAAAAGGTAAATCCCGAAATAAATGAGGTAGAGACTAGCATCGGCACACTGCGTTATGATTTCCTGGTGCTGGCCATTGGTGCCGGCAACAATTTCTTTGGGAATGCTTCCATCAGTAAATACTCCTTGCCCATGAAGAGTGTGGGAGAGTCGCTTGGCTTGCGGAATACGATCCTCAATAATTTCGAGAAAGCTTTGAATACAGCAGATCCGGAGGAACAAACAGCATTGATGAACATAGTTGTGGTTGGCGGAGGTCCGACCGGGGTTGAACTTTCAGGAGCAATCGCTGAGATGAAGCGCTATGTATTGCCCAAGGATTATCCTGAGCTTGACTTCAGCCGGATGTCAATATACCTCATCGAAGGAGGGAAGAGGCTCCTGGGCGGGATGTCGGAAAGATCCTCGGAAAAAGCACTGCATTACCTGGGTAAGCTCGGCGTGAAAGTCTTGCTCAACAGGTATATAAAGGATTATGACGGGAGTAATTTGCTCTTTGCCGATGATGATGTTCTCAGATCAGGCACAATGATATGGGCTGCGGGCATTAAGGGCAATACACTGGAAGGCCTTGACGCAAAAGTCACAACACGCACAAACCGGCTGATGGTGGACCGGTTTAACAAGGTGAACGGTTATGGTAATATTTTCGCTATTGGAGACCTGGCCTGCATGAGCGGGCCCGATTTGCCCAACGGGCATCCCCAGGTCGCACAGGTTGCCATTCAGCAGGCCAGATGCCTTGCCGGGAATCTGGTGCGGCTTGAAATGAACAAGAAACTTAAGCCTTTCAAATACAGGGACTTGGGCACCCTGGCAACAGTAGGACGGAACCGTGCTGTGGTCGATCTGTCTTTTATACGGTTCCAGGGACTGGCAGCCTGGTTTTTCTGGATGTTTATCCACCTGATGGCCATAGTAGGTGTGAAAAACCGCCTGCTGATCTTTATCAACTGGGCGTACTATTATTTTACCTATGATCAGAGCCTGAGGCTGATCATCAAGCCGAAAATGAGGGAAGAGATACTGTAAACGCGGTAAACAGTGAGCAGTAATCGGTAATCAGTAACCGGTATGACCTGCGACTGCACGATCCGATCCCCACAACAACCCACTGCCTGCAACCCTTCACCCAACCATATTCAAATCCACTCCCAGAGCCAGCAAGATCAAAATAACAAGACCAACGACAATCCGGTAATAGCCGAATATCTTAAATCCGTGTTTGGAAAGGAAGGAAATGAATCCTTTGATGGCCAGCAGGGCTACAAAAAACGCAACGACATTACCCAGCAGGAGCATTTTTATGTTACCGGCAGTAATGGCATGATAGGTCTTGTACATTTCAAGAACTGAAGCGGCCAGCATGGTGGGTACGGCCAGAAAAAAGGAAAACTCGGCAGCATTTTTCCGGGTAAGCTTTTGAGAAAGTCCGCCGATGATGGTAGCCGCTGCCCTTGATACTCCCGGTATCATGGAAATAACCTGGAAGAAACCTATTTTCAAGGCTCTGGCATAAGTAACCTCCTGACTGTCGGCAGGCTTTTTAAACCAATTGTCTACAAATAACAGGATAATCCCGCCCAGGACCAAAGAAATGGAAACGACAACCACACTTTCAAGCAGGGTGTTGATATACTCGTTCAGGGCCAGTCCGAATACGGCTGCCGGTAAAAAAGCGACCAGCAGTTTCAGGTAAAAATCAAACCTGTGACTGATCCGCACCAACCAGGAACCTATCACGGGCTCCGGATTAACCGGTTCCATGAACTTCTTCCAATACAGCACCACCACTGAAAGGATGGCTCCAAACTGAATATTAACGGTAAACAAATTCACAAAGTCACTGCTTTCAACTCCCAGCAGTTTCTGGGCGATGATCATATGGCCTGTGCTGGATATCGGAAGAAACTCCGTAATGCCTTCTACAATGGCGATGATAACAGATTGAATGGTAGTCATGCAATTTGAATAGATCAGTCGGAATAAACCCAAAGGGGCAAATATACTGTGTTGACCGTTACAGAAATCATATCAGCGAATTTTATTATCATCGTGATCAAACCGTTTGTTTATTTTTAATACTTTCATCCCTTACAAATGCTACTCCTATGGAAAAGGTAATCGGATTCTTTATCCCGGCCCTGGTTTATCTCTACATCTTTGTTTTGAACGCATTACTGCCCGGTCGTTGGGTCACAGGTTATGTAACCGATAAGGATTCCGGTAAAAAATTGAAGTACCGGCTTAATGGACTCCTGGTGCTGATCGTTGTGATTTTCACCTGGGCCTTGTGCTGTTATTCGGGCCTGATGCCCTGGGATTGGCTCTATACATACAGGTGGTACGGATTTTCAGGTGCGGCAATCCTTGGATTGATTTTTTCCTTTGCCGTGGTCCTGCCCTATCCCCCGGTCAGGAAGTTCTTTCTGACCGATTTTTTTCGTGGAAGGTTGGAGAATCCACAGCTTTGGGGAGGAAGAATAGATGCCAAAATGTGGCTGTATCTGACGGGGGCTGTAATGCTGGAGCTGAATGTGCTGAGCTTTTCAGCTCATCACCATATGGTATTTGGTGCCCAGGCGTATCCTGGTTTTTATTTATCCGCTGCACTGCTGTCATTTTTCGTGGTTGATTACCTGATCTTTGAGGAGGTGCACCTGTATACTTACGATTTTTTTGCTGAAAGAGTAGGATTCAAACTGGGTTGGGGATGCATGGCCTTCTATCCATATTTCTATGCTGTGCCCTTGTGGTCAACAGCAGACCTGCCGCCTACTCAAACCAACAATTACCTGCTCGTGCTGTTCGGAATGGTATTCTTTGGCAGCTGGTTTTTATCAAGGGGGGCAAACCTGCAGAAGTACTATTTCAAGAAAGATCCCGGGCAGGTATTCCTCGGCATAGCAACGAAAACGTTGACAGATGGTAAAAGGACCATACTGGTGAGTGGCTTCTGGCGACTGAGCCGGCACATCAATTATCTGGGTGAGGTCGGGATGGCTGTGGGGATTGTTCTGTGTACGGGGCACCCTGGGATAATATGGTCCTGGCTTTACCCCTTATATTATGCGGCTCTGCTTACCACCAGGCAGCTGGATGACAACAAGCGCTGCGCACTGAAATACGGCGCACTTTGGTCGGAATATGAAAAAGCAGTTCCGTACAGGATTATTCCTTTCATTTATTAGCCGGTGAGTCCTGCTGAAATTTGGCCGCTCACAGGCGGTACATTTTCCGGGTATTGTTGCCCATGATGTTGATGGCCATTTCGCGGGTCAGTATCTTTTGCATAAAAAAACTGGCCACCCTGTTACCTCGCCCCGTAATAAACGAAGGTTTCTTACCCAGCCATTTCATGCACTCTTCAACTACTTCCTCGGGACTTTCCACCCTGGGGGCAAAACGACTGGTTTTTTCTGGTTTTGTCTTGATAAAATTGGGCGTAGCCGTTGCTCCCGCACAACATGCAATAACATCAACGCCCCTGCTTTTCCATTCGTACCAGAGGCTTTCAGCCATGACCCTGGTAAAAGCCTTGGAGGCTGCGTAGGTGGCCAGAAATCCACTACCCTGAAATCCTGCCAGAGAGGCCATCATAATCACGGCACCTCTGCCCATATTGAGCATGGATTCTCCAAAAATCCGCACCATGCTCATGGGGGTGATCATATTGGCAAAGGCAATACGGGTATGAAGCTCCAGGCTGTTATTCTCAAACGGCCCGATATAGGACATGGCTGCATTGTATACCATCAGATTGATTTCCTCGTCCTTCAGGGCTTCTTTGATGACCAATGCTGCCTCTGCATCCGACAGGTCGCAAATGATGCACGTTACCTTGGTGCCATATTCATGGTTCAGCTTTGTCGCCAGTTGATCCAAAGGTTCCTTGCGCCTGGCAACGAGTACAAGGTCCATTCCGGCTGCTGCCAGATAGCCTGAAAATGCGGCGCCTATTCCTTCAGATGCACCGGCAACCAGGGCCAGCTGGCCGTATTTCTGTATCAGGGACATAAAACGAAGTTTAGTAGGTATGCCTTCGGGCAATCGGTAAATATAGATACATCTTTGATTTCCCTGAAATAAACCTGCATTTAATACGTATATACTATAGTTTTGTCAAAGAATTGCAGATCATTCCATGAAAAGGTTATCCCTGCCGGCTAAAATTGGATTCCTGATGGCCATGTCCATGGCATTGATTTGTGCCACCGGTTACCTGTCATTCCGCAGCCTTTCTGCGATTGTTGCTTCCATACAGGTAAAAACCAGGCCCGATCTCCGGCTTCTCACTATCCGTGAAATATCAGGAGACCTCGAAAAGGCAGAGAACAGCGTAAGGTTATACCTTCAAACCCGCAAACAAAAAGATATTGAATCTTATTATGCGTCCATTGAAAGATTTGATGATAAGATCAACGAACTGCGTTCAGCCAGCATCAGCGACACCACCTTGCTTACCCAGATCGACACCATCAGCAGGCTGATTGAACAGGAAATCCTGATCTGGAACCGGATGCTAAATTTGTATCACAATGATTCTCTCGACATATTCATCCGGAAACTTACGTCCAGAATTGCCGTCGGATCGCTCAGCAGTCAGAGCAACGACAGGAGCATTCTCAGACGCGTATTCAGCAAAAAACCAGACAGCAAACCGTTACAGGAGGAGATCATTCGCGATTTGAAGAATATTGAGGAGAAGAATAGTATTCAAAACGATCGTTTGTTGGCTGCCGAATCGAACCTGGCACTTACGGGCCATGAGATCAGGGAACGGTTCTACATCCTGGTGTCGCAGATGGAGGAGGAGCTGGCCCGATCGATCAGCAGCAATGCAATGGTTGCTGAAAAGCTGGCCATGAAAGCCTACCGCTGGCTGTCGATGTTTGCTCTCCTGGGTACCCTGCTGGTTATCCTGGTGGTGGTTATCGTTGTGAGATACGTAAGGAAATCGCACGATTATCAGGTAGCCCTTGTCAGATCGAAAGAGGAAACGGAAAAACTGGCAAGGACCAAGGAATTGTTTATGGCCAACATGAGCCATGAGATTCGTACACCGGTGAATGCCATTTACGGGTTTGCTGAACAACTGCTTCAGGATTCCTTCGATGAGAAAAGCCGGGAAATGATCGGTATTATCAAGGCCTCGGCTGATCACCTGGTGAAGATTGTCAATGATGTACTTGATTTCTCCAGACTGGAAAATGCCGGAATTACCCTGGAAAGATCTCATTTTATTACCCACAAGGTTTTTGAAGAAGTGCAGTTGCTTTTTATGGATAAAGCTTCGGCAAATGGTACACGACTTTCTTATTCGATCAGCAAATCAACACCTCTTGTCCTGCTTGGCGATCCTTACCGGTTGAAACAAATCCTGATCAACCTGGTGGGCAATGCGGTGAAGTTCACTTCAAACGGCAATATTCATTATTCTGCCGACAGCGAAATGAAATCCGATCACAGTCTGCAATTGATATTGAAAGTTGCGGACACCGGTATAGGAATAGGAGAAGACATGCTGGAGAAAGTATTCGACGATTTCATGCAGGCTGAAAGTGATACCTCCAGGAAATTCGGAGGTACGGGGCTGGGTTTATCCATAGTAAAAAGACTTGTTGAACTTCATGGCGGGACCATCTCCCTGAACAGCAGAAAGGGCCAGGGCACAACGGTCACTTGTATTTTGCCTTATGCGGCCGGCAGCTGGGAACAGCTACCAGTCCCTTTAAAAGCGACAGGCCTGCCGGAAAAGTTCAGTAACCTGAAGCTGCTGGTGGTGGACGATGAAGCATACAACCGAATGCTTTTCAGAACCATTCTTGATCGCTGGAAAGTACGTTACGAAGAAGCCAGCGATGGCCTCAAAGCTTTGGAACTGTTAAAATCGTCCCCATTTGATCTGGTCTTCATGGATGTCAGGATGCCCGGGCTCGACGGATTGAAGACCACGGCAATCATCCGCAACAAACTCGGAAAAACCCAGGCTGATCTGCCTGTGATCGGTTTCTCCGCGACGCAAAACCCTAAAGAACAGGAAGAATGCCGGTTGGCCGGCATGAATGCATTCCTGCGCAAGCCTTTTAGTGAAGAAATGCTGGTGCAGGTGATACATTCCGTGCTGGAATCCGGCACCAAAAAATCAGTTGACCTGAGCAGCCTGTATCATTTGGCTAACCATGATGTTCCTTTTATCAAACAAATGCTGACCGGCTTCATTGAGAGTACCGAACAGGGGCTACAGGAGATCCGTTCAGCAATTGACGGAGGTGATGCGGTTAAAGCCATGGAAGCCGCTCACAGATTGACGGCACCTTGCAGGCATATTGGCGCGGATGAATTGTATACCTGCCTGAAAATGATCGAAGAAGAAGCCGGCAATCATAAAAATATGGCTAAATTGGCTGAATTGTCCGAGGCATTGCACCGGGTATTCCCGGAGATTAAGCTATTCTTGCAGGATCATATCCTGAAAATGGATGAATAATGACACATGATGTGGTGAAAATATATGTGGTGGAGGACAATGACTGGTATAACCGGTTGTTGGTTCACACTTTGTCCCTGAATCCCGATTACGAAGTGAAAGGCTTTATCAATGGCAGGGACTTTCTGAGTAGTCTGCATGAACCACCCGACATTGTTACACTTGATTACAGGTTGCCGGACATGAGCGGAGCCGAGCTTCTGAAACAGATCAGACAGGATCATCCCGGAATCCAGGTCATTCTCATTTCCGAGCAGGAAGACATCAACACGGTAGTTGAACTGTTGAAGCTTGGGGCCAGGGACTATATCATCAAATCAAATGACATACGCGACCGGCTGTTGAACACAGTACAGAATATCCGTCAGGAAATTGGTCTTCTGAGCGAAATTAAAAAGCTTCGCAGGGAGGTGCAGTTAAAATACGATTTCAAAAGCAGTATCCTGGGTGAAAGCAAAGCCATGGATGTTGTTTATGAAATGATTGAAAAGGCTAGGAATACGAATATCACTGTATCGGTCTCCGGTGAAACGGGAACAGGAAAGGAACTGGTGGCAAAGGCCATCCATTATAACTCAAAAAGAAAGGATAAATCCTTTGTTGCCTTCAATGTTGCCGCGGTGCCTTCCGAACTGATCGAAAGCGAACTGTTCGGGCATGAGAAAGGCGCATTCACCGGTGCCAGCTACAGACGGATCGGCAAATTTGAGGAGGCCGATGGCGGCACGCTGTTTCTTGACGAAATCGCCGAAATGGATGCATCCTTCCAGGTTAAGCTCCTGCGAGCCTTACAGGAAAAAGAAATAGTCCGTGTCGGGAGCAACCAGGCAATTAAAACCGACTGCCGGATTATTGTCGCCACCAACAAAAACCTCCGCGAAGAAGTCAAAAAGGGTAATTTCCGGGAAGATCTGTATTACCGGTTGCTCGGACTGCCCATCGAATTGCCCCCGCTTCGTGAACGAGGGAATGATATCCTTATTCTTGCCAAGCACTTTATTGGACTTTTCAGCAGGGAAAACAACCTGCCCGCAAAGAAACTTTCTTCTCCGGCACAGCAAAAACTTCTCAGTTATTCCTGGCCCGGCAACATCAGGGAACTGAAATCGGCAGTTGACCTGGCCATGACACTATCAGACCATGAGGAGATAGAACCGGGAGATATGATCCTGGAAACGGACAGGCAGACCTTCGACGTACCTGATAAAGAGCTGACGCTGCGTGATTATGAGTTGAAGATCATCAAATCATACCTCAACAAATACAACCAGGATATCCGGTTGGTCGCCGACAAGCTTGATATAGGGGTTTCCACAATTTACAGGTTGCTGAAGGAGATGTAAGTGATATAGCCTGATTTCATACCCTTCAGCAAAGAGGCTTCGACTGCGCTCAGCCTGACTATCTTATCAAACTAAGCCTGAATGTGGCAGGCAAATGAAATAGCAGGTAATCCTGAGGGCAGTGGAATGTCATCATGAGTGCAGTATTTCACCCTGGGCGGAGTATGACCCCCGGCGTAGCGTATGTCACCCTGTGCGGAGTATGGCCCCCGGCGTAGCGTATGTCACCCTGTGCGGAGTATGTCCCCCGGCGTAGCGTATGTCACCCTGAGCGGAGTCGAAGGGTTTCTACAAATAAAATTCCTTCTCCTTTCCCAAAATGATACTGCTATTCTCAAAATGAGAATAGTGAATCGTGGCGTATACTATCTTCTATTGATATTGAATAGTTTACAAATTCCTGCTCACTTTGGAACAATCCTTGAAAGCAACAGGAATGTTATCATTAAAAAATATCAGGAGGAAAAATCATGAAGAACGAAGATCTGAATAGCAGCAAATCCTATTCTCCGCCGGCCAGCCAAGGAGGCAGGGGATTCACAATAGCTTTGCTTGTAGCACTGGCACTGGTACTGATCATCGGCGGGGTTGTCCTGTCGAACAATCATAAAAAAAGAGTTCTCGAAGCCA
>JGI11641J44799_10000599_pt1 | contig 10957 bp, 10 predicted proteins | sample WetSurSiteA1Bulk_FD_44799 | JGI IMG/M metagenome (IMG submission 44799) | reverse complement strand
TTGGTCGACAGAATAATAAATCACATATTCCTTGAAGGCCAGCTTGATGAATGCGAACTCACTCTGAAAGATATCCATGAGATAAAGAAGAGTTTCACCTACATCCTAACTGGTATATTCCATAAAAGAATAGATTATCCGGGGTTTGATTTTTCAAATGACGGTCTATATAAAGAACCAGCAAAGACTATTAAAGGTAAATCAGCAGAGGATAACACGTCTTCTCAGGAAGGCCCTCCGCCTGCTCGGACTTCACAGGGCTGAACTCAGTATCTTCTTCGTTAATGACATCAGGATGAGGATATTGAACCGTGAATACCGCGGAGTGGACAGAACCACAGACGTGCTCTCGTTTCCTCAGATAGATGTGAGATGTCAGATCTCACATCTCAGCTCTCAGTATTTTATTTTGGGCGACATCGTCATCAGCGTGCCTAAAGCAAATAGACAGTCAATAGAATATGGCACAACCCTGAACGAAGAACTAAAAAGACTTCTGATACACGGCCTCCTTCATCTCATGGGATACGACCATGAGACGGGCAAATATGCAGAAAGAAAAATGCAGAAAAAGACCCAGGAAATTCTTAATCAGCTCTAAAGGACAGTTCTTAAAATTCTAAAACAAAACGGGCTGAGGTTTTTTGAAACAGACATGTATCTTGAAGTTAAATATAGTTAGGGATAAATAAAACAATAAGTCATATTTCTTTTTTTATCAAAGTTACACTATGCTAATTTGCGATTGAATGCGCATAACACAAGCAAACATTTTCAGGTGTTACAAAATTTTATCGAATCCTTCATATAGTCCTGATAGGTCACACAAATAATGCTTTATACATCTTACGTATGAAGTTTTCTAGAAAAAATGGATTGAATGCATGTGCGGTATCTTTCTTCATAATAGGAAGTATTTCCTTAATCTCTAACCCTTTCCTATAGGGCCTAGAGCTCCTTAAAGCATCAAAACAGTCTGATATAGCTACGATTTGACTACAAATGTGTTGTTTCATATTAAATACATTAAGTTCCGGATACCCTTGACCATCGTATTTCAAATGATGTTGGAATGCTACTATAGGAACGAGGTGGGGAAGTTCTTCTATTGAAGAGAGAAACCGTGCTCCATATAGTGGATGGAGTTTGATTATTTCCCATTCTTTTTCTGTAAGAGTGCCCTTTTTACTGAGTGGTTGTTCTGAAATAAATAACTTGCCAACATCATGGAGAAGCCCTGCAATGCCAATATCACGCAAAATAAGTTTGTCTTTCACGCCTAGAGTCTCCATCTGGAAGATTGATAATACCGATACATTTGTTGCATGAATATAAGTATATTCTTCCTTAGATTTGGCATAACATAATAGGTTGAGGATATTAGTTTTCTTTCTAAAGGCAGACACAAAATTAACTATAACCTCATTTAATCTTGGAATTTTGGTTTGTTTAAGGTGTGAAATGTCTTCGTATATTTCCTTTACCATTTCTATCTGTTTTGATACAAACCCCGAGATGTCATCATTGTTGAAATCATTTTCAGTCTTTGCTTCTTCAAGCTGTATATCAAGCACACCAGTTTTAATATGAGGAAATATAGGTAATTTCTTGTCAATTTCTAATATTTCGGGAATAAACTGTCTAAGTTCTTCGAAAGTCACACCCGGCAAGAATTCAATTCGTGAAAAGCCTTTTCTCTCAAGACGTTTTTTAAGATTGTTAACCTGAAGCCCAACGTCTTTAAATGGTTTCTTGTTAATGATAAGGTCTTCATCGATGATCATTATCTCAAAACTGCCCAATTCCTCCAAAATATTCTCTAGTATCATAAGGGACTTCCGGGTAAATTCATCAATAGAAGTATGATCCTTTGAATATAGTGAACAATTCGAAATGGCAGACATTAATGTAGAAATAAAGTTTTTTGTNCTATTCATTTATCGTACCTTTATCTTACTTAACCGTAATGATTCGCTTTTTATATATTCATTCTTAGATTTGAGGCCTACTTGTATAATATCTTCAATATCTTTATGAGGATAATTTTTAAGTGTCCTAAATATCTCCACTTTGAGATTTTCCAATCCAATCTTAAAGAAGAAGAGACTCTTACTAAATACTATCTCTCTGAAAGCATCTAGAGAGCCCAGATCCCCAATATTTCCAAGAGCTTGGATGATGGCAATCTTTTGTAATAAATCGGTTTTATTCGTCCCTTTTTTCCTGAGCATCTGAGTAAGATCAGGAACCATTTCCTTGATCCTAAAAGCATTTACTACTGCTATAGCTTGCTCGATTTTCTCCTTAGACTCGGAAAGGATATATTTTTTCAATACATCAATCCCATAGTGGTCTTCTAAACTCAAAAGGCATTTGATTGCTTCAAAACTTACCTTTTGATTTTCATGCTGGCAATATTGCCTTATGTATGGGATTATTTCCTTATTTTTACAACCAGTCAATATATAAAGCATGTTCCTTTTCACAAACCATCTCGTATCATCGAGGCGCTTTAAAGCTTCTGGAACTATAGTGTCACCAAATTGCCTGATCAACCCCATCAATAAACTTCTGAAGGTTTGCAAGTCTTCGTTAATGAGTGCATCTATAAGAAACGGAATTATCATCTCACCGTAATATTCACAGAGTTGCCATACTTCATCCCTTGCTTGTCTTCCCATCGCTTTGAGGGAATCTACAAAGGCTAAAAAAAACTCCTGTGTATAATAATATTGGAGTGCTTCTGAAGTTATGTCAGAAAAGATCTTCTTTTCAATATTTAACCTTAGTAGCTTTATTGTTTGTAAAACCTGTACATATTGCCCAGTCCATATAAACTGCGCTGTCTGTTCCTTGAGCTTTTCGATGAATTGCAAGTATTCCTTTTGAGAGATGACATTCGATGACATGATTTCAAGAATTATTAGATTAAAATTTTTTTCGATAATATCATCATCAATTTCCTTTATTAGATCAGGTAGTTTTAACGAAACCATTTCTGACTCAAATTCGAGGATTTTNTTGATTTCCTTCTGATATTCGTCACTCACAGAGGTTTCAAAGGAATCGGAGATAGCTCCTTTTAGATCACTCTTTGAAAGCTTATCCATCATATCAGATGGCAGGAAAACATCATCTACAAGAAAAGTGTTTCCAACAGTTTTATATTCAAGAGCTTTCTGATCGATATCTAATATCATCCCGAAAAGATTTCTAAGGTTTTCAGGTATATTTATATTTTTCGATCTGATAGTTTCAAATAATTCCACAATTAAATCTGTTGATATATTCTGAAGTAACCCTGTTGTTGAATTGATATCCCTTGAGAGTGTATCAATTACTGCAGAAAGAAACTGTTCTTTAAGATCTTGTGGTAGCTCATTGATATAAGCAAGAAGCTTTTTTATTTCTTTATTTGAAAACGGTCTCTGGAAAAACTTTTTAATATAGATGGCAATAATCTTTTTAGAAGTTGTCTTATCATTGCCCTCCTTATACAATCTGCTTAAAAGTTGAATAAATGTATCAAGGGGAAATTCTCCTATTTCTTCAGAAATCTCCTCGATCTTCAGTTTTCCCGATATAATACCTAAAATGTAGTTTTCCAGAAGATCTTCCTGGGGGATTTCGTGTACAGTTTTTCCCTCTTCAAAAGAAAATGCTTCGTAATCAATAAATCCTACATTGATATGATATAGATTATATTTACCAAGGGTTTCACGAATGTCTTCGTGAGATAAATCTCTTCCCTGAGCAGATATGAAGCGGTGAAAGTTATAAAGTTCATCTAACGTCAGGCCGGGAGTAAAGCTCACGTACGCAATTTTCAATCCTCTGAGGTGCTGTGCAAATTGTTTATATATAGGGTTTTTTTTATCTGAAGAATAGTTTTCAATAATAAGTATATCTTTTCCAACAGCAAATGTAATTTCTGGTCTGAATTCAAATATTTGTTTAAATACATTATAAACTCGATTCAAAGAATCTTGAACAGATGGATGCTCTCTCGGGTATATTGCAATATTTCGGCTTGAGACCTTTAACTCAATGATTACTTCTTCTATCAACTTTGAATCGGGCGGAATATTTTCGATCGCTTTACTCATCCTAATATTTTTTTATAAAGGGTCAATAATTAAATTGTATTTAATTAGAAAGTACTGTTTATATGAATGTCCCTGCATATTTTCTTGTTTGTACCATCAGGGGTTGCAAGAAGTTTCTGTATGACATGCCTTTTTCCGTTAGCNCTATACCGAACCCGTTCTTCCTGTAAATATCAAGCAGTTCAATCTTTTTTCTAACAATACCATTAAGAAAAGAACCTGTATTGTCCGGCATAAATATTTCGATATTGAGTTTGGCATAAAGTTGCGTGGTAAACTGCATATTTTTTCTATTATCCATGAAAATTAGCTTTTATTTAACTTGGACAGCGTTCTTAACAGCTTGACGTCTTTCCGGTCCTTTAAAATCAATTCGGGGCTCTTTTCTTATCGGGTCGACACCAAGCGTACACCACCCCGTTGAACGTAAAAACTTCTTTATTTTTCTATTTACAATAAGTTCATCGAGTTCAGAGTCTTCGACTAAGCCATATTTGCTATTCTGATAAATTACATTAATAAGCATAATTTTATCTCCTAATATTTTTACCTGTTAATTTTATCTTCATTAATTAATGGTATAGGCCCTAAATTCATTAGTCAATCCTACCAAGGTAGGGGCATGTAAGCAGTGTGTGATACGGTAAGAAATCCTTCCAAATCCCTATGGCAATCTGGGGCCTCTTTTATTTAACAATCCAATATAAGTCCTTATAGATTCGTGGCAACGGGAATACTTGATTTTTAATGGTGGAACTGATCGGGATCGAACCGACAACCTCTCTGTCCTCTCTCTTTACAAAAAAATCCCTCTGTTTTCAGAGGGATCAAATAAAATGGAGGTATTTTATTCTGAATTTATTTCTAACATCAATTTCCTCAGTAGTCAATCCTACCCAGGTAGGGGGTGATTACTAATGGAAGTACAAGTAGTGCGTAGGAGGAAGAAATGAACATTAAGCTCACCAGATGAGCCGATGAATTTACAGAAAAATGAACCATGTTTCTTACATCCTGGGGCACCGCCTTGTTATGCACTCCTTTTAAATGGTTAGTATATCGAAGTTTTCACCTGTTAAGCATTTCCCACGATCAGTTGTGACCTCATAAGTGTTTTCGACTCCCACCATTCCAAAGCCTAGAATGCCGATTTTGGGCTCGATAGCAAGGGTCATCCCTTCTTCAAGGGGCAAATCGAAACCATTTGCCAAGACGGGATATTCATCTATGGCAAGTCCAATGCCATGGCCTACAAAGAATACCTTATTTTTCCCCAACCCCATAAAGCCGTCACGCCACGCGGAGCGTTCAACCTCAGCAATGCAATGTTTCCAGATCTCACTTGGTAGTATTCCTGGCCTCAGAAAATCTGCAATTTTATCTTGCAAGTCGATACAAAAATTATGTGCTTTTATAGCATTTACTGGCAAATCTTTTTTATTGCCAAGCCAGTATACTTGAGTCTTATCGGTCATGTAGCCAGCAAGAGTAAACCCGTTATCTATGGTAAGAGGCTTCCCCTTTGTCCATTTGACGTCTGCTGACCCCATATGTGGTGTCGCCGGATGAACACCTCGAAGACCAACAGGGCCGTTAAAGACACTCGGATAATTCGCGCTGTCTCCAACCGAGATATGTCCAAGGAATGCTTCCTCTCCATAATTTTCCATCCGCAAGATTCCAAGATGGCCTTCGGAAAAGAATATTTCTGAAATTTTGTGACATATCTCAAGTTCAGTTATTCCATCGTGAAGAAATGGCGGCAGCAACTTGGTTAAACATCTTGCATGTCTGGAGCCTGCTTCTCGCAAGATATTGAGTTCCCAATCTGACTTTTTAGCACGACATATACTTATGATCCTATCTGCGGGAACGAACTGATGGGCAGAAAGGTGTTTGATGAGGCTGTTTGAGAGAGCCCATGATAACCCATTCATTTCAGCTGCGACCAGTTCAGGCAAAGAAAAACCTAAATCGTTCAGAATTGTCTCTATATCGCTATACGATTGAAATGAGTAAATATGATTTACGGGCGACTCAATTTTCGCTCTTTCATCTCCACGCCTGCACAATAAGATGGGGTCACCACTGAGAGGTAGCCAAAAAACTCCATTGGCAAATGAGCCGCTGAAATAATAAATATTTAAACGAGAGAAAACTAATATGCCCTGAGCTTGAGGGATAAATTGCTTAAGGAGGTTTTTGCATCTATCCCACCGGGAAGCTAACTCCTGTGTAGGAATAACGTTGTTCAAAATTTATAGCTCCAGAAATGCTTTTTATAAAATAGCATTGTAAGCATGAAAGCTGACATAGTTATTATTTCCGAGATTCTCGCCACAGCATCAATGCAAGTCCTGATGCAATAACAAAACCAGGGGCACTTATCCATAGGGGTAAAATCATCCCGCTCATAATAATTTCCCATTTAAAGAACAAGCGGAGAAGATGTATAAAACCCATAAGCGAGAACACGATAACAGCAATGGTTGTAAATGGTTTTATGATTTGTTCTTTCCTTTCTTGAAAGGTTGTCTCTATTACCATTAAAACTATTTACAATTATATCAAATTCAAACGGGAAGGACTTCAGGAAGGACTGTTGCCTCAACCCCATGGCACATAGAATGGATTATTCAATATGGGATTTCGCTGTTTTGATAGCCAGTGCTTTATCTTTTGTAAATAATCTCCACTCCATTTCTGAAGAATGAATACCCGCTTTCTTGTCCTGACCCCGACAAAAATACCAATCTCGAAAACGCTCGATAGTAGAAAAAGGGTGATTGCCCTGGCAGAGAAAGCCGCAAGGCTTAATCTCTTCAAAAAAAATAGTCTCGTCGGGGTCCTCGTCAAAAGAGAGGTCATCAGGTAACGCTATTTGAGATACATCAACACCTTCCGCTTCTCTTTCATCTAACCATTCTGAAACCGTCATTTCAATAGCTTTATTTCAAGCCAATGTCTTTTGCAGCCTCTCTTAAAAGCTTCTCATTTTTCTTAATACTTTCCATTAAGGGGTTTTCTGAACTTTTGGCTGCCGCAACTAATTTGTCTGCTGTGGCATATTTCTCTTTTAATTCCTTTGCATCCGGAGCTAATTTGCCGTTGTGACAGCCCTTGCATTGGTCCCATTCCCCTGCATTTGTAAGATTAGAAAAAAATAACGTTACAATGCAACNGATAAAGAAAACAGAAATCATTTTTTTAAATTTCATTTTCCCCCTCCTGATCTTAANTGTAATTTTGATAANTTCTAAATNTACTACTTACAATTATATCATGCTTCAGGTGTTTCAAGAGGAAAAAGGCGGTAGGGAAACNAAATGTTAATTTACAGCATTGCTATGCGTTTGTCTTTATATGGCTGGGGCCATTTGTTGGCATCAATAAGCCAGGAGAGATGCTCTACAAGTTTTGGTTGATTTACAGTATTAGGCTCATCATCAAAAATAATTCCCGNGAGATACATATTCTGAAACTTTTTCTGCCAGTCGACTTTACCGGATATATTATCTTCCTGCATCTTTCCGGCTTTATCGATAAAAGATATCTTGATATTTACTTTTTTGCCCTTNCCTATCGGTTTAGACGAATATAGTCCCAATCCTGAAAANGATATGTTTGCNATGGTTGAATCAANGATTATCTTTTGTTTTGGAACTGTAACAGTGGCGCTCCCGAAAAACTGATACCTCTGCCATTGACGGANATCTTCAAAACTCTTTTTCATTTTCATGCTAATTCTTTNAATTCCCTCTCATATTATAGCAGAGCTGCCTTTTCCATGATAAGAGGCACTTTTTCTTCCATTCCAATAGCCATAATATGNACTCCGTCACAGATGCCTTCTTCTTTAAGTTGCCTTATATGCCGCGCTGCGATATCCAAACCAGTATCAAGCGCCCTCTCCTTGCCTGCCGCTTTAATCTCATCTATAAGTTCCTGGGGGACACGGATCCCGGGCACATTTTTATTCATAAAATTAGCCATGCCGGCAGATTTCAAAACTACGATCCCTGCAAGGATTTTAACAGGGAATTGTCGTGCNTAGNTCATAAACTCCTTGAACTTTTCCATATCGAATATCGCCTGCGTNTGAAAGAAACAGGCTCCTGCCCTAACCTTTTTCTCAAACTTNATAAGCTGCGGCTCGATAAAATCTGTCTCCGGTGTAACCACCGCACCCTGAAATAACTCTGTTGCGCCTTTCAACTCGTTGCCGGCCATATCTTTGCCTTTATTGAGATTGTCAACCATGGACAGGAGCTGCACAGACTCGATATCATAAACAGGTTTTGCAGCCTTATGGTCACCTGCAGCAACATGGTCTCCTGTCATGCAGAGCACATTTCTTATGCCGAGCACATGGGCTCCGAGGAGGTCTGANTGAAGCCCGATCCTGTTTCTGTCACGGCATGTCATCTGGAGTATAGGTTCNAGACCGTTATCAAGCGCTATCTTGCANACTGCGAGNGANCATATCCTCATCACTGCAGACTGATTATCAGTCACATTTGCAGCATCCACCTTTCCTCTCAGGAGCTCAATATGGTGAACCATAGCTTTTATATCGGTTCCTTTTGGAGGGCCTACCTCGGCTGTGACAACAAATTTTCCTGAATTTACAGCCTCACGAAATGTCATTGTATCCTCCTCACTATTCCTTACCGATATCTGTTCTGTAACTCATACCATCAAAATTGATTTGCTCAATATTATTGTAGGCAACATCCCTTGTAAGGGCTGTATATTTTAACTCACTCCGATATCGCGTCGGCAAAATCCTTCAGGCAATGTATTTTATCTATTACTGCGTAAGCTTTGGCGCGGGCCTGGTCGATGGTTGGGGCATGCGCTACAATATTTAATACTCGACCGCCGTCGGCGACTATATTGTTGCCGTGAAACTTGGTAGCGGCGTGTAGAATTTGCACATCAGGGTCGCCGGCAGCCGCTTCCGCAAGACCGGATATGATACTGCCTTTCTTGGGCGTTCCCGGATATCCCTCGGCGGCCAACACAACACATATGGAAGAGTCCTGATTCCACGAAAGTTCGACGTCCGCCAGTTTTCCCTCACGTGTAGCAATAAGAATCGGCAATAAATCGTTATTCATGCGAATTAAGAGCGCCTGACATTCCGGGTCGCCAAACCGTACGTTATACTCAATCAGCTTAGGCCCGTTCTCAGTAAGCATCATGCCTGCATACAGAATTCCTTTATAAGGGCTGCCGATTTTTTTCATTCCTTCCACAGTAGGCAGGATTACGGTCTTCATCATCTCTTGCTCTATATTTTCCGGGAGTCCCATAGCAGGGGAGCAAGCCCCCATCCCGCCGGTATTGGGACCTTTATCCCCATCGCCGACACGTTTATAATCCTGTGCGGTCGCAAGCGGCAAAACGCTTGAGCCGTCTAGAAAAGCAAAAAAAGAAAATTCTTTCCCGGTGAGACATTCTTCAATCACAATTTCCCGCCCCGCCTCTCCAAACTTATTCCCGATCAGCGCGGCCTCTACGGCTGCTAAAGCATCTTCATAACTTTGGGCTACGGTTACACCTTTTCCAGCGGCCAAGCCATCCGCCTTAATGACAATCGGGGTTCCTTGAGATCGGATATAAGACTTTGCCTCAGCGGCGTCTGTAAACCTTTTAAAAGCGGCTGTTGGAATATTGTGCGCGACACAGAACTCCTTTGTAAAACCCTTTGAGCCTTCGAGCCGCGCCGCCATTTTAGATGGTCCGAAAACCGGAATGCCGTTGCTCTCAAGCAAGTCGGCAAGTCCTGCTACTAAGGGATTTTCCGGTCCGATGACAACAAAATCAATCGCGGACTGTTTGCAAAAATCAAGCAGCCCTGCCGTATTTTCACTGGATATAGAAATACAATCGGCAACTTCACTTATGCCGGCATTTCCTGGAGCGCAAAAGAGTTTTTCACACAAAGGTGACTTGGCTATCTTTATACACAAGGTATGTTCACGCCCACCCTGCCCAACAACTAATACGCGCATCTTTTCAGTTTCCTTTCCCTAAAAATTAAGACTTGCCTATTATATCATTTTGCTTCGCAACGAGAACTTTCATTATCTGTTTAATCCTTTCTGACTTTTTCTTCTTCTTTCTCTTTTATGCTGTACCTGCCCGGCTTCAGACCTTTTGACCAGTCTTTTGCAGCGACCTCTTTTTTCATATCATCAAGTTTTCCGAGGTCTTTCAGTCTTTCGTAAATAAGAACCCAGGCACATGGTATATCAGGACTTACTTCGCATTTCCCTTTCTTATTACCGCCACACGGGCCGTTCAATATGCCTTTTGGACATGTTGTGACCGGGCATATTCCACCTGTATCTGCAAGTACGCAATCGCCGCAGGCCCGGCAGACTTCTGTCCANGANCCCTGNCCATCGGCCATACCGATAAATCTGGTGTTCATTGCCGGCAACACAGATACTTTATTCAACCATTTGACGATGCCCTGTACGCCGGCGCCACAAGCCATTGAAAGTATCACATCATATTTATCAGCCTCGTCTTTTATCTGTTCGACGAATTCAGGGTCACATTGTCTGAGGATTGTCTTTTCACCGACAACAATTTCTTTTCCCTCTAATTTTCCTGCCATCCGGATAGCGGATGCCAGCAATTCGACCTGTTTTTCACCACCACTCATACATACCGAAACACACGAACCGCAGCCGAGAACGAGAACTTTTTTGCAATCTTTAATGATGTTTTTTATCTCTTCGAAAGGCTTTATCTCTGCAACTATCATGCTTTCACCTTCTTCCCTTGTCGCAGCGGATTCATACCCCCAGCTTCCAGTCTGTTTCTGAAAAAAGAGAAAT
>JGI11641J44799_10000598_pt1 | contig 10961 bp, 8 predicted proteins | sample WetSurSiteA1Bulk_FD_44799 | JGI IMG/M metagenome (IMG submission 44799) | reverse complement strand
TTTGCATTATGTGGCAGGCCTTTATCATATGGGAAAACAAAGTTCAGCCAGGGTAAAGGAAGTGATCGGGTTAACAGGACTGGGGCCTGAAATGCACAAGAAAATCGGGGTCCTTTCGAAAGGGTATAAGCAAAGGGTTGGTTTGGCANAAGCCATAATTCACAATCCTGAGATACTGATACTTGATGAACCTACAACCGGACTTGATCCCAACCAGATCGTTGAAATACGTAATCTGATCTCAGACCTGGGCCGGGAAAAGACTGTTATATTGTGTACCCATATCATGCAGGAAGTTGAAGCCATCTGTCAACGGGTCATCATTATCAACAAGGGGCAGGTAGTTGCGAATGACCTTACCGGGAGTATAAGCCTCGAGAAAGGAATTAGTTCTCATACTGTTATTGTGGAATTCAGCCAGGATATTGAGCCGGACATGCTTCTTGAAATACCTGGTACGGGAGGCATCAGGAAACTTAAAACCGGGACCTGTTTAATTGAAACTTCGGGTGAAGCCGACATTCGTGAAGAACTGTTTAAATTCGCAGTGAAGAATAGTCTTGTTATTCTTTCATTGCATAAGAAAGATAGGAAATTGGAGGATGTTTTCAGGGAACTCACCTCTTAAAAGCATGTATTTATCAACTAATTCCCATCCACAGTCCCTGATATGATTTCTCTTTTTTATCTTTGCGCCAAGTATTAATTTAAATTAAATTGTGATATGGCATATTTATTTACCTCCGAGTCTGTTTCGGAAGGGCATCCCGATAAAGTGGCTGACCAGATTTCCGATGCGTTATTAGATGAATTCCTCAGGCGTGATCCCGAATCAAAAGTGGCTTGCGAAACGCTGGTTACCACCGGACTGGTTGTTTTAAGCGGTGAAGTAAAAACAAATGCATACGTCGACGTTCAGCAGGTTGCCAGGGAGGTGATCAAAAAGATTGGTTACGTACATTCCGATTACATGTTCGAAGCCGATTCCTGTGGTGTTATTTCATCCATCCATGAGCAATCTCAGGATATCAACCGCGGGGTTGAAAGAGGGAATGAAGAGGATCAGGGTGCCGGTGACCAGGGTATGATGTTCGGATATGCCTGTATGGAAACTGATAATTATATGCCTCTTTCACTGGAGCTTTCACATATGCTCCTGAAAGAGCTGTCTGAAATCAGACGCGAAGGTAAGTACATGAAATACCTCCGTCCGGATGCAAAATCACAGGTAACTGTTGAATACGGTGATGACAAGCAGCCCAGGAGAATTCATACGCTGGTAGTATCTACACAACACGACAACTTCGGAGAAGACACTGTAATGTTGAAAGCCATTGAAGCAGATGTCAGATCCATTCTGATCCCCAGGGTTCTTGCCAAGCTTCCCGCCAGGGTTCAGGCATTGTTTAAAGAGAATTACCTGCTCTATGTAAATCCCACCGGGAAATTCGTTATTGGCGGACCTCATGGAGATACCGGTTTAACGGGCAGAAAGATTATTGTTGATACTTATGGCGGCAAGGGCGCACATGGAGGAGGAGCTTTTTCAGGCAAGGACAGTTCCAAGGTTGACAGATCAGCGGCGTATGCCATGCGACATATAGCTAAAAACATGGTCGCAGCCGGCATTGCTGAAGAAGCGTTGGTACAGGTAGCCTATGCTATCGGAGTTGCAAAACCTGTTGGACTTTATGTCAATACATTTGGCACAGCAAAAGTAAAACTTGATGACGGGGAAATTGCCCGTAAAATTTCTTCCCTGTTCGACTTACGTCCTGCTGTAATTATCAAACGGTTTGGATTAAAGAATCCGATCTTTCTTCCTACCGCCGCCTATGGCCATATGGGAAGAAAACCCTACACAGAAAAGGTTACTTTGCTGAAGAACGGTTCATCGGAAACCAAAGAAGTTGATTTTTTTGCATGGGAAAAACTGGATTTTGTTGACAAAATCAAGAAAGAATTTGGAAATTAAACTGACTCCTGTTCCTGGCAATTTATGCCCGGAACCAGTTGGACACTTTTTAATAGTTCCTTTTGATGCTTATCCATGAAAAACTGCTAAGGAGGAAAACCTGTCTTTCCTTGGTTGGTCTCGGTTATGTAGGACTGCCGATTGCTCTGGCGTTTGCCAGGAGAATACCGGTGGTCGGCTTCGATATCAATGCTGCACGGATTGACATGATGAAAAGGGGCGTGGATCCGAGCAATGAACTGGATGCTGAAGCATTTCGTGATGCGGACATAGTTTTTACCGCTGATAAGCATGCGCTGAAAAACGCCTCATTCCATATTATTGCGGTTCCCACTCCCATCGACAGGCATAACCTTCCCGATCTGGCTCCCCTGATGAGCGCCACACGGACTGTGGCCTCAATCTTAAAAAAAGGGGACTATGTGGTTTACGAATCAACCGTTTATCCCGGGACAACGGATGAAGAATGCCTGGCCATCCTGGAAGAAATATCCGGGCTTCAATGCGGGATTGACTTTAAGCTTGGCTATTCTCCAGAGAGAATTAATCCCGGTGACAAGGAACATACCATCACATCCATAACCAAAATAGTCGCGGGCTGTGATCAGGAAGCACTTGATGAAATAGCCAAAGTGTATGAGCTTGTTGTGAAGGCCGGGGTTTTCAAGGCTTCATCCATAAAAGTCGCCGAGGCAGCAAAAATAATTGAGAATACCCAGCGTGACGTTAACATAGCGCTGATGAATGAACTTTCCATGATCTTCAATAAAATGAATATCAATACCTATGAAGTTCTTGAAGCAGCAGGTACAAAGTGGAACTTCCTAAAGTTTTACCCTGGCCTGGTCGGAGGGCATTGTATTGGTGTAGATCCTTATTACCTCACTTATAAAGCCGCTGAACTTGGACATGCAGCTCAGGTAATAAATTCAGGTCGTTCTGTTAACGACGGAATGGGAAAATACATTGCTACCGAATTGGTAAAGAAAATTATCCGGGCCGGTAAAAATGTTCTTCATTCCAAAGTTTTGATCTTTGGAGCTACCTTCAAGGAAAATGTAAGCGATATCAGGAATTCAAAAGTGGCCGACGTGGTGAATGAACTGAAATCTTATGGCGTCCTGGTTGAGATCATCGATCCACATGCTTCTTCTGCAGAATTCGAAAGGGAATACGGTTTCAGGCTGTCGGAAAGGCCCGGGAGTGAATATGATGCTATTGTCATTGCAGTTGCGCACAGTAAATATTCGGATCTGTCTGAAGATTATTTTCGATCGCTTTTATCCGATAAAGGAATTGTAATGGATGTAAAAGGTATTTACAGGAACAGCATTAAGAACCTCCCCTATATGAGCCTTTAAACAACTATTGACCTTATGACTAACCAAAAGAAGTTCGCGATAATCGGCGTAGGTGGGTACATCGCGGTCAGACATCTCAAAGCAATTAAAGAAACCGGGAACATCCTGCTGGCTTCGCTTGATCCGTCAGATAGTGTTGGTATTATTGACAGTTATTTCCCCGATTGTCATTTCTTTGTTGAATTCGAAAGGTTCGACCGCCATGTCGATAAATTGAGGCGCTCAGGTGTTCAGTTGGATTATGTAAGTATTTGTTCTCCAAATTACCTGCATGATTCACACATCAGGTTTGCACTTCGTTCAGGTGCAAGTGCCATTTGCGAAAAGCCCCTCGTCTTGAACCCCTGGAATATTGATGCGCTGGATGAAATTGAAAAGGAGTATAACAAGAAGATCAATACCATACTTCAGTTGCGCCTTCACCCGGTATTGACCAGCCTGAAGAAGAATATTGATACAAACGCTGAAAAGGTTATTCATGACCTGGACCTTACTTATATCACCAGCAGGGGAAACTGGTATTTTAATTCATGGAAAGGCGACATCCATAAATCCGGTGGTATTGCGACCAATATCGGGATTCATTTCTTTGATATGCTCACCTGGATATTCGGGGGAGTAAAAAAAAGCGTTGTGCATTTGCTTCAGTTTGATAAAGCCTCCGGTTACCTTGAATTGGAAAAAGCACGGGTAAGGTGGTTCCTGAGCCTGGATTACCAGGACCTGCCTGCTCCTGTGAAGGAAAAAGGACTGCGGACATACCGATCCATCGTGATGGACAAAACAGAGATAGAATTCAGCGAAGGTTTTACTGACCTGCATACCAAGAGCTATCAGGAAATCCTCGCAGGAAATGGTTTTGGGCTCCAGGATGCCAGACCTTCCGTTGATATCGTTTATCAGATCAGGAATGCCCTGCCAGTAGGTCTCAAGGGTGATTTCCATGAATTATGCAAGAAAACCAAAATACAACAACCGATCTAAAAAGCCTTCTTATGAATAATCCAAAAGTTGCCCTGATAACAGGAATAACCGGACAGGATGGCGCCTATCTGGCAGAATTCCTGCTGAAAAAAGGTTATGTGGTACATGGTACAAAAAGAAGAAGTTCATTATTCAATACCGAAAGGATCGACCATTTATACCTGGATCCCCACGTGGAAAACAGGAATTTTGTCCTGCATTATAGTGATCTTACCGATTCCACCAACCTGATCCGGATTATTCAGGAGACCCAGCCAGATGAAATCTACAATCTGGCAGCCATGAGCCATGTAAAAGTCAGCTTCGACACCCCTGAATATACCGCAAATGCAGATGGCATAGGCACACTGAGGATCCTTGAAGCTATCAGAATGCTGGGTCTGACACAGAAAACCAAGTTTTACCAGGCCTCCACCAGTGAGCTCTATGGCCTGGTGCAGGAAGTACCGCAATCTGAGAAAACTCCATTCTACCCCCGCAGCCCTTATGCCGTAGCCAAATTATACGGGTACTGGATAACAGTCAATTATCGTGAGGCCTATAACATGTTCGCCTGCAATGGCATACTCTTTAATCATGAATCCCCTATTCGTGGAGAGACTTTCGTTACCCGTAAAATAACTCGTGCTGTTTCACGTATTGCTCTCGGTCTGCAGGATATGCTGTATCTGGGTAACCTGTCGTCCAAGCGCGACTGGGGCCATGCCAAGGATTATATCAGGGCTATGTACCTGATTCTGCAGCAAGACCAACCGGAAGATTTTGTCATTGCCACTGGTATAACTACTCAGATCCGCGATTTTGTGAGATTGGCATTTCATGAGGTAGGTATTGAGATCGAATTCAAGGGATCAGGCGCCGATGAAAAAGGTTATATCAAATCCTGTTCAGACAGCCGGTACCAGGTTGCCCCCGGTAAGGAAATCCTGGCGATTGATCCGAGATACTTCAGACCGACAGAGGTTGACCTGCTGATCGGTGATCCTACCAAGGCCAAAACCAAGCTGAACTGGGAACCGGAATACAACCTGAAAGACCTGGTTAAGGATATGGTGCAGAGCGATATTAAACTCATGCACAAAGAAGTATATTTAAAGAAAGGTGGTTACCAGACTTTGAATTATTTTGAATAATTTTGTTTTTCATCCACTATGAAAAAGGACAGCAAAATATACCTCGCAGGTCATACAGGACTTGTTGGCAGTGCGCTATGGCGCAATCTTACCAAGAAAGGCTATCACAATATCATCACCAGGAATTACCCTGATCTCGACCTGATGGATCAGCGGTCGGCCAACCAGTTCTTTGCGGCTGAAAAACCTGAATACGTCTTTCTGGCTGCTGCCAAGGTTGGTGGCATTGTTGCCAATAATACCTACCGTGGGCAGTTTATTTATGAAAACCTGATGATACAGTGCAATGTTATTCATGCCTGCTACCTGACCGGTGTAAAAAAGTTATTGTTCCTGGGCAGTTCCTGCATTTATCCAAAACTGGCCCCACAGCCCCTTAAAGAAAAATACCTGCTGACGGATATACTTGAATATACCAATGAACCCTATGCCATTGCCAAAATCGCCGGCATAAAAATGTGCGAAAGTTACAACATCCAGTATGGTACAAATTACCTGTCCGTAATGCCGACCAATTTATACGGAACCAATGACAATTATGACCTGGAGAAGTCGCACGTTCTCCCGGCAATCATTCGCAAGATGCATCTTGCCAAATGTCTCATTGAGAACAATTGGGAGGCAATCCGGAAAGATTTTAACAAAAGACCCGTTGAAGGTGTCGATGGTACCTCCACACAGATAGAAATTGGTGAAAAGCTTGAAAAGTATGGTGTTTTCAGGCATAACTCTGCAGAGGCCCCTGTTACTGTTAAATTATGGGGATCCGGCATACCCCGCCGTGAATTCCTGCATTCCGACGATATGGCCGATGCCTGTGTATATGTTATGGAATGTGTTGATTTCAGGGATCTGGTAAAAGATAAATTCTCCGATAAGATCACCTCGCGCGATTCAAAGATAGAAATCAGAAACACCCACATCAATATTGGAACCGGTAAAGATCTGACCATAAAAGAACTTGCCATGCTGGTGCAGAATGTTGTCGGCTTTGATGGATTTATTGAATGGGACACATCCAAGCCGGATGGCACTTTTCAGAAACTGCTCAGTGTGAAAAAGATTCATGAACTGGGCTGGCAGGAAAAGATCAGTCTCGAAGATGGCATAAAAAAGGTTTACCAGGAATATCTGGCCTAAAATCATACCCACACATGGATTTAAACACCCTGGATAGAATCAAGAAGACCCTGTGGCTTTTAACGGTGTGTTTAACCATTGCATTGACATCCTGTACCTCTCACCGGCAATTGGTATATCTGAAAAACATTGATTCACTGGCAGCGGCAGAAAACTACTTCCCCAAAAGCCGGCCTGAGTATCGCATTCAAACGCGGGACATCATGTATATCAGGGTTTATTCGCTGAACGAGGAAATGAGCGCCATAATCAATCAGACTATAGGGGCTTATCAGCAAAACCTTTTCCAGAATGAAACAAGTTTGTTTATCAATGGATACACGGTAAGCGATTCCGGATACATTGAAATACCAATTCTTGGCAGAATCAAGGTTACCGGTAAAACCCTGGACGAGGCCATTGATGCCATCCGGGAACGCGCATTCGTTTACCTGAAAGATGCTACTGTCGTTGTCAAGCTTATTTCTTTTAAGGTTGCAGTAATCGGAGAAGTCCGTCGTCCCGGTTCCTATAATAACTACAACAGTCAGTTGACGGTTCTGGAAGTGATTAGTATGGCCGGGGATATTACCGATTATGGCAACCGTAAACGTGTTCTGGTGCTTCGTCCCACGGCTGATGGTACCATATCTTTCAGGCTGGACCTGACAAATAAGAACATCCTGGAATCAGATGGATTCTTTTTGCTTCCCAATGATATTGTTTATGTTGAGCCTATAAAAAGTAAATCATTCCTCATCAACATACCAACGCTCTCTTTGCTGCTCACCACTATTTCTACTCTAATCCTGGTGCTGAATTATATCAACTAGCTGCGACTCTGTGCACCAGTCATCAGGTCCATTGCCAATTCCCGTTACTTACTCCTGTATCTTCTGAAAATAATATTAAATACCGCCTTCCAGAAGTAAACCCAGTCGGTCCGGAATGGGTGTTTTGCATAAGCCCGAAGGTATTTGAGTTCGGAGGCAATAATCTCTTCAAGAGTTTTGGGATAATCCACGTAAAAAGGAGGAATCAGGCCTGGTTTGCTTAAGATCCTGAGTTTTTGCAACTCCAGGGTGTATAATCTGAAATACTGCCTGCTTAAGGGCCTGACGCCAAAAAGCTTGAGATCTCCCTTTAAAAGATTGATCAGCATAGGTAATTCATCAATCCAGAAAGACCGCATGATTTTTCCGATGGTGGTTACCCTGAAATCATCCTTGAATTTACCACCTTCCTGCAAACCGGCCTTTTTGTACATGTAATCCTGCAGGTATTCGGCAAAGGGGTGCATGGTTCTCATCTTGTAAACCTTCATGGTCTTCCCTCCCTTTCCTATCCTTTCAAGCGCAATCATTGGCCCGTAGCTGGGATTCTTGGGGAACAGGGGTTCCTTGACCTTTATGGCAATGAAATACAGACATTTGTCAATCAGCTTTTCATCCAGGATCTCAAATCCGCATGAATACAATCGTCCGAAAGCTTCAGCCTTTGAAAGAACCCTGTTTTCACCACGCGTAAGAATAAAATATACCTTCTTGGTGAGGGTGAACTTGGGGAAAATCCTTTTGATGATGAAATCCAGTGTATAGTAGATATAATTGATGCCGGGCGGATATTTATTCAGTATACGCTTCTTCCTCATATTTTTCGACTCAAAATAATCAACATAAAGACCTCCCAACGGAAGTTTTGCATTCACTGATTCAAAATATTTGTTGATATACCGAAAATCATTCACCCGTTTGACGTTGACAATGCACTCAAAGGAAGGTTGAATCTGCGCATCGATATTGAAACTTGTCGTAGTACTGATTATCAAGGTATTGGGTGAGTCAATCGCAGCATAATGTGCAACATAATTGAATGCTTCCTCCCCAATTTCATTTTTCAGGTATTCCTCCCGTAGTTTAAAATCATATTTTACGGGTATCTTTTTGAAATGAAAAACCTGTACCTTCTCTTTCAGACTGCTTCGATCAAAGCTCAGTAATTGTCCGGTCGTGCCATTTTCATACCTGATTCTGGTATTGATCAAGAGAAAATAAAGCGAAGATAAAACCAGTTCGGCAAGAGTCGCAACGGCTACCGTTCCCAGTACAATGAACCTTGAATAGTTAAAGCTTTGAAAAAGGTACATCATGCTGGTGATGATAAAGAAGATGATCAGATTGGCAATCAGAATTTTCCTCAGCAGCAGAATCCAAGTGGATACAATTCTGAAATTGTACTTCTCCAGGGAGAAAGAGATAAAGACCCAGATAAAAAGAAAGAGGAGGAATGAATTAAAATAGCTGACATAATAGGTTGAGCTCGATCCTGGTTTCAGCCATACGCACAAGGCAAATGAGGCCGATACCAGAATCAGGTCGCTGACAAATCCTGCGATATAACCCTTTTGCATTACTTTTCGAAAAACTGTGACCTGGTAATTTATAGTAAATGACGCAAAGTTAAGCAAAATGATTCCTTTCAGAATGCCAAGTCGGGGAAACATGCAGGAATAATGAAAAAACAGGAAAAAAAGCCCCAATTGCTTAAGAAACATTGCGCCTAACTAGATTGCAGTCTGTAATAAAGCTTCGGCAAATTGGGGCTTATGGTTGTCAAAAGGAACTTGGTATATACGCGTTCTTAGTTTTAATCACAGTTGTCGTTCACTGAACCAGGTGTTCCAAGATCTCCCGATGCAAATGCAGTGGCAGATTTACACCAGGAATTCCCAAGCATTGCATCGGACAAATTCAATTTTTGGGGATCCAGGCAAAGTGAGGCACCTGTGGCGTTTGGAAAACCCTCACTGCCATAATCCAGCGAACAGATGACTGAGCCATTTGTGCCATCTGTTCCGTAATTGCACAGCGATAGAAGAGCACCCGTGTTATTCAAAGTAATATCGGTACCATACAGGTATTTGGATCCCGGAACGGCATTTTCACTCCGGGCCAGAACCATGTACCCATGCTGGGCAAGCATGATCTGACCGTTAATGACATGCAGTTCCGTATCGTTTTTTTTGATAACCAGATGTTGCAGATCAATGGTCTGGTCTGTATTGTTGTACAATTCAATCCATTCTCCTTCCGCATCTGAAAGTGCAGCAGGGTCATACATGATTTCCGTGATCAGCAAGTCTCCGCTGCCAACAGTTCCGGGTACCGGTATCACAGGATTTTCAGTAATATGAATTATTTCCACCGGATCTGGAACTTCATTCAGGCTGATCTGAAAAAAAGCTGATCCTGCAACACCTGCAGCATCCACATGGATTTCGTAGTGCTTTTTGGGCTGTGGTGCGGGTATTGTTCCGGTCAGGGTTTTATTGGCAAGTGATTTGTCCGCCTTTTCCCAGGTGAGTGTTGCTGAAATACTTAAAGGATTAAGTGGTTGGAAATAGCCTGCACGTGTTTCCTCTTTCGCGAAAACAAGTGAACCTGAAGAAGAGCTTACCGTGGTAGAGAAATCTGTAAAACTGCTTTTCACATTCTCGGAGTATACAATGGATACCATTGTGTTTGCCAGTTCGCAATTTACTGAAATGGTCTGGGTCGAACCGGCTGTGATGGAAAATACCTCAGATGTTCCGAAATAATAAGGATTAGCAAAAGCAGCAGGCAAATTGTTGTCGGAACTTGCCGTTACATAATAACTGCCGGTTTCCAGCTCGATCTCAGCAGGCATATCGGAAGCTTTATCAAATGAAAGTACAACCTGTCCTCCTGCTTTGTAAATGACAACTTTAAAGTCCTCGGCCGCCAGGGTTGATTTTAGAGAGCTTTGTACTTCATTCACGCTGATGAACAGGCCAATGTTGACCTTCAGCATGCCTTTAGGGTCACCTGCTCCGGATTCCTCCTTCTGGCAGGAGCCCGAAAACAGCATGAACACAATTGCGCTAAACAGTAATGTGTTTTTCATAACGGGTTAATAAGGTTTTAAATGTGGGTAATTCTGAATCATTAATACCCTTTACCTTAAAAAAGTAACCCTGGATACCTGTAAAAAATAATAATTTGTTCGCGGAGCAGCAATGATGCTGGAATCAGCTGGCAGATCCGGTTTCTGCAAGGAAAAGAGGCATGGATGTTTTACAGGATTCTTCAATGGTGGTAAACCGGATGGCGATTGCTTCCGAAACTTTCTTGTTGGAATAAGCCAGTTTTTCAGACGCTATTTCAAGCGCCCTCCGGGTTATCCTTGGCGGCTGGCCTGCAATAGCAGCCCTGATGGATTCTGCTATCACTGCTGTTTTGGTCAGAAATGGCGTAATCGGACGACCAGGACCGGCTTGTTTCATGGCATCGGCCAAATAATTCAGTACCTGACGGTGAGAAATATTTTCGGCGTTTATGATGAACCGCTCACCAAAACAGTTCTGCTCCA
>JGI11641J44799_10000597_pt1 | contig 10969 bp, 9 predicted proteins | sample WetSurSiteA1Bulk_FD_44799 | JGI IMG/M metagenome (IMG submission 44799) | reverse complement strand
GATGGGCCCGGTTCCGAAAAAGAGTGCCAGGATAGAAACAACAAACAGGAGGATAAAGGAAACCAGGCGATAGCCTATTGTGTCTTTAAACAGAAAACAGACTGCGGCAACTGAAACCACAACAATAAATACAGCCAGATAATCGATAAACAGGGTTTTTTCTTTTCTGAAAGGAATTGACCTCTTCATCTTTTCAATGTCTTATTGTCTGTAAAGTTAACCCATTGCTGGTTAATAGTAAAGCTTTTACTTTTTGAAAGATCCCCTCATATCTTCCTGTATCCTGTTCCTATCACCAATGCCCTGATCAGAGCAATAACGGGAATTATCTCAAGACGCCCGGCCCACATCTGAAATATATAAGTGGCTTCTATTACGGGATTCATCCCCGGCTCCGTAATCCCGGTTGAGAGACCGGCGGTTGACTGAGCGGAAGTCGATTCAAAAAGCGCATCCGCAAAGGAAAAACCATCCGGCATGAAGAAATATGTAACAAATGTCCCTATAAGAATAATCAACAGGAAAAGAAATGCAAAAACAGCAGCGTTTGCCAGCTGGGCATTCATCTCCTCAGGCAAGATTTGTTTGCCGTCAAACCTGATGGTTTTAATTGTCTCACGCGATAAAAAGGCCTTGTTTACCTGCCATCTTATCCCCTTTCCTATTATAAGGGCCCTGATCATTTTAATTCCGCCGACAGTTGCACCTGATGCTCCTCCGATAAACATACCTGCAAACACAATGAAGACGATTGAAGGTGTATCCCAGATGCTGATATTTGAAGTCTGCCAGCCGGTAGTAGACATAGCGCTTACAAACTGAAAAATACCTTCACGGACAGGGTTCGGAACAATCTGAGCATATCGAAGCAAAAGGGCAAGCAAGACACCTCCGATAAAATATGAAATAATAAGTCCCCTCGTCTGTATATCTTTCCAGAACTCNNTGAAATGCTTCAGAAAGATAACCCTGTAGAAAAATGGCAGGGAAAATGAACCCAGGGCCATTGGCAGGATATATAATATATCCATCATAGGGGACTTGTACGTAGCAATACTATCATCCAGCGTGCTGAATCCGCCGGTTGACTGGCCGGCCATGGCATGGTTAATCGAATCAAAAAGGTTATCGGCAATAGGATAATCCGGGAGGATCAGTTTTGTGCCGATAATCAGATATACGGCCGAAAATAACGTAATCAGAAAATACGCTTTCCAGATTCCTCTTGTCGTCTCGATGATTTTAGGCCTTAATTTTATTCCGGTGGCCTCAGATCTGTACAGAAGAATTGAGCTGCGGCCCGACCCGGGATTGAGAATCGCCAGGGTAAGAATAACAAAACCGGCTCCTCCAACCCATTGGGCAAAACTCCGGTAGAATAACACTCCTTTACCCACTGACGGCTCATGGACTACCATGGTAAGACCTGTGGTAGTATATGCACTCATACTCTCGAAGAAACAGTGAAGAGGGTTGCTGAAATACAAAAGGCTTGACTGGTAAGAAGCCCCTGCAGGAACAAGTCCGTTTAGGACATCAGGAGGTGTAATACGTGCAATTACATAAAATGGCAGGCCCCCCATCAAGGTTGCAAGAAGCCATCCGAATGCAACAATTATCAGCGCATTATTAAAATGCGGTTCGTCAGCTTTTCTGTTCAGGTACCTTAACGCCTGACCAAAAGCCATTGTTATGAATGCGGAAATAATGAATCCTGCCAATGAATACCATTCCCTGTAGAATGCTGAGACAATGGCGGGGACAATAAAAATAAAACCGAGCATCCATAGCAGGTGTCCCGTTTCCTTTAAAACTACCGGGTATGTTTTACCATTAGTTCTCATTTAGCAGTCCCTTCTGTCACCAATTCTGAAAGCCCTGTTCAAAAAGCTGATGAAAGTAAAATTCAACAGCCTGGCCCATTAATTAATATGACTTGGTCACCATGCGAAACAGCCGACTTATAAGGGCTTTGCATTACTGTTAATGATCATGCAATATTTTATCCAGGAAATCGATAAAAAGATGACCAGCATACAGTATACCTGCCACCGAAATGAGGAAAGTAATTACCGCCAAAATAATCCTCCAACTCATGTTTTCTTAGTTTTTTATACCTGTCAAAAGTATACTGAAAACCATAAAGACTTTATAAGGAATTGACTTACAGACATAAAGAAATTATAAATTCCGGTGCTATAATATAACCTGGTAACGTCAGCCGGCCTGACCAGGGCTGACCGTTGTCTGAAAACAATTCCAGCGGTTATTCTGTTATTATATATTTACACCGTCAACTTTTATGTTGATTTAAATGCAGGCAAAATGAAAAAGATAAATTACGCAAATGATGATATTACCGTCGTATGGCAGCCTGAGTTATGCCGGCACGCCACCTTTTGTTTCAGGCAGTTGCCCGAGGTATTTAATCCGGCTGTCAGGAGGTGGATTAATCCAAACGGAGCCTCGAATGAAAAAATTATTGAACAGGTGAAAAAGTGCCCCTCAGGTGCACTCTCATTCTTTTATAACGAAAAAAGTAAATAAACTCCCTGCCTGGAACGATTCTCCTGAAAACCTGAGAGAATGACCTTTCATTAAACATGCTTTGATCTCTCTCCTTTAACTTTCTATATTTGCACTACATAATTTCATCACATCTTTTATCAGAATGGGAAAAGAAGAGATCGGACTGATCCTTGAGGACCAGAGGAAATTTTTTGCATCCGGCAAAACACTCGATATAAATTTCAGGCTTGAAACCCTTAAGAAGCTGAAATCGCTGATCCTCAGCCATGAAGAGGAGCTCAGCGATGCTCTCTGCAAGGATTTTCATAAGCCTCATTTTGAGGTGCTTGGAACAGAATCCAGGTTTATCATTGCTGAACTCAACCTTACTATACGTAGGCTCAGGAAGTGGTCAGGCAGGCAAAGAGTAAGAACTTCGCTGGTCAATTTCGCAGCAAGAAGCTATATCATGCCTCAGCCGTACGGCCAGGCACTGATCTTGTCTCCATGGAATTACCCGTTCCAGCTATCAATGGGGCCAGCTATAGCTGCACTTGCAGCCGGCAACTGTGTAATACTGAAAGTCTCGCAAAAAGCTGCTAACACAGGGGAGGTAATAGAAAAAATACTCTGTCATTTCCCGAAAGAACTAATTGCCCTTATTAGAGGTGAGCACTCGCTGAGTGATTATCTGCTGAATTATAAGTTTGACTACATATTTTTTACAGGAAGTCCGGCAGTAGGGAAAAAGGTGATGACAAAAGCTGCCGGGAATCTCACCCCTGTCACCCTTGAGTTGGGCGGCAAAAATCCATGCGTTGTCGCCGCCGATGCCAGGCTTGACTATGCTGCAAAAAGGATAGCCTCCGGGAAATTTATAAATGCCGGGCAGACATGCATTGCTCCTGACTATCTGCTGATCGATGTAAAGGTAAAAGACCGGTTCCTTGAACTAATTGTCAATGAAGTGAAATCATTCTACGGGGAAGATCCGGCTGACAGTGAAGACTATTGCCGGATAATCAATCCGGAAAAAGCTGCGAAGATGGAAGCGCTGATGAAAAACGGGAAGATCATTACAGGCGGCAACATAAATCCTGAGAAATGTTATGTGGCTCCTACAATAATTACTGATGTCAGACCTGATGATCCGGTGATGCAGGATGAGATATTCGGACCTATTCTGCCGGTGATCACCTTCACCGATATCAGTGAGGTTTATGATATCATAAACAGGAACCCGAAGTCTCTGGCAGCCTATATATTCACGACCAGCAAAACACTCGTCAGGGAGTTCCTGGCGCGGACACAAAGCGGCTCAGCAGCAGTCAACGATACTGTGATGCAGGTTGCCTCGCCGAACATGCCATTCGGGGGAATAGGGCCGAGCGGAATGGGCAGGTATCACGGAAGGAGATCATTCGAGGAATTCTCCAACATGAAATCAGTTATGGAAAAATCAAATCTCATAGATATTCCAGTGCGTTACCCGCCATACACACGCTTTAAAGAGAAAGTGCTTGAACTCTTAATGAGATAAAAAAGTCAAAAGATAAGTGATATAGAATACCTTACCCTTACTGCCTGGCCACGCTGAAGGCCCGGACTCCATCTGGGTGATGAAGAGATAACTCTTAGTGCTTCTTCGTCGAGCAGAGGGTGAACCTTTCTCACAATATTTACGTTACTTACCGAGCCATCTTTTTCAACGATGAAGGTGATGATAACTGTTCCTTTTATATTGTTTTCGATTGCTTCCTCAGGATAGATTGCTCTTTTCATGACCCATTGCCGGAACTTATTTATATCTCCGCCCATGAACCGGGGCATCTCTTCAACAATTAGAAATGCCTCGCCCGAATCCGACCCGCCTTCACCTGATGTCAGGTCTTCACCAATCGTGGAAACATTTCCCAGCACTGTGGTATCGCCTGCTTGGGCCAGTGCTTCATCGGCCGTTACCAACGTGGTTGCTGTGGAAATGATAGTGTCAACCACTTCAGGCGGAACATATTTTATCTCCCGAATCTGGCCTGACGAAGGCGGCGGGGGTGCGGGCAGGTTATATTCCTCCCTGGGAGGAATGAAATCATCCATCTCTACCGGAACATACCTTGCGCCGACAGCAGTCACCCTGTTGGAGGACTTTTCAATATAAAATGGAATTATCGTTAAACTGCATGCAATAAAGACTGCGATGAAAGTACTGACAGCCAGGATCCATTTATAATCCTTCCTCAGCCTGTATGCGCCGTAATCCTTGTTCCTGGATTCAAATACCAGGTCATCAAAATCGGGTATATTCCTTCGCTCCTGTTTCATTTAACTTTATCAGCCATTTGCAGGTATCAAAACCTGTTTGGCAGAATCCCTTCTGATTTTTAACGGAGGCAAAATTACTAACAAAACTGATTCCAAAGCCATCAATGATTTGAAGCATCAAGAAATTTTGGAGAAACCTTACGGAAAGTTATATTATATTAAAGCAGCGACGCCCTGATAGGGCGTCGTCTTTACACCTGCCAAGCACCGGCGCTGTCCTGGGCCTTTACTTTTTAAACAGCCCGGTAGCTATGCGGCTGGTTTTGTTTTTTGTGTCCAGAAATATGTAAGTCCGTTTACTTCAGTCATACCGATAATCTGCAGGCCACTTTCCTCAAGGAGGCGGGTGACAGCCCTCTTGGTCAGATACCTGTTTGTCCTGGAATCAATAAAGCTGTACATCCTGTTTATGAATGGTATCCTTGATTCAATGCCATTCTCGTAGGCTTCTGCCTTTTCCGAGACCTGCCTGGGGAGATTGCTGTACTTATCTGAAAAACCGTTCTGTATCTTGTTGTCGACAAAGCATCCGACAAAATTGCTTTTATGAGGCAGCAGATCGGCAATATTCCTGAGAAAATCCCTTATCTCCCTGACATGATTTAACTGCCTGAGATTTACCACTGTCCTCACACCCTTCATATCGTCAGCGTCATAGAAATAGTGCCTCGTGGAGGGTATGACCAGCATCCCTGCTTCATTAATCAAACCCATCCGGTCAAGGTAGTTTATCAGATCCTCACGCGCATCTTCAGAAAGTTCCTCAAAGAGGCGCCTGATATTGCTTTCCCTCGAAGGCGAATTTTTCGGATAAACTTTACTGTGAGTCTGATCCTTTATGATATCTGAGTTGTTTCCGACAGCTCCTGAATCCATTTCCAAAAAATTGTTTCCTGCTACTATTTTATGACCGTCAGTTTAAACCTTCAAATATGATACCAGTATTCCGCAGTCATTTTTACGAAGCTAATGTATAATGGTAAAAGAGTTCTGACAAGTCATTTTTGATACATGTACACTGAGTGTTGACAAATGTGTCATTTTTGAAGATATGGGTAAAAGTGTCAATGCTCAATCCTGAATTCTTTGAAACCGGAAGGCGGACAAGTTTCCGTTTCGACTGAATCAACGAACCCGATACCAGGTCCCTTTCTGCACCATTCAACAAAATTATTAAGCTGATCTGCATAACCTTCTGCTTCCATATAAACACTACCGTCAGGCATGTTTTTCACAAATCCGGTGACACCCAGCTTCCATGCCTCATGTGCAGCCCTCCATCGGAATCCCACTCCCTGAACCTGTCCTGTGACCCTTATTTTGTACAGAAGCCTGTTTCCCATCTGGTTACGATACTGCACGTGCTGAAGAAAAAGCACTTTTTTTTATACGACTGAAACGGCCTCCAGCAACCCTGAATTTGAATGCTTTTTGTAAAAGCTTATAATATAATGCGATATACAAAAGCAGTGAAACGATCCACAACACTGTGATATTGAACCACAGGGTGTCAATCCTTGTATTGCCAACCCGTTTGTAAGGTGCATAGAATTGTGCACGGCCATTCCTTGAGACTGGTTCTGTATACACAGGCTCATACCTCTGGATAATTTTATCCGTTGTTTCAATAGTCATCCTGGTATTGAACTCGTCAAGAAGGATCTCCCTGAGTTTTTTATTGGTGTAGTCATCCTTCATTTTAAGGAACCCTTCTTTTCCCATTCTTGACACAAGTGACATGGTTACTGAATCCTTCAGTTGCAGGTAATGTTTTCTGATCAGGGCAAATTTCCTGGCCAGGCTGTCGAGATACTTTTCCTCCATGCCTGCAATTTCAGGGGTGAAACTATCAATATTCAGTGAAGACATAATTTTCTCAGGTGGTCTGTTAAATCCNGCCGCTTCAGAAAGTTGCCGGGTACTGGAGGCCAGCTTCCTGAAATTGCCGGTGATACTTTCGCTTAAACGTGTTGAGTCTTTGAACCGGATGCATTCTTGGAGGTCCCTCTTCAGAGCCTCAATAAGGAAAGATGAATACCAGTAATTCTGGCTGATTTCCAGATCGTAATTGAAGAAGTTTTTTTCGTATCTGTTACTCCTGTACTGTTCAACAGCAAGGGCTTCGAACGCCCAGCGGGCAGGCATCAGGTCACCTAAAACCGGAACATATTCGTAAGAGTGCCGCCCTGTCGTATGAAGGCTGTCGAACTTTACGAGCACACCGCTGAACAACAGTTGAGGTATAATAATGAAGGGAATGAGGATGTAGATTGTAACCACTGAATTGAACGCAGACGAGATGGTCAGCCCTATAAGGTTGGCAAGACAGGAAGTGCTGAATAAAACGACCCAGTATGTGAGGGTCATGCCTTTGATGCCAAGGATAAAGTTGCCAATTATGATAAAAGATATTGTCTGGATGGCTGAGACCAGGAACATCATGAATACCTTGGAGTTAAGGTAACTAAACCAGCTGAGGTTAAGGAAAGACTCACGCTTGAGTATTTTGCGATCTTTCACTATCTCCTCAGCGCTTATTATCAGTCCCAGGAAGGTAGCGACGATTACGCACATGAAAATGTATGCGGTCAGATTCTCATTTTCGCTGAATTTATATACTCCTCCTGAGGTATCCCTGGTAAAATATGCCAGCACCAGCGCCAGCAGGGGTGCCCCGAGCAGGCTTATTGCAATATATTGCCTATCGGCGAGTTTCGAAAGCAGGTCGCGGATAAAAAATATCCTGGATTGTTTGAAAAGGCCGGGAATGGAATAATTGTTTTCCGGCAGCGGTTCCCTGGAAGGCGCTTTGTTCTGGATGATTTTTTCTGTCTCGGGTTTAAAACTGTCAGCCCACTCCGAAGGTGCGACCCTCCGGATATGTGAAGGTTTTCCATATTCATTGACGACCTTTGCTTCAATGATCTGAAGAAGCTGGTCAGTATTTACGTTGCCGCATGCAATACACTGATCTTCAAATGCATTGGCATGATTTGCCCTTGTCTTGAACCATATGACCGCTTCAGTGGGGTTTCCATAGAAGATCAGGTAACCGCCCTTGTCCATGATCATAATCCTGTCGAACATCTTGTAGATGTCAGAGCCCGGCTGATGGATGCTTATAATCACCAGCTTGCCTTTATAGGTCTGTTCCTTTAGCATTGTCATTACTGTCTCTGCATCAACAGACGAAAGCCCCGAGGTTGGCTCATCGACAAAAAGGATGGTTGGTTCGCGGATAAGTTCAAGTGCAATATTCAGTCTCTTGCGCTGTCCGCCGCTTATGATCTTGTTCAGAGGATTTCCCACCCTGAGATCCCTGATGACATCAAGGTCAAAATCTGCCAGTATCCTGTCCACTGCTTCCCTGATACGGGTCTCGCCGAGATTGTCGAGGCACATTCTGGCATTGTAATAAAGATTCTGCCAGACAGTGAGGTCTTCGAACAGGAGGTCGTCCTGCGGTACAAATCCGATAACCCCTTTCAGGTTCTCTTTCCCTTCAGCAGTATAAAGGTTGTATCCATTTATCAGGACTTCGCCGGTTTCGGGTTTTGTCGTCCCGTTAAGGACATTCAGGAGGGTTGATTTACCCACACCGCTGCCTCCCAGTATACCAACCAGCTTACCTGACTCCTCATGGATACTGAGCTTCTGCAGTCCGTTTTCGCTGTCTTTAAACCTGAGACTTATATCCCTGACATCCAGGGAAACCCTGACATTAAAAGCCTCTCCGGTGAACACTCCCGCGACATCATTATAATAGATTGTATCAGTAAGGGGGCTCCTTATTGACGATCCGTGGTCAAAAACATAAGTCTGACCGGGGAAAATATTCTGGCCATTCAGAAAAAGGTCCTGTTTCCCTGAATACCGCAATATCAAAGTGTTTGTACTGACTATATGGAGAAAGAGTATCCGGCCTTTCAGGTTTTCATTGAACAGGTACTTGATGCCTTTACGGTCAAACTCATTATTATTGTCAATTACCAGGAGCCTGTCCTTTCTTACTTTGCGTTTTACAGGCTCAAGGATAAAGGATTTAAGGTCTTCGTATTCTGTTTTGTGTATGTTAAAAGCGGTCGCAACGGTCTCAATAAAATCCAGTTCTTTCTCCGTGATCTCAGCACTGAATGAAATGAAGTCCATCAACTGGACCATCACATATATTTTTTGTTTTTGCTGAAGCTCCTCGTTTATCTTTTCACATATCGCCAGGATCCTCATTGCCGTCAGGGATGTTCGTTTCCTGTCCTCGATGCTTCCTTTGGAGAGATTATCGGGATGGTAAATCCTGATATACTCATCGAACATCACCATATATTTCAGCACCTGCTCGTTATTGAGGTGCCTGGCGAGGAACAGACGCACAATATCCCTGCCCCTGCTTGAAATCTCTCTGTCTTCGTTAACGTCACTTATCAGGGCAAATAACTGAATCAATGCTTTCAGGATAGTTTCACTCATCTTTCGGGAGCATTAAAACTTCTTTAGTTTTGAAATATTCATGGCAATTCCCAAAGCATTTTCTGTCAGAAAATTTATCTTTGTTTCAGCTATTCAAGTTAATAATAAATATGCTTCCGGCGAAATTTTTTTAAACTACCCGGCGGCAGGTGAAAGTGAAAATCGTTGCCGGCGGCTTGTCCGGAAAGAATATTATGTGATTTTAATGGAAAAGTTAATTGTCAGTCCCACCACCTTTACTCCGAAGGTCATCCTCGACCATGAAGAGTACTTCTTAGAGATTTCAGGGGAATCAAGACCCCAGGATGTGCGGGAGTTTTACGGACCGATCTTCGCCTGGATGAACGATTTCAGCGACCTGGTTTTAAACGGCAAACGAAAGGGTCCGATAGTTTTTAATTTCAATTTCGCGTATTTCAATTCTGCATCTGCAAAATGCATAGTTGATATATGCAAGGTTTTGGGCAGGTTGCGTTCTCAGGAAATTGATGCCTCAGCAAAATGGTATTATGTAAAAAACGACGCTGACATGCTCGAAGCGGGGATTGAGATGTCGCAGATAGTAAAAATCCCATTCGAGTACGTTGAACTGGAGGATCTGTAGTTTTACTACGTACTGCGGTTGTTACATGTCCGGATTATTATTTTTACAGTCAATCATAAGAATTGAACAACCCGATGTCGCCAAAAAACATATATAATCCTGATAGCCTGTTAATTAACGAAGAGCTGGCAGATCCGGCAGATTTCAGGAAATACTTCATTGATCCGGTCGCAAAAGCACTGTATCAGGGAATGAAGCAAAAAGCCGAATTGTATGCTCATCCGGATTCTTTCCTGAAAAAATTTGCCGACCTTACAAAGAGCGAGAAGAGCTTCTGGTATGATTATGCTTCCATCATTCCTGTAAAACTCAAATCACTGAATCTCCTCGTCCGTTTATACAAAGAGTTCTGTGCGACATGTATAATTACCGAAGAGGAGATAGACGCCCTTGTAGGGATGGATCTTGAGAGGTTTCACGGAAAGAGCGGACGGGAAGAAAGGAAGACCCTCTTCCTGGAGCTGAACTATCTGATCCCATACGGTCTTAAGGAAGCAGGATACGAGATCATAAGGCATGAGGAGGTCGTGGGAGTGAACAAGGCCATGATCAGAAAAATTGCCAGGGCTATTCACTCGAGGTACCTGCATGGACTGAGAAAGCAGGGTGACTCCACCGCGGCTGATAAAGACTCCAGCCTGACAGACTTTGATAATTTGCCTGCAGAAATCCAGCAGACGAATAATGACAATGCTGCTCATATTCCAACCAAGTTATTATCAATAGGTTATAAAATCAGGCCTGTCAGCAGGGGCTTTAAAGCGCGGACTATTCATCTTGATGAGGAAGAAATTGAGACGATGGCCCGGGTAGAGCATCTCAGGTGGAGCTGGGAGAAAAGGCTTAACGGATGGTCATACGGAAAGGTAAAAGATGCCGGGAAAAAGATCCATCCGAGCCTGGTACCATATGATCAGCTTGATGAAAAGGAAAAGGAAAAAGATCGCGAGCTTGTAAGGCTGATACCGGCCATACTGCAGGATATTGATTATGAGGCCTATCCTGTTGCAACAGGACGTATCAGCAAATTATCATATGCAATAAAACCGAAGAGCAGCATTCATAAGC
>JGI11641J44799_10000596_pt1 | contig 10983 bp, 9 predicted proteins | sample WetSurSiteA1Bulk_FD_44799 | JGI IMG/M metagenome (IMG submission 44799) | reverse complement strand
GCAGATGTTGTAGGTGAGGCGTTTCGTGGGGTAATCCGCTGCACCGACGGCGCCGGCCGAAACTAAGGCAAGGATGAAAATGAGGGCGATAAAACCGATTGNTCTTTTTTGCATGTCTTTCCTCCTGAAAATGGTTGACGGTTTCACTATGTGAGCATTTACAATAGCCGCACAACGNCGGATCACGGCCNGAGGCGCGGTTCAACATCCTGTTAATCCGGTTCGTCCANGGCCACTTCAGGCGCCTGCGAACGCATCTGCAGCCAGAACCCCCGTCCGATGGAGAGCAGACCGAGCAGCATGAAGACGGCNGCGATTGGCTTGGTAAAGAAGATAAGAACGGATCCCTGGGACATGAGCAGTGCCTGCCCCAAAGATGTCTCCAGCATCTGCGCGAGGACGGTTGCGAGCACCATGGGGGCAACGGGCCATCCGAACTTGCGCATGAAATACCCGATCACCCCGAACAAGAGCATGACCCAGACGTCGAACGCCTGGAACCGGATGCTGTAGGTCCCCACGACCGAGCAGAAAACAATGATCGGCCCGAGGATATAGAAAGGGATCACGACAATCTTGGCCCACATTCCGACCAGCGGCAGGTTGAGGACCAGCAGCATGACATTTCCGATATACATGCTGGCGATCACCGCCCAGACAAAGTCTGGATTCGTAACGAAGAGCATCGGCCCGGGCTGAAGGCCGTACATCATCAACCCCCCGAGGAGAACCGCCATCGAGGGTGCCGTGGGAAGCCCGAACGAGAAGAGCGGAATGAACCCGGCGGTGGATGTGGCGTTGTTGGCTCCTTCGGCCGCGGCAACCCCTTCGATGGCGCCTTTACCAAACTGCTCGGGATGCTTGGACACCCGTTTTTCAAGGTCATAGGCCACGAAGGTAGTGACCGACGGAGCGCACCCCGGGAGGAGCCCCAGGAAGAAACCGACCCCTGTGCAGCGGATCATTGGCCCCAGGCACTGCTTGATATCGGCCCAGGTCGGCATCCAGCTGCCTATATTAATACGGCTGATAGTCGAAATTCTCTGCTCCACATTGATCATCACCTCGCTGATCGCAAAAAGCCCTACGATCACGCTGATGAAATCCACTCCGGCCGTCAGAATTGACGTCCCGAACGTCAGCCGTGCAGCCCCGGTCAAAGGGTCTTGACCGATCAAAGAGGCCATGAGCCCGATGGCCATCGACGCAATTCCTTTTAAAAGGGCCCGGCCGGAAAGACTGATGATCAGGCTCAGCCCCATGAACATCAGGGCGAAATACTCCGGAGGGCCGAAAACCAGTGCAAAATCGGCCAAAAGGGGGGCAAAGAAAGTAAGGCCGACAAGGCTGAGCGTCCCTGCAAAAAAGGAGGAGATGGCGCTCATGGCCAGTGCCGGACCCGCTTTCCCCTGTTTAGCCATCTCGTACCCGTCCATCGCCGTGCAAACGGAAGACGCCTCGCCGGGGATGTTCACGACGATAGCGGTGGTCGATCCCCCGTACATGGCGCCATAATAGATGGCAGCCATCATGATGATCGCCGACGTCGGGGGCAGCACGGTGGTCATGGGCAGCAGGATCGCGATCCCGGAGGCGGGACCGATGCCGGGCAGCACTCCCACCAGAGTCCCGATGAGAGAGCCCACCAGCGCCCAGAAGAGATTTTGGAAAGACAGGGCGGTCACAAACCCTTGGAAGAGATAGTCCCAGGAAAAACCCATTCTGTCCTCCTAACCCTTGAAAAAGAACCCCTCCGGGAAAGAAAGCCCAAGGATGCGGATGAACACATAGTACGATGAGATCCCGCAGATCAGGCCGGTTACCAGGGCCGTGAGCCATTTCGCCCGATTCAGATACCAGATGGAAAATGTGATGTAGAAAAACGTAGCGAGGGGCAGCCCAAGCAGGTTCATGAAGGCGTTGTAAAAGCCGATAGTGGCCAGGCTGACGATGATAATATGGATTCCGACCCTATCGGGCCATTTGATTTCGGGATCAAGCCCGCGAAATCTCCAGGCCTTTAGCGCTATCCCGATTCCACAAAATAAAATCAAGAAAGAGACAGCATAGGGAAGGGCCCGCGGGGACAGGCGATGTTCCATTGTCGTCACAATTGAAGACGACGCCCACAGAGCCAGGAGACCGAGCGTGGCAAGGAGCAACCCGGTTGCTATATCGGCTGATCTTAGTGTCTTCACAACCACCTCCGAATGACCGAGTGTTAAAATCGTCGCAGTCCCGTGGGCCTCTCCTCGACGTTGAATTAACATACAACAGTATAGAGCGCGAATTCAAGGTCGAATCGCGTGTGCTACAGGCCTTTCACGTAAGGAGCGGATGTCATCATCGGCGGCGTGGTCACCGTAGACGCCATCCGCAAGCATCATCGCCCCTGCGTCTTGATCCGCTAAACTCACGCAAAGGGCTGCTCGATCGATGGACTGGGCTGTGTAAAGAAATGGGGCCCATCTTCAGCCATATAAATGCAGTCTTCCAACCTTACGCCAAACTCGCCATAGATAGCGATCATCGGTTCATCACTGAAGCACATGCCGGGCATGAGCGGCGTGTGACTGCCCTGAACGATAGGATGCCACTCGTGGATGTCCAGCCCGATGCCGTGCCCCGTCCGGTGAGGTAGCCCCGGCACTTTGTAGCCCGGCCCCAAGCCGGCATCGGTGATCACCTTGCGTGCCGCCGCATCCACTTGCCCGCACGATGCACCCACCTGCGCCGCTGCAAACGCCGCCGCTTGAGCCTCCTTTTCCAGATTCCACACATCTCGCTGACGCTGCGAGGGTATGCCGAAGACAATCGTCCGGCTGATGTCGGAGTAATACCCGTCCACCGTGCAGCTGCCATCCATCAACACAACATCGCCTTCTTTGAGATGTTCCGGTTTATTGCTTCCATGCGGATAGGCCGTACTCGCTCCGAACTGACAGCCGATCTCCCCGGAGACTCCCAGCGCCTTGTGGGCCGCCCGGCTGTTGGCGGCAAACTCCTCCTGTGACATGCCGTCTCGCAACAGAGAGATGGACACTTTGAATGCTTCCGATGTGATGTCCATCGCTCGCTGCATCAGCGCTATTTCGGTGGAAGATTTGTAAGCTCGACACGAAATCGTGACGGGGTCGGCGCTGACCAGCTCCAACCGCGGTGCTTGTTTGCGAATTCCATCGACCAGAAAAAAGCGCACACTCTCTTCGATCCCCACTCTGCCGCTGGCGGCGACGTGATCCTTGAAAATTCCGGCCATCAACCTGTATGGGCTCTCGTGCTCCTCCCATGCACGCACCTCATTTCCGATGAGGATGAGTTCGCGCAGTCGCTCTTCCTCGAAACCGGGACACACGTAGACCATCTCGCCTCGGGCGGGAAGAACGGCAGCCATAACCCTTTCGCTGCGGCCCCACCGAATGCCGGTAAAGTAAAACAAGCCTGAGCCCGGCTCCAGAATCACGGCGTCAATATGATTTTCAATCATCCGCTTGCGGGCCTTTTCTACACGCCCTTGTCGTTCCTCGACGGAGATGGGAACGACTCCGTCTGTCATCGGCTTCAGATCACGGATATGGTTGGTTGCCATGCGGTTCTCCTCACTTTCGGCTCAGAGGTGAGAGCGGTTGACCCCGATTGACTCGGTTCCTTGCGCGGAGCAACGCTCGTATGACCGGCCAGGCCGGGCCCGGCGCAGCGAGGCCGCGCGGTTACCTGGGCTGTCGCAGGTGACATGCGGCATGGTGATTGCCGCCCAGGTCGATCAGCGGCGGCTCTTCCACTTTGCAGCGATCAAACGATACCGGGCACCGCGTGTGGAAACGACATCCCGGAGGCGGACGAAGAGGGCTGGGGACGTCCCCTGCCAGCACGACCCTCCGGCGCTTGAGCGCGGGATTCGGGACAGGGATGGCCGACATGAGCGCCTGGGTATAAGGGTGCTGGGGATCGCGGTAGAAGGTCTCGCGGTCGGTCAGTTCTACGATCTTGCCAAGGTACATCACCGCCACACGGTCGCTGATATGCTCGACGACACTCATATTGTGCGCTACGAACAGGTAGGTCAGGCTGAATTCGTGCTGAAGTCTTCGCAACAGATTGAGCACCTGGGACTGGATGGAAACATCCAGCGCGCTGACCGGCTCGTCACACACGATGAACTTGGGGCGCAGAATCAGCGCGCGTGCGATGCCGATGCGCTGACGTTGGCCTCCGGAAAACTCGTGCGGATAGCGCCGTGCGTGATAATCTTCCAGCCCCACCGTTCGCATGATGTCAAGCACTCTCTCGAATCGCTGCTGACCATTTTTCATTCCATGCGCCCGCAACCCCTCCGCAATGCTGTCGCCAATCGGCGTGCGCGGATCCAGTGAAGAAAACGGATCCTGAAAAATGATCTGCATATCGCGGCGAAAGGGCTTGAGCTCGGAATTGGTCAATTCAGAGATGTCCCGGCCGTCAAAAAAGACCTGGCCGGCGGTCGGCTCGATGAGTCGCAGCAGCATCCGACCAATGGTCGTTTTGCCGCAGCCCGACTCGCCGACCAGCCCGAGCGTCTCGCCGCGCCGGATGGTGAGCGATACGTTGTCTACCGCTTTGACCCACGCCTGCGTGCGCTGGAGTACTCCGCCCTTGACCGGGAAATGCTTGGTGAGCGATCGGGCCTCGACCAGGGTGTCTGTCATTTGAGTCTGTAGTTCAGGCATTTGACGATTCTACTGGTATAACCAGCAACGCACCGTGTGATGGGCGGCTGCGGGTTTTAGATCGGGATTTTCGCGGGTGCAAATTGCCAGCTCGTGCTCCACGCGCGCCCGGCATCTGGGAGCGAACCGGCAGCCAAGCGGCAGGTCGATCAGGTTGGGCACGTTGCCGGGAATCACATCGAGCTGGTCTTTGATCTCGCCCAACACCGGGATAGACCCGATCAATCCCCTGGTATAGGGGTGCAGGGGCTCTTTGAAGAGGGTTGTGACGTCCGTTTCTTCGACAATCTCTCCTGCGTACATGACGGCCACCCGCTGGCACATCTCGGCGACTACGCCCAGATCGTGTGTGATCAGAATGATCGACGTGCCCAGGTTCTGGTGCAGGTTGCGCATCAGGTCTAAGATCTGGGCCTGGATCGTCACGTCCAGCGCCGTCGTCGGCTCATCGGCGATAAGCAAATCGGGTGTACAGGCCAACGCCATGGCAATCATCGCGCGCTGCGCCATCCCGCCGGACAGCTCGTGTGGGTAGGACGTGATGCGTCGCTCCGGGTCAGGTATGCCCACCATGTGCAGCAGCTCGACCGCGCGCCGACGGCCGACCTTGCGAGTCAGTTTTTGATGGATCTCGCCCACTTCGGCCAGTTGGAACCCCACGTCGAACACGGGGTTCAGGCAGGAGGTGGGCTGCTGAAAGATCATGGCGATGCGGTTGCCGCGCAGCGCGGTGATCTCGTCCTGCGGGAGTTTGAGCACGTCTTTGCCGTCGAACATAATTTCGCCGCTGACGATCTTGCCTGGGTAACCCACCAATCGTAGCACTGAAAAAGACGTGACGCTCTTGCCGCAACCGGACTCGCCGACCAGCCCCACCACCTCGCCGCGATTGACGTGGAAGCTCACACCATCCACGGCTTTGACCACGCCGTCCTGGGTATAAAAATAGGTTCGCAAGTCGCGAATGTCTAGCAAAACATCGTTTTGGTTAGTCACAGTTGCTTTCTCTCGATTCTACCCTCTCTGGAAAACCGCCACGCAAGCGTTTACTGTCGTCGGTTGCCTGAACGGAGCCCGGCGAGTTTCACGCGGCTGAGCTAACGATTCAGTCGCGGGTCCAGCGCGTCGCGCAGCCCATCACCCAGCAGATTGAACCCCAGCACGGTGAGCGTGATCGCAACGCCGGGGATGAACAACAGGTGCGGAGCGTTGAACAAGTTGTTGCGTTCTTCGGCCAGCATGATGCCCCATTCGGGCGTCGGGGGTTGCGCGCCAAGCCCCAGGAATGAAAGCGCGGCGGCCGATATGATGGCCGTTCCGATGCCGAGCGTTCCCTGGACAATGAGGGGCGTCATCGCATTGGGCAAAATGCGGCGGAACAGGATGCGCGCGGGCGACACGCCCAAGGCCCGATCGGCGGTTACATAGTCCATCTCCTTGACCGAGACGACGCTGGCGCGTGCGATGCGGGCGTAGCCCGGGATGGATACGATACTGATCGCCAGCAGCGCGTTGATCAATCCGGGTCCCAGCACCGCGACGAGGAAGATCGCCAAGAGCAGAAAAGGGAAGGCCAGCATGACGTCCATGATCCGCATGATCACGTTGTCGATCCAGCCGCCCACATACCCCGACACTGCGCCGAGCAGCGTCCCCACGGTGAGGGCGAGCGACACGGTCGCGAACCCGATGATCAGCGAGAGCCGAGCGCCATACAGCATGCGACTGAAAAAGTCGCGGTTGTTGCCGTCAATGCCGAAGATGTGCTGCGGCTGACTATCGGGACAGCCGAGCAGGCGGATGCACGGCGGGGTATTGCGTTTGATGTCCGACAGGGGCTGGATCGGGTCATGGGTTGCAAGCGCGGGCGCCAGGAGGGCAATGGCGGCCAGCCCAATCAACATCGACAGCCCGACCACAGCGGAGCGTTTTTCCAACAAGTGACGCAACGCGTCGAGCCATAAATTTCTGCGCGTTTGAGTGGCAACGCTGCTCACAGTCGCGTTATCGGGTTCCATTCGCACTCCACTCATTGCAAGCGGATCCGGGGGTCGAGATAGGCATAGGAAATATCCACGATGAGGTTAACCATGACAAAGATGACGGCAATCACCACGACAAATGCTTGCAGGGCGGGATAGTCGCGCGCATAAATCGAGTCCACCATGATCTGGCCCACGCCCGGCAACCCGAATATCGTCTCGGTCAGGATGGCGCCGCCCAGCAAATGGCCCAGTTGCAGACCGACAATGGTGATGATCGGCAACATGGCGTTGCGCAGGGCGTGGCGGAAGATGACCAGCTGCTCCCTGAGACCCTTGGCACGTGCCGTGCGAATGTAATCCAGGCCCATTACGTCCAGCAGACTGGAGCGTGTCATGCGCGCGATGATGGCAGTCGAGATCGAGCCCACGGTGACGGCGGGCAGTATTAAATGGCGGAGGGCATCCCAGAACACGGGCCAGTCGCCGGAGATGAGCGAATTGATGGTCGCCATATTTGAAATAAACGTCACCACGACCAGCGGGGCGCCCGACAGGTTCTGCCAATGGAAGGTCTCCACCAGTGGCGTGAGGGTTATGCCTGACGTGAGCCGCCCTGAAGGCGGCAGCCACAAGGGCGTGTCCAGGAGCACGATGGCGAAAAAATAGGCCAGCATCAGTCCCGAGAAAAACACAGGCATCGAGACTCCCAGGTTGGCCCCCATCATCGTCATGACGTCGATAGGCGAGTTGTTCCAGTATGCGGAGATGATGCCCAGCGTGATGCCCACGATTGACGCAATGAGCATCGCCGTAAAGGCCAGCTCAACGGTCATGGGCAGGCGCAGGAGCACCACGTCGCCGACAGCCTCGCTGGTGCGGAGTGAGTTCCCTAAGTTGCCTTGCGCGAGATTGCCCAGGTAGTGGGCGAATTGAACGGGGATGGAGTCGTTGAGGCCGAAGCGTTCACGGTACTGGAAGCACTGTTCGGCCGTCGCTCTTTCGCCCAGCGCCATGATGCAGGGATCGCCCGGGATCATCCGGGCCAGTGCGAAGGTGATGAACAGAATCCCAAACAGCACGGGGATAAGCAGCAGCAACCGTCGGGCAAGAAAGCTTAGCATCGCGTCGGTTTCGACCTGTGGGCTTGCAGTGAGTGACCGAGACGGCTGGGGCGTCTCATGCAGCGACGCCCCAGCGACAGCGCTTATCGACTCGATGGAAACAACACGGAGGCGATTTTATTTCTTTTCCGGCGCGTTCAGCAATTTCCCAAAAAAGCCGCGAAAGTATTCAAAAGCGCCGGTGTTGCCCTTGTGCAGGGGGTGGTTGGCATCCCACGCCACGACATAGGTCAACACGACGTCGTTCGCGTCGAACGGCGTGCCGTCGCTGAACTTGACGCCCTTGCGCAGGTTGAACGTCCACTCGGTCAGGTCCTTGTTGACCGAGTATTTTTCAGCCAGCGCGCCTTCGACTTCCGCGCTGGTCAGCTTGTATTGCAGCAGCGATTTAAAGATCTGCTCGCCGGCGGCGTTCGTCTCGCCATCGGTTTCGTCGTTGAGGTAGAGGCTGATCGGCTCTGCATTTTGGATCCACACGATCTTGTCCTGACCCGGGATGGACAGTTCGGAGAACATCAGCGATCCCACGACGCGGGAGTGCGCTCCCTGGGCGGCGGCCTTGAACGCATTCGCAGAACCGCCGTGCGCCAACGGCACCATCGGCACATGCTGTTTGATCAGCTCGTTGACCTTGACATACAGCTTGTCGCGTTCAGCCGGGTCGGCCACCTGCGCGGCCTTGCGGATTGCGTCCACCAGGTCGGGGAATGGTGTGCCGAAATTTTTGGAGGCTCCGGTAAAATGAAAGTCCACAAAATTGGTGGCGTCCGGATAATCGGCCCGCCAGCCGTTAAAATACAATGGCTGCTCACCCGCCGCGACGGAGGCCAGGAACTTGCCGGATTCCAAAACGTTGATCTTGACCTTGATGCCGATGGCGGCCAGTTGCGACTGGATGTCTTGCGCAACCTTGCCGGGTAACGGCAGATAGTTGCGCACCACGTCGCGGTAGGACAGTGTCGTTTCGAAGCCGTCCGGGTAGCCGGCCTCGGCCAGCAGTTTTTTGGCGGCGGCCGTATCCGTCGGGTACCACGTGTAGCCCTTTGAATAGCCGGGCACCAGGGCGGGCGGCATGAATTGCTCGGCCACCATCGAGCCGGACGGGTAGAAATTGGTTATCAGGCGTTTTTTATCAATCGCCATGGCCACAGCCTGGCGAACTTTTTCGTTGTCGAACGGTTTGATGGTATTGTTCATGCCGAGGTATAAAACGTTGAGGGGTGCGACCGGCATCAGTTTGAGTTTTGGGTTGGCCTGAATCTTGTCAAAGTCATCCGGGCTGGGATTGGCAATTGCATCCACCGTGCCTGCCTGCAGTTCGAGCAAGCGGGCCGCCGCTTCCTTGTTCCAGCGGAATATGACCTGGCTGTTCTTGGGTTTTTCGCCATAATAGTTCGGGTTGGGCACGAACGTCAGGTGATCACCGCGTACCCATTCTTTGAGCATGTATGGGCCCGTGCCGACGGGCTTGCTCAATAGATCGGCTCCACCGCCGCCGGTCTTCTCCAGATAGGCTGAGCTTTGGATGGAAAAGGCCACGAACGCTACCTTGGACAGGAAAGCCGGGTCAGGCGTGCAGAGTGTAAACTTGACGGTGTATTGATCAACGGCCTCGATCGACTTGAACTCACCGCCATACGTGCAGTCTGGGGCCGCGGTGTTGTACTTGGCCTTCCATGCCGGATCCGCCGCAGACGCAACCGTACCCACAGCCAACATAATTGCCAGAAAAACAAAAGCACTCAACCTCACTTGTTTTTGCATGTCTTGCCTCCTTCGTGTGGCGGTGAACTCCATTTGCAATCGGCCATTCTTCGTTTGTGCGCTGATTCAGATTCTGAGAGGAAATTGATCTGACCATCTGAACACTATCCATAACTGTTTGGGAAACACAACGTCAATCGTCGGCACGCCACTGCATTCATAGATATCATCGGTACGACCTGGTCCCGCAGACCTCATGGTTACTCTTTCTCAACCGGGAAGGTCATCGACGCCCCGTTCCAGCCGATCACCGTCACCATCGCGGACAGCGACAAGACTAAAAAGATGTAGAGCAATCCCTCGCCCGACAAGGAATCCAGGATGTTCGGTACCTCCAACCGCCAGACGAAAAGGATGATCGACGTGAGCAGCATGGCGATGGTCAGGGGGATCTTGACTTTGACCGGTTTCAGGGGCTTGGCCATGTAGTTCAGCCACCAGGTGTAGAGACCCGTTAAAATCGCGACCCCGTTGAAAAAGACCCCCGCCCCCAGGCAGTGCAGGGCCGTGGTGTCGAACGATTTGTCGCCCGTTGCCAGGTAGAGCAGGGTGAACAGCGTCGTGGAGAACATGAAAACGATGGGGAAGTGCACGGTCATCGGATGCGGGTGACGGCGCAGGAAGGGGAACGTCTTAAGAAGCGCGGCCAGGGCGGGCGGGATCCGCTGGTCTGCGGCCTCGCCTTCCTTTTTGAGAACCCCGATCTGGGCAAAGCGCTCGAGGACATCAGGCGCGTGGGGGGCGGCCTGGATGTCCGTGGTGAGGTCCTGGCCGGAGCGGTGACGCTTCATGTGAGTGCCGGTTTTCCACATCTTGCTGCCGCTGACGTCGTACACCTTGCCGGTGTGGCTGATGTAGACCGGCTTTCCGTTCTCGCCGTTGTATTGGGATAGTTCCTCTATGCTGAATTCTTTCATTTGCGCTCCCCTAAATAAACTTTTCAGATGATGAAACTGATCAGCACCACCCCCAGCAAGGCCGGCGGGTAATAGCTCGCCCGGTTGAACAAGGCCATGGCCGGCTCCCTCCCCTTGCCTTGGACTAGACGCAGGGCGGGCCACAGCAGCAGGCAACACCCGACGGCCAACGCCAACAGGCTGGAGAGCCCCTTGCGGGGCAGTGCCGCGAGCTGGAAGACGACCGGATTGATCAGCACGGCAGCGGACAGGCTCGCCACCGCGATCGCAATCGACCGCTCGACACCGAAGCAGACCGGGATGGTCCGGGCCATCATCTGCCGGTCCTCTTCGATGTCGGTCATGTCGTTGGGGATGTTCTGCCCACCGATTTCCCAGAAAAACAGCGTAAGAAACAGCACCGCCAGGAACCCCGGTGCAGGGGCAGGGTCCACGGCGAAAACGGCTGCCATGGCGCCGGATGTTTTCACGGCCCCGCTGACCAGGTGCG
>JGI11641J44799_10000593_pt1 | contig 11003 bp, 10 predicted proteins | sample WetSurSiteA1Bulk_FD_44799 | JGI IMG/M metagenome (IMG submission 44799) | reverse complement strand
TTCGACTCTTATTACAAAGGCTGCTTGGAACTCTGGAGCCGCGAACGAAGACCATCCAGGACCAGTATCCTCTATCCTCCCTCCTTCTACATGTGCCTCAAGGCCCCCCCTTTCTCATTGGAAGATGATAGAAGGCCTGAAAGCCGGTACAAAGTAGAAGAGTGCTGCTTCAAAACTATCTTCGGTGCTTTCGAAGGTCATAAGATCTACGCGGANNGAAAAGTGGCCGAGAAGGTCGAGATTCAGACTCACTATGCTGCTGAACTTTAGAATGTGGATGTCAAGCAGATCAAAGATATCTGGCCGAGAAAGACCTTTTTCCGTGCGGAAACAAAGAAGAGTCAAGGCCGGATGGAGCAATCAATCACGACTCTTGACATGATTAGCTGGATTTTGATCTCTGTGAGGAAATCAGATTAGGTTTATGTGGGCAATTTTGGCGGAGGCATGAACTAATAATGCTTGCTTTTAATAACTAATGGATCTAATATGGTTCGGGGATCTTATATGCCCGAGATAAAGAGATTGATGCACGAAGTTCGCCACAGCTTCTTTTTCATCGGACTACTAAGCATCATATGGCTCCTTTTCAGAACTGGCACCAAGCCTAGTAGGATGTATTATCCGTGCCAGAGGGCCTCCGCAGCCACCGGTGGTCTTTGGTTGACTTCCTATGCTTTACCGTTTGTCATGGCAATAAATACAATTAAAATGCCTAGTTTGAGAAGTAGGAGTTTAATCATAGCGGGAATAATGCTCGCTTTTGTCTCAATGTCCATTTTCTCTACAAATATGTTCGATATAATGGGCGTGGCTCAGGTAGCTTCCTCTGCCCAAGGAACTGATATGAAGCTGGTCTTTTCCGACAGGCAAGCACAGAGTTCAGATGCTTCCGATATTTTCGTGGTTAATGGAACAAATGGAAATGAGCAAGGAATAAATGAGTTGATCGGTCTGATGAAACACCATGGTCTGCCTTTTTATGCTGAAAACAACTCATCTGGCATTATTAACAAAAATGATATCGTAATAATTAAGGTAAACAGCCAGTGGGACGAACGAGGGGGCACTAATACCGATTTGGTCAAATCCCTGATACAAGCCATTGTAGATCATCCTCAAGGATTCCAAGGAGAAGTTGTGATAGCAGACAATGGCCAGGCTCAGTATGGATCAACAGGAAGCGGTGGCAGCTTGAGTTATTCTAAAAACAATGCTGAGGATACATCGCAGTCAATGCAGAAAGTTGCAGACTCATTCTCAGACTATAAGGTTTCTACCTATCTATGGGATGCTATTACTGATAAAAGGGTAAATGAGTATGAAGAAGGGGACATAAAGGACGGTTATGTGGTTGAAGAGTCTCCTTATCTCGAGACCGGCTTAGTAGTTACTTATCCTAAATTCAAAACTGAGTATGGCACGAACGTGAGCTTCAAGCTAGGTGTTTGGGATTCTGCAAATAATACTTACAACTCCAACAGGCTCAAGGTGATTAACGTTCCGGTGCTAAAGTCTCATGGGGGATATGGAGTCACTGCCTCCGTTAAGCACTACATGGGCGTCGTATCTGACAAACTTAGCAGAGCGATGGGAGGAAGGGCCCACAATTCAGTCGGATCAGGTGGAATGGGGACAGAGATGGCACAGACCAGATTTCCAGTCTTGAACATCATAGATGCCATCTGGGTGAATGCCAACCCAGGGCATGGGCCAAGCACCTCATATAACCAGGCAACTAATACAGGCGTAATTGCTGCTAGCACTGACCCTATAGCAATTGACTATTGGTCTACAAAGAATATACTTATGCCTGCGGCTAGGGCTAGAGGTTATAGCGATCTATCATCGATAGATCCCGATAATAATTTGCCGGGATATTTTGGAAATTGGCTTAGGCTCTCTATGCAAGAGATTCAAAACGCTGGACGCTGGGTCACGATTGATGAAGAAAGCATGAACATCTATGTATCATCGATAGGTGCTAAGAAAAGTAATTAACATTGGCATCAATCAAGGATGAGCACGACCTTTGCTCTGCGAGGATGCTGTAGAGATGATCGACCTGCCTTCCCAGGCTATGGGCGATGCAGCAAAAGAGGCCGCAGTGCTGCTCTACTCGCCGGGGACTGATACGTTCTTGGAGAACCCGACCAGAAATGCAGCCAGTGTATTCTACTTCGATGAAGGGCCAAGAGCTGCACGAAGCTTATTTCGAAAGCCTATCCCAGGGCTCAGAAGAGCCAGAGGACTCTGGAGGCATGGACATGATTCTATGGCCACGCAGATGAGAGGCCAGGCCCCTTGAGCCCAGGATCGGAGTCAACCCCAGGCTACTGGAGCTTCAGACGGCTAAAGAGATTCTGGGAAGGTCTTTCATGCTCGGCCTGGCGAGGTGGAGGAAATGATCCACAACAGGCTGGAGGAGCGGAGCTGGAAGGAGGAAAGAAGCGCCTGGCCTGATGAGGAGGGGCTGTGGCCGGAGCTTCTGCCTGGGTGAGTAGTCCATTTGAAGGAGCTTTGAGAGAGTGAGGATAGGTGCAAAGGAGGTCTCGGCCAGGTGGCTGAAGGCGAGCAGAGCACTGAAGAAAGAAGATCAGGTTCTTGGCCGGAAGCTGGCAGAGATGGTAAGGATGCACTCCGGCGAGGGTTTCTACTCCCTTGATGATCCCCTGGAGGCGGCGATATTCTCGGCTCTTGTGGAGATGATGAAGGNGCTGGAGAAGAGAAAAGGCGATTATAGTCATTAACCTAACAAATTATACTTAATTTTATCCTCAAGAAAAACTTCAATCCAATCCTTGCCGAATCCCTCGGCAATTGAGGCTCATCCAATATACTGATTTTATTGCTCGTAGCCCTGATGATAGAGACGCAATTGGACAAGTATTGAGAGCTTTGGGGATGGCAAAAGGTGCCCCTGCAACGCCTGCTGCACAAAGAGGACCTGAGCCGGAGAAAGCTTCTGATTGGATCAATAAAGGCATTGCTCTCTATAACGAGGGCAAGTATGATGAAACCATACAAGCCTTCGACAAGGCTATAAAGATCAATCCTCAAGATGACAGAGCCTGGTACGCCAAAGGTAAGATTTTCTGTGAACGGGGTAAGTACGATGAGGCCATACAAGCCTTCGACAAGGTTATAGAGATCAATCCTCAAGGTGCAAAAGATGCCTGGATCAATAAAGGCTTGGCCCTCAAAGCTCTTGGAAGAACCAAAGAAGCCCATGCAGCCTTCGCCAATGCTAGAGGGCTAGGATATATAGGCCCGTCCTAAGAGAAAGAGTGCGGTGGTCTTATTCCCCGCTTGGAGAGCTGGCGGAGCTGAAGGTCTCAAAAATACAGACGGGAGCCTTCGAGGCGAAGCTACCAAACCTCATATCCCAGGTCCTCAGCCCTGTCGTAAGCTATATCCGCCTCCGCAGTAAAACCAAGCTTGTCCAGAGCATCGCCCTTATTGGCCCAGTAGAGCCCTATCGCTGGCCTTAGCTCAATGGCTTTCTCATAAGCTTTCAATGCCTTATCGTACTGGTTTAGCTCATAATAGTCATTTCCTATCTCATTCCTGGGGGCAGCGAAATAGGGATCAGCTTCTATAGATCTATTAAAGGCATCTGTGGCCTCATCATACCTTCCCGAGTCGTACAGGACCCACCCCAATCTGAACCAAGCCCAAGCATCTTTTGGATTTGAGTCGAGAATTTTGTTTAGTTCTGCAATGGCTTTGGCATTTGATGGATTGTCAAATGCTTTTTCTATCTGATAGAGCGTCGTGTTGGGAGTAAACATGTCTTCAGGATACGGTAGCCCGCCAATGTACTGAAAACCAAAGCCATGCAGCGTCATATTGAAACCATTCTTGTACAAATCGCCGTTAACAATAGCCTCTCCGTTGCCTGTATCGATTCCCTTGAACGAAACATCCTTAGTCAAAATCACGCTTTCATTATAAGTCCCGCTCTGGACCTCAATGGTGTCATTGGGATGGGCTGCATAAACAGCAGCCTGGATGCTGGTATAGTTGCATCCATCTGGGCATACAGTCAGGACAGATGCTTGTGCAAAGCCTGCCATAAGCAATACAGCGGCTAGTATTAGAGACGACTTCAATTTCCTCTCCTCCTATAACTCTCAATCCTTTGCACTTATACATCCTGCGATCAACAGTTATAAGTTTTATGTTAATAAATAAAAATAGCACCGCTCACATATTTGATGGCCAATGTCTGCATATGCTCGATTCATCAAAGTATTAGAAAACAAGATTCATTCAGACTCTTGGAGCCAAGAACATTTGCACCTGACTCGCTTTAAAAGATTGATCTTCTCGCAACTTTCTCATAAACACCATGAAGAGCTTCCTTCTCCGATTCGCCCTCTTACTCTTGATCTATGTAACAGCTGCATCTCCCGACGAAGCCTATGGCCGCGTCGTAAAGACGGTTGATGGCGACATCTTCGACGTTTTGCTTCAAGACCACGACAGCCGGATAACTGAGGACAAGATCAGGATCAGACTTGCCGACATAGACTGCCCGGAGATCCACGGTCCAAATGTCTGCAAAGCGGGAAAGAGAGCAGCAGCCCATACTCGGTCCTGGCTGCTGAACAACTATGTCTTCCTGGACCTTGATGATAAGACCGGCAAAGATCCATATGGCGGTGGGTGGCTGTATGCTACCTGAGCGATAGCGGAAAGCCTGGCCACAACTACAACAAGATGCTTGTGGATGCAGGCCATGCGATCGTCAAGGATTTCGAGAACAACGAGTTTGAGCCGGAGAGCTGATGGAGCTGAAATCTTAAGAGGAATGAGAGCCTTCGAGACAAATAAGCATCTTTAATAGAAGTTATGATAAGTTGGACGGGAGACGCAGCTCCCCTCGAAGGCTCCAATATGCTGAGTGGATTTTAAACTATTTTAAGTTAATTAAATGTGCATAGAGGCATTTTGTGGTTGGAATAGAGGGAAGATAATGCACATCCAAGAATGCTTAATCCTCCAGAGCTGAAGAAGGTCACCTGGTCGGATGGCTGAGAGGGATTCAGCTCTTCTCGATCATAGCCTTATATGAAATCATTAGCTTGGCCATACGCTTAAAAGAAGATATGAACAGAATTTTGTGAGGATTATCAGCGGTTACTCTTGCTGTCTACGATAGAGCCGCCCATCCCTTATAAACTTCAGCGCCTGATCAAAATGGTCCATGGAGCCACCTTCTAGTGACTGAACTGCCGCTATTATAATAATTGCTTTGATGCCTATGACTATGATCCAATGACTGGCGAAATTGCAGATTATAGACAAAATATTAAATAAAATTGTGATGTAACTCCTCTACAAAAATGATATCATAAATATCATTGTCTTCGCCGTGACTATAGAGAGCGGTGCCTTTGTTGCTCCAAGCATCTGCATAGCTTGAATTAATAGATATAGCCTTATCAAAAGCCTGAATGGCTTCATCGTACTTGCCAGTTTGAGCAAAAGCAATGCCTTGTTGGTTCCAATCATCTGCAGTCTGCTGTCCAGAAGCTGACATAAAAAATGCCATAGACAATAGCCATAAAATGAGTATTTCCCTCAATTTCAAAGATATGTCCTCCTCGAAGAACCTTTACCTTTTATAATGATAAATATTTCGAAAAATAGGTGTTCGCAATTTGAATTAACATATAAACATAGTTTTAATCCGAATACCCCAACTCCTTTGCCTTGGCAAAGGCCTCATCAGCCTCATTAGTGCGACCCATAGCCTTAAGAACTTTACCTTTATCATTCCATGCATCGTCTAACCTAGGATCAAGCTCTATGGCTTTATTGAAGCATTCTATAGCTGCTTCATTTTTGCCTAATCCAGATAATGCTTCTCCTTTTGTATCCCAAAATGCTGCAATTTTAGAATCGAGTTCTATAGACTTGTTAGCAGCTTTCAATGAATCACTATATTTTCCCATCTTATATAGGGTCCATCCCTTGTTGTTCCATGCAGATGCATATTTTGGATCTATCTCGATAGCTTTTTCATAAGCCTGAATGGCCTCATCGTACTTGCCCTGATTAGAGAGAGCATAGCCTTTATTGGACCAAGCCCATTGATATTTAGGATCTATCTCAATTGCCCTATTATATGCATCAATAGATTCGTTATACTTGCCTAAGCTAAGCAAAGAATTACCCTTTTCATTCCAAGCATTTGTATAATTTATGTCTATCTTTAGAGCTTCATCATGTGCTTGGATCGATTCATTGTGTCTACCTAATTTCTCAAGAGCAAGGCCTTTGTTATACCAGGCTTCAATATATTTAGGATTAATCTCAAGAGTTTTGTTGTAGGCTTTGATTGCTTCATCGTACTTGCCCTGATTATTGAGAGCAAGGCCTTTGTTGTACCAGGCCCAATAAAACCTTGGGTCTATCTCAATTGCCCTATTATATGCATCAATAGATTCGTTACATCTGCCTAAACTAAATAGAGCATTACCTTTATTATTCAAAGCATATGTATAGTTAGGATAAAGTTTTATTGCTGTATCGAATGCCTCAATAGACTCGTTATATTTGCCTAGATTCCTTAGAGACTCACCTTTATTGGCATAAGGATCGGCCCATTTGGGATCTAGCTCGATAGCTTGGTTGTAGAGCTCAATAGAATCATTATGTCTGCCTAAACTTGCTAGAGAAAGACCTTTGTTATTCCAGGCATTCGTATATTGAGGATTAATCTCAATGGACTTGTTGTAAGCCTTGATAGCTTCATCATACTTGCCTTGATTATTGAGAGCAAGGCCTTTGTTGTACCAGGCCCAATAATACTTTGGATCTAGCTCTATGGCCTTATCAAGAGCTTGAATAGCTTCATCATACTTGCCTTGATTATTGAGAGCATTACCTTTATTATTCCAGGCATCCATATCTTGGGGATTAATCTCAATGGCCCTGTTGTAAGCCTGTATAGCCTCCTCGTACTTGCCCTGATTAGAGAGAGCAAGGCCTTTGTTGTACCAGGCTAACGCAAATTGCGGATCTAGCTCTATGGCCTTATTAAGGACTTGAATAGCTTCATCATACTTGCCTTGATTATTGAGAACGACACCTTTATCGTTCCAGATTTCTGCATGTTGAGGAGCGATCTCTATGACCTTATTGTAAGCCTGTATAGCCTCATCGTACTTGCTCTGATTAAAGAGAGTATGGCCTTTCTTATACCAGGCCAAAGCAAATTGTGGATTTATGGCTATGGCTCTATCAAAAGCTTGTAGGGCCTCGTCATGCTTGCCCTGCTGATCTGAGGCAACCCCTTTGGAGTACCAATCTTCAGCAGTCTGCTGCACACTTATTCGGACTTCTATTGTACTCCCATTTTCATCTCCCCCCAGAGCCAACCAAATATCCATGGTATCTGTATCTATACGGGTGTTAATATTATTGATACCAAATTTTTCTTTCAGCCAATCGAGACCGTCCTGTACTGTGGGTCCTTTTTGTTCCGAAGTTGATCGAAAGGCCTCAGCATTTCCTGCTTCTACATTCTGTGCAAGGCTGGTTCCCATTAATATGGCGAGTGCAAGCCCAAATAGTATATAGCGTTTCATATATTAAGCCACTCTTCCTGTTGATTTATCATCATTCTTTATCATTAACATATAAAGATTTATCACAGAAAAAGGGGAAATAGGTTAGGAGGGAATATGCCCTCTACCAGTTTATATACACATTTTGGCTTTCCTTAAGTCCTGATAGTTGTGACCTATTCGTGATCTGGTTGCCACTTAGATCCAGACTCGTCAGGTTAGTGAGTCCTGATAACGCTGATACATTAGAGATCCGGTTGCCTTTTAGATCCAGCACCTTCAGGCTAGTGAGTCCAGATAATGGCGACACATCCTTGATCTCGTTTTCAGCTAGATGCAGATACGGCAGGTTAGCTAGTCCCGATAGCGATGATACATCCACAATCTGGTTGGAGCTTAGATCCAGATCCGTCAGGTTAGTGAGTCCTGATAGCGGTGATACCTCTGTGATCTGGTTGGAGACTAGATTCAGCTTCGTCAGGTTAGTGAGGCCCGATAATGGCGATACATCGGTGATCTGGTTGCCTTGTAGACTTAGTGCCGTCAGGTTGGTGGGTCCCGACAATGATGATACATCAGTGATCTGGTTATAGTTTAGATCCAGCTCCATCAGGTTAGTTAGACCCGATAGTGGCGATATATCTTTGATCTGGTTGAAGCTCAGGTCTAGCTTAGTCATGTTAGTGAAACCCGATAATGACGATACATCTGTAATCTTGTTATCTCCTAGATTTAGATCCGTCATGTTAGTGAAATCCGATAGAGTCGATATATCTGTGATCTGGTTACCCACTAGATCCAACACATTCAGGTCAGTGAGTCTCGATAGAGGCGACAAATCCGTGATCTGGTTGTAGTTTAGGTTCAGATCCGTCAGGTTAGTGAGTTCCGATAGAGGCGATATGTTCGTGATCTCGTTGTGTACTAAATCCAACACCGTCAGGTTAGTGAATCGCGATAACGACGATACATCAGAGATTTGGTTATGGCTTAGATCCAACTCCTCCAGTTTAGTNAATCCAGATAACTGTGATACATCTTTGATCTGGTTGCCCCTTAAATGCAGTGCCTTGAGGCCAGTGAGTCCCGATAACGTCGATACATCAGTGATCGGGTTGCCGCTTAGATCCAGCGACGCTAGGTTAGTGAGTCCCAATAAAGGCGATACATCTGTGATCTGGTTGCCTGCTAAATTCAGATACGTTAGATTAGTGCACTCCGATAACGGCGATATATCTGTGATCCTGTTTGCACTTAGATCTAGCTCCGTCAGGTTGGTGAGTCCCGATAGAGGCGATATATCCTTGATCTGGTTATAGTCTAGATATAGCACCTCCAGGTTAGTGAGTCCCGATAGAGGCGATATATCTGTGATATAGTTGTAGTGGTAGCTCAGAAACAGCACCTTCAGTTTAGTGAGTCCCGATAGAGGCGATATATCTATGGTCTCGCTGTCCACTGAGTATACTTCCGATAAGCTAGAATTCTGATCGCTATTGGGAGTTGAAGGAGAGAAGATCCTTAGGTCGCCTACTAGATACAGCTCCTTCAGATTAGTGCATTTAGATAACGGCGATATATCAGTGATATCGTAGGGGCTTAGATTCAAAATTTCAAGCATCTCCAGATCCGAGACATTGATGGGACCTTCGGGTTTATCGATGGCTTCTCTTATAGCAGCCTCTAGATTGGGATCGGAGAATACGACCGTCGATTGGTCCGCCTGATCTTGCCTGGGATCGGAAAATACGACCGTCGGTTGCTCCGCCTGATCTTGCAAGCAACCCATGATGGACATTGCTACAAGGGCTGGTAAAAATGCAAGAGCTATTTTACCCATATGCTTCACCAATATCTCGATTTAGCGTTTGTATCCTACCAGGATATCATCAGATCTTGCCTTTCTATCTCTGATAAGGTCGTTACATCCGTGATTGGATTATCTAGTAGAACCAGATACGTCAGATTAGTGAGTCCTGATAACGGCGATACATCTTTGATCTGGTTACAGGCCAGATCCAGATCCGTCAGGTTAGTGAGTCCCAATAGCGGCGATACATCCGTGATCTGGTCGCCCCATAGATTCAGATCTTTCAGGTTAGTGAGTTCCGATAATGGCGATACATCCGTGATTGGGTTAACGTCCAGAACCAGGTTCGTCAGATTAGTGAGTCCTGATAACGGCGTTATATCAGTGATTTGGTTATTGCCTAGATCCAGTGATGTCAGGTTAGTGAGGCCAGATAATGGCGATACATCCGTGATCTGGTTATCCCTTAGTTCTAGATGCGGCAGGTTAGTGAGGCCAGATAATGGCGATATATCCGTGATCTGGTTATTGCCTAAATCCANCCCCGTCAAATTCGTCAGGTTAGTGAGCCCCGATAATGAGGATACATCCTTAACCTGGTTATTGGGTAGATACAGCTTCTTCAGGTTAACGAGTCCAGATAGCGGCGATATATCCGTAATCTGGTTACTCCACATAAACAGCTTCGTCAGGTTAGTGAGTCCCGATAGCGGCGATACATCTGTGATTTGGTTACTCTCTAGATACAGCTCCGTCAGGTTAGTGAGGCCAGATAATGGCGATACATCTTTGATCTGGTTATTGCCTAGATACAGCTCCTTCAGGTTAGTTAATCGCGATAACGACGATACATCAGTGATCTTGTTGTAGCTTAAATCCAGACTCTTCAAGTTAGTGAATTTCGATAACGGTGATATATCTGTGATATTGTAGTGGCTCAGACGCAGACTTTTAACCCTCTCCAGGTCCGAGACAATGATGGGACCTTCGGGTTTATTTATAGCGTCTCTAATAGCCGCCTCTAGATTGTGATCGGAGAATGTGACTCTCGATTGCACCGCCTGGTCTTGCCCGCTACCCGTAATGGATAATATTACAAGGGCTGACAAGAACGCAAGAGCTGTTTTTCCCATATACTTCACCTGTATCATGGTTGAGGGTGATAGAATAAGAATTTAATCTACGTTAATTCTNAACAGTATTCTAAAAACCTACTTTTTCGGCAGATAGTACTTCACAGCATAGCTATATCCAATTNTAGACATGGTTCCTGTGCCCCACCTCAAATATCCAATTGAACTCTTAGGAGAGATGCCTATAAAGAGAAGGCTTTTACTAGTAAGAAAGCGCCGAGCGTGGGATTTGAAGGAACGCAATTTAAGCTATAATCAAAAGCAGGCCCGCAAAAAGACATTAAGCTCTTGATTCTCGCCATTTCAAAGAGGGCTATTATTGTTCAAAACCAGAACGGTAACGTGATTTTAGTTTTTATTGGCAGAAATTTTTACTTGGTAATTATATGCTCCGGTTGGGATTTGAACCCAAGTCGAAGGAGTGAGAGTCCTTCATGATTGGCCGAGCTACACTACCGGAGCGCGCAGTGGGGGTGATTCCTC
>JGI11641J44799_10000591_pt1 | contig 11008 bp, 8 predicted proteins | sample WetSurSiteA1Bulk_FD_44799 | JGI IMG/M metagenome (IMG submission 44799) | reverse complement strand
GGCCCTCTCGTTGGGCGCCTTCGACTTCATCCACAAGCCGGTGACGGCGAGGGCCGTCGTCTCCATCATCAAGACGGCCCTGGAGATCCGCTGCCTGCGCCAGGAATTCCAGCAGATCATCTACAAGAACAAGGAGCGCTATGGCTACCACAACCTCATCGGCCGCAGCGAGGCCATTCAGGGAGTCCTGGAGGTTCTGGCACGGGTGGTCACCAGCGATGCGGCCACCATATTGATCGAGGGGGCCAGCGGCACGGGAAAGAGCCTCGTGGCCAAGTGCCTGCACTACAACGGCCTGCGCGCCTACCAGCCCTTCGTGGAGATCAGCTGCGCCTCTATCCCCCCCACGCTGCTCGAGACGGAGCTCTTCGGCTACGAGGCAGGGGCCTTTACCGACGCCAAGCGCCCGAAGAGGGGCCTCATCGAGCTGGCCCACGGGGGGACCGTATTCCTGGATGAGATCGGGGAGATGCACCCGGCGCTGCAGGCCAAGGTCCTCCAGGTGCTCGAGGAAAAGACCTTCCGCAGGGTCGGCGGGACAAAAAGCCTGGAAGTGGACACCCGCATCATCGCCGCAACCAACCGGGATCTGAAAACGGCAGTCGAAAGCGGCAACTTCCGGCAGGATCTCTACTACCGGCTCAACGTCATCAACATCCACTTGCCNACACTGCGTGAGCGCAAGGCCGACATCACTCCGCTGGTCGAGCACTTCATCCATTACTACAGCCGGGAGTTCCGCAAGCCGATCAAGGCCGTGTCCGACGAGGCGCGGGAGCTGCTCGTCCGCTACGAGTGGCCCGGGAACGTGCGCGAACTGCTGAACACGATCGAGCGGATCATGATCCTGGAGGACGTTGACGTCATCACGCCTGAGAATCTGCCGCCGGAGATCCTGAAACTCAGCTACAGCGAAAAGCGCTTTGTTGTCCCCAGCGCGGACGATTTCCTTGATGAAGGACCCGGGGCGGATTACCAGGCTCTCACGCGAGAATTCCAGACCGTTCTCATCAGGAAAGCCCTGGAGCGGAGTGGCGGAAACAAATCTGCCGCAGCCAGGGCGTTAGGCCTTACCCGTCTTGCGCTCTATCACCAGATGAAAAGGCTGGACATGTTGATAAAATGAACGATTACATTTTCAACACTTGTAGAAAATGTGAACATAATTAGGCCCGCCTGCTCTCCTTAAGCGATCCCCATTTGCATATCCATGCAAAAGGAAATCAGCCGTAACACCTTTTCTCGCAAGCTGAATCGACCCTTCCGCGAGACGCCTTCCTGCAACCAGGGTCCGGTCGAATTCAAGGCCACCGCACTGGCACTGCCCTTGCTCTACGAAAGCCCATCCTGTGCCAAATTTTTTCAGGATTTCGGTTGTGCAGGGTGCCTCTCCTCTCATTCATCCTGCACAACCGATACGTGTATCAAACGAGCGCCTGCGATCTTTGAAAGCCGCATACGAGGCTGGGGTAGCGCAAACCAAAGCAGCCCGGATACCCGCAAGGTATCCCATTTTTATTGAAAGGGCCAATCCAGAGCGAAAGGAGGTGAAAGAACGGATCGTTGAGGCGGGAAAGTCAAAAAGCAAAAGGCTTTCCAAGGCTCCTATCATCATTCATCATTGAAGATTTTCCCCATTCATCAATTCATTCTGGAAAAAGGAGGACTAGTTATCATGGCACAAGAACACACCTTTGCATCGCCCGCACCCGCCGGTCTGGGTGCCCTCGCTGTTGCCTGCTTCGGTTTCGCCGCCGTATTTCTTGGCTGGGTCAAGGTTGAAGGCCTTCCCATCCTCTTTGCGTGGCTCGTCGGCGGCGGTGTCGTCCAGTACACCACGGCCGTCATGGAATTGAAGGATCATAACATCACCGGCGGCAACGTCTTTCTGTTCTTCTCTGCATTCTTCATGTTCGGCGCCTCGCTGAGCGTTCTGGCCAAGTTCCTCATGATCAAGTTCGGCATGGCTCCCCATGCCTACGTCGAGGGATGGACCTGGATGGCCGGGGCCGGCTTCCTCACGGCTGTGACCCCTGCCTACCTGAAGGCCAACAAACTCGTCTTCTTCCTTGTTGTTCTCATCGACATCGTTCTGTGGTGCATCGTCGGTCTGGACCTGGGCAAGATGGACCCCGCAATTGGCAAGCCCATCGTGGGCTGGCTGCTGATCGTCTCCGGCTGGATCGGCGTTTATGTCGCCGGCGGTGTCGTCTGCAACACGGTCTTCGGCCGCGTGATCTACCCGATCCCGGCACCCTTCGTGAAATAAGCGGATGAGTTTCTGAAGCCGCGTAAGCGGAAAACGAAAAGGCAGGTCGTTTCGACCTGCCTTTTTTTGAAATCTTTGGGAAGCATTCACGGCAGGGAATTCCATTGCACGAATTCGCCCTGAAGGAGATCTCCTCGCAGAAATGTGGTAGAATACACTCGTTTGTTGCTGCTCTTGTCTGTTCACACATGTCGATGCCGTATATGCCGTCGACGGGAAGCGAGGTTGCCTCACGGGATGAGTATCAAGCAGGGTGCCCTGAATCCGCTGAAGATCCAGGACAACACGTTTCGGGATGGCCACCAGTCCATCTATGCAACCCGGATGACGACGGAGGACATGATCCCCATCGCCGAGGCGATGGACGAGGTCGGGTTCTGGGCCATGGAGGTATGGGGCGGGGCGACCTTTGACACGATGCATCGCTTCCTGGGCGAGGACCCCTGGGAAAGGCCCCGCATCCTGAAACGTCACATCAAAAAAACCCCCTTTTCGATGCTCCTGCGCGGCCAGAACCTCGTGGGGTATCGCCATTACGCCGACGACGTCGTCAGGGCATTTGTCGATCGGGCCTGCGAGGTCGGGATAGACGTCTTCCGCGTTTTCGACGCGCTGAACGACCTGCGGAACATCGAGACCGGCGCCGCCTGCATCAAGGCAAACGGGAAGCATTTCGAAGGCGCCGTCGTGTACTCTCTCACGCAGCGGCATCTCGGCGGTGAAGTATTCAACCTGTCGTATTACGTCTCGAAAGCAAAAAGCCTTGAGGAGATGGGGGCAGACTCGATCAGCATCAAGGACATGGCCGGCATCATGGCCCCCTACGATGCTTACGAACTCTTCACCGAACTGAAGAAGGCCGTCAGAGTGCCTCTGCACCTGCACACCCATTACACAAGCGGCATGGGCTCGATGACATGCCTTAAGGCCGTCGAGGCAGGGGTGGACATCGTGGACACCTGTGTCGCCCCTTACGCCATGCGGACGTCTATGCCGCCGGTAGAGCCGCTCCTGTTGACCCTGGAAGGCACCGGGCGAGACCCGGGACTGGAGATGAGCCGCCTTTTGGAGATCGGCAAATACCTGGAATCCATNGCCCCCCGGTATCAAAAGCACCTGGCCGCAAACACCCTGTCGCTCATAGACGAGGGCGTGATCGCACACCAGATCCCCGGCGGGATGATCTCCAACCTCGTCAGCCAGCTCAGGGAGATGAATGCCCTCGACCGCCTCCCCGAGGTTCAGCAGGAAATCCAGTTGGTCCGGAAAGAAGCGGGAATGCCACCGCTCGTGACCCCGACTTCACAGATCATCGGTTCGCAGGCCGTCATGAATGTGCTTGCCGGGAGATACCGGACCGTGAGCAACCAGTTTCGCGACCTGTTGTTCGGGCTCTATGGGAAAACGCCCGCAGGGATCGATCCGAAGGTCCGCGAAATGGCATTGCGCGGCTCCGGGCAGGGGATCTGGATCACGGACCGGCCCGCGAACCATCTCAAACCGGAAATGGAAGCAGCCCGGCGCAAGCTCGGCGATCTGGCGAAAACGGAAGAAGATGTCTTGACGTATGTTCTCTATCAGACCTCGGGCGAGCAGTTCCTGAAATGGAAGTACGGAGTGGAACCGATGCCCGAGAGCGTCAGGCCGGGGGATGCTCGATAGATTGTCATCATTTTCATGATGACAGGATCATCAGGAAATGAGATAGGATCATGTTGGAAACGCTTAAATCCCAGGAAAGGAGGAGACGATGAACAAAGCGGAACTGATCAATGAAGTGGCAAAGGTCGTGTGCGTAAAGAAGGAAGCAGCCGCAGCAGTCGATGCCGTGTTCGGAGCCATTCAGAAGGCATTGAAGAAGGGGGACAAGGTGGCCGTCGCCGGATTCGGGACATTCTCCGTTGCAAAACGGGCGGCACGGAAGGCCCGCAACCCTCAGACCGGCGACATGATCAAGGTGAAGGCAAAGAAAGTGCCGAAGTTCACAGCCGGCAAGGGGTTCAAGGATGCCGTGAAGTAGGCTCTGTTACCATTTTAACAGGCAACAACAAGAAGGGATTCCGCTCGGAATCCCTTCTTGTTGTTCATTCTCCCCGCCAGAGCGCGATCCGGGGGCCCTCGTCGCTTTATGCGCCTCAATCCCCTGTGGGGGAAAGTCGGAACTCGATGGCCGCATCGTTCTTTTCCAGGCATTGGGACAGTCTCAGCAGGTTCTCTTCCTTCCGGGTCTTGATGACCAGGTCGTATTCGGAGAACTTCCTGTCATGGGTGACCGCGTAACACAGGTTCGAGACGCCAAAGCCGTTTTCTCGCATCAGCGCCCGGATTTGGGGTTCGGTCATCGCCTGCTCCCGATGAAAACGGATGAAGGCATGAACGTAAACGAGCATCGGAAGCTGTTGCTCCACGAGACGGTAAAGGGTCAGTGTGCTCAGGGTCAGAATCGTCACGACCGTCAAGGCGCTGTAAAAGCCGACGCCGGCCAGGATGCCGATGGCTGCCGTAATCCAGATCGATGCCGCGGTGGTCAACCCGCGAATCGAAGCCCCTTCCTTCATGATCACGCCGGCGCCGAGAAATCCGATTCCCGTCATGATCCCCTGGGCCATGCGCGTCGGATCGACCCGCACCGTTTCAATCATGGCCCCGCTGAACCAGTCCCGCTGGTATATGGTTACAAGCATCAGGAGACTCGAAGCCATGCAGACCAGGGTGTGGGTTCGAAATCCCGCGGGCCGTCCGTAATAGCTCCGCTCGAGCCCGATCAGCCCGCCTGCCACCATGGCCACAAGCAGGTGGACGAGAATATCGACCGTTTCCTTGTTCATCGCTGACCCCCCTATCCCATGAAGCCGGGATTCTCGCTGACCCTGAGGATTTCTGCGTTTCCCTTCTCCCGGGGCGTCTATTTCCGTTTTGCCGCCACTCGCTTTCCCGAGGGTTTCTTCGCCGGGACTCCCCCTTGCCGCAGCGAAGCGGGCGGGGCTTCTTTCCCCAGGCGCTCATCCCAAAATGCCGGGGTCCGCCGCAGGTCGCGGACGTCGTATTCCACCAGTGCGGCCAGCTCCTTGACCCGGCTGCGGAACATGTCCTGGAGGCACTCGGGAATGTGCTCCTGCCTCGTGCGGTGCACACGGATGCACTCCACGCAGTTGCCGTGGCGGTGGCAGCGTGTCTGTGTACAGGGGCAGTCATCCACCAGTGCAGGCAGGCGTTTGGGGGCGAGAGGTTTTTTCGGGCGACCTTTCATGAAGTCCTCCGTAATCATCGTCGTAACTCTAAGCGATTTTTTCCAGAAGAACAATTTTTTTCATTTGATGGGGAAGAAAAAATGGTTAGAATGCGCAAGCCCTCCGCAGATCGAGGATCGAATGCCATGAACCGCTGGTTTGAGACCCTTCATCACACCCTGGACGGGGAGAAAATATCGGAAGACCCGAAAAAGTCTCCCCTCGTTCCGCTCCAGGTTTATGCCGACTCCCTGAATGAGCTTCGGGAAGCCTTTTCGCGCTGGTTTCAGGCATGCCGTCCGACAGGCGGACGGATTCGCGTCTTTGTGGACGGTGTTGACAAGAAGTGCTCTGCAGGCCCCTCGGCACAGATCGACGGGGAGTTCCGAACCCTGCTGAACGAGGCGGGCATCCCTTTCCGCTGGACGGACCTCTCCGCCGAACTTGCCATACCCCCCGGGGAACTCCATGCCTCCCACGAATGCCTGGAGCGGATCCGCGGCGTGGTCCGGGAGGGAAAAGAAGACGCGGCGATCGTCCTGGGCTCCGGAAGCATCACCGATCTGGTGAAACACGCCCTGCACCTGGAAGGCAGGCCCATCCCTTTTGTTTCCATTCCCACGGCCCTCACCGTGACGGCCTTTACATCCGCTTTTGCCATCATCGACTTCCACGGCGCAAAACGCACCCTTCAGTCAAGACCCGTTTCCGCCGCCTTCTGGGTGAAACCTTTCCTGGAATGCGCCCCACCCGGTATGTCCCGGGCAGGGTACGGGGACCTCCTGGCTCGTTTCGTTGCCTACGGGGACTGGTTTCTCGGGCACCGCCTGGGGGTCATGGAACGATACGACGAGTCGGCCTTTCGCCTCATGGAGCCTTTTGCCGGGGGTATCCGGGCGTCAGCTGACGGGTTTGCAGACTATCCCCTGCCGCAGGAAGCCACGGCGTGTACTGCAGCCGCTCTGGCCATGGCGGGGATTTCCATGTCCACGGCCGGCGAGACGACCCCGCTATCCGGCTTCGAGCACGTCATCAGCCACGCCCTCGATTTCCTGAGGCTCACAGCGGGCAGGGATCTCGTCTTTCACGGCGAGCAGGTCGCTCTGGGCTCCCTGGTGAGTGCCCGGACCATCGACCGTCTCCTGGCGATGGATAACTTACGGAGCGTTGCCTGGCGGGATGAGGATGTCGGGCAGTCCCTGCGGGTCCTGGAAGAGCGCATGGCCGCAGCTCCCCTTCCTCGCGGAGGGGAGCCCTGTCGCGATAAGATAGACGCCGCCCGGGCGGAGTTTTCCGTTGAATATCGCAAGAAATCAGAGCGTTGGGCGTCGGCCCGTCCCCGTATCGGATCGTTTGTGGATGCCTGGGGAGATATCCGGCTCGAACTCGCCCGATTGACCATGCGGGCCGGGGAACTGGAGCCGCTGCTGAAGAAATCGGGCCTGCCCTGCAGACCCGGGGAGACGGACCCACCCACCACGGAGGAGGAATTCCGGTGGGCCGTGGCATTTTCCCCGTTCGTGAGGGTGCGAATGAACCTCTCCGATCTGCTCTTCTGGATGGGCAGGGAGGATCTCGTCGTCTTGCCTTGACAAAGCGGCAATATTTTTCATATAGACTGCGCGGGGAAACAGGAGCCGGAAATGGGACGAGTTTTACATCGTCCGTCCCGGCTGGGATCATCCAAATCGCCTCTCAGGAAAGAAGAAAGCAAGGAGCAGGGGAAATGAAACGCATGCGATCGAAATGGGCGGTCCTGACAGCGGGCATGATCCTGCTGTCCGCCGTGGCGGCCGGTTCGGCCTTCGGTGCGGAGCCGGTCAAGGGCAAGGTCATGATCTACAGCTCCATCTATCTGCACATCATCGAACAGCTCAAGCCGGTGTTGAAAAAAACGTTCCCCGAGCTGGACGTGCAGTGGTTCTACGGGGGCTCGGAAAAGGTGATTGCAAAGCTCGTGGCGGAGTTCGATCAGGGCAGCACCATGGCNGATTTGATCATGATCGCAGACCCCGCCTACTACAACACCCTGAAGCGCGACGGGCGGCTCCTGCACTACAAATCGCCCAACACGAAATATGTCCTGCCGCTGTGGCTCGACAAGGACGGCTATTACTCCGGCGTGCGGATCAACGTCATCGGCATCGCCTACAACAAGAATCTCGTGGCAGCCAAGGATCTCCCCAGGACCTGGTGGGACTTGGCAGACCCCAAATGGAGAGGGAAGGTGGGTATGCCGAACCCGCTCCTTTCCGGGACGGCCTTTGCGGGGACGGCGGGCCTTGTGCGCTCGCCGAAGCACGGATGGCCCTTCTTCGAGGCCCTCCGGAAAAACCGGATCGCCTGCGAGCCCGGAAACGGCGCCGTGGAAACGAAGCTGCTCTCCGGCCAGCTCGCCGTGGCGATGCTGCTCGAGGAGAATGTGCTGAAGGCCATCGGGGAGAAAAAGCCCCTGGGGTTCGTTTACCCTTCCGACGGGCCCATTGTGAACCCATCAGGCATCGCCATCATGAAGAACACGAAGAACCCTGCAGCGGCCAAGGCCGTTTATGACTTCTTCCTCTCCAAGGAAGGCCAGCAGGCGATCCTTGCGGGCTGGATGCACTCCGTCAGGCCCGACATGCCCCCGCCGGCCAATGCAGCCATGAAGATCGGGGAGATCAACAAGTTCGCCATGCCCATGGACTGGGATGCCATCAGCCGGGACCCGGAAAAAATCAAGGAAAAATTCGACCAGACGGTTCTCCGGTAGACAGACGGTTTGACCTCCCGCCGGCCTCGGCGAGGCCGGCGGGAATTTCTAAAGCGGAGCGGTAGCTTTCATGACCTCGATCGGGAGGATCTTCAGCGCGCGCAATCTCGTCATCGGCTCCGCCCTGCTGTTTCTCATCGTCTTTGTTCTCTTTCCCCTCGTCCTGCTCGTCTTGAGGAGCTTTCTGGGAACGGAAGGGGAGATCAGCCTCCAGAACTATATCGCCGTTTACGGCAAGGACCGCAACTGGGATGCCGTGGTGATGACCCTCTGGGTCTGCGGCCTCACCATGTTCTTCTCCATGATCTTCGCAACAGGGCTTGCCTGGCTCGTGGTGCGAAGCAACCTTCCCTGGCGGCGCCAGTTCCGCTCCCTCTTTTTCATCCCCTACGTGATTCCCCCCTACGTGGGGGCCATCGCCTGGATCCTGCTGCTCACCCCGGGCGTGGGATACATCAACAAGATGCTGATCGAGTCCTTCGGTGCCGATGTGCCGGGCCCCTTCGACATCTACACCGTCCCCGGCCTGGTGTGGGTCATGACCCTTTTCTACTACCCGCTGGCGTTTCTGAATGTGGCAAGCGCCCTCGAGCAGATGGACAACTCCCTCGAGGAGGCCGCCCGCATCAGCGGCGCCCATCCCCTGCGGGTGTTCTGGGACATCACGCTGCCCCTGGTCTCGCCCAGCTTCTTCGCGGGGGGACTCCTGGTCTTTGCCGCCTCGGCCTCAGCCTTCGGGGTCCCCGCCATGATCGGCATGCCCAGCCGCATCTATGTGCTCTCCACCCAGGTCATCCAGTACGTCTACATGGGGACGACGTCGGGGATGCGTGAGGCAACGGCCCTGTCGGTCGTTCTCATGGTCATCGCCGTGATCACCATGACCCTCGGGAACCGCCTTCTGAGCCGCAAACGATACACCCTCGTGGGGGGAAAGAGCGCCCGTGTGTTGCCCGTGTCCCTAGGCCGATTCAAGATCCCGGCCCTGATCCTTTCGGGCCTGCTGGGTTTTGTCCTGGTCATCCTGCCCATCGGGGCCATCGTGGTGACCTCCTTCATCCGGGTTTTCGGGGAGCCGATAACCCTGGAGAACCTGAGCCTAGAGCACTATGCCTACATCCTGACGTTCAAAACGGCCCTGGAGGCTTTCTCGAACAGCTTCTTCCTGGGCATCGCGGCGGCGACACTGGCCCTGCTGGTGGCCAGTCTCATCGCCTACTACCGGGTTAAGGTGAAAAGCCCGCTGGCCCGTGCGGCGGACCTGATCGCCACCATCCCTTATGCCACACCGGGGACGGTCATCGCTTTGGCGCTGATCATCGCCTTCTCTGGCAAATACGGGCTCAACCTCTACAACACCTTCGCGATCCTGATCGTGGCCTATATCGTCAAGTATCTGGCCTTCTCCGTCCGCACGGTCTGCGCCTCCCTGGAGCAGATCGATCTTTCCCTGGAGGAAGCGGCGCAGATCTCCGGGGCAAGCTGGATCCAGAGCTTCCGCGATATCATCCTGCCGCTCGTGCGGCCGGGACTCATTGCCGCTTGGTTTCTCGTGTTCATGACAACGTTCTATGAATTGACGATGACGATCCTTCTCTATGGACCCGAGACGCTCAATCTTGGCGTCATCCTGTTCGAGATGCAGACCTACTCCAACCAGCAGGCGGCCTCCGTGCTGTCCGTGCTGATCCTCGTGGTGGTCCTGGGGGGAAATGTGCTGGTTTCGAAAATCACGAAGGGGAAAATCACCATCTGAGAGATTCGAGGCGGAAAGGATAGAGGCGATTCATGGCCGATGTGAGACTGGAAAATGTATCGAAAAAGTTCGGCAAAGTGGAGGCCGTAGCGGCATTCAACGAAATCATCCGGGAAGGGGAGTTTGTCTCCCTCCTCGGTCCGTCGGGTTGCGGCAAGACCACGACGCTGCGGATCATCGCCGGGTTCGAGAGGGCCACGACGGGGCGGGTGTTCATCGGAACCGAGCTGGTGAGCTGCTCCGAGACCAGGACTTACAAGCCCCCCGAGGACCGCAACATCGGCATGGTCTTCCAGTCCTACGCGGTTTGGCCCCACATGAATGTCTTTGCCAACGTTGCCTACCCCCTGAAAGTCCGCGGCGCATCGAAAAAAGCGATCCAGGAGAAGGTCGGGCACGTCCTCGACCTGGTGCACCTGGAAGGCCTGGAAAAACGCCTGCCCAGCCAGCTCTCCGGGGGTCAGCAGCAGCGCGTGGCCCTGGCCCGCGCGCTGGTGGCCGAACCCTCCCTTCTTCTTCTGGACGAGCCTCTCTCCAACCTGGACGCCAAGCTGCGCGAGAGCATGCGCTTCGAGATCAAGGACGTGCAGCGCCGTCTCGGGATCACCGTCATCTATGTGACCCACGACCAGGCCGAGGCCATGGTCATGTCCGACCGGATCATCGTCATGGACAAGGGCTATGTCCAGCAGACGGGCAGGCCGAAAGACATCTATGAATTCCCCGCGAACCGATTTGTGGCCGACTTCATCGGCCTGATCAATTTTCTGGAAGGCACGCTGGTTGCCGTGGAAGGCTCCGAGGGGGTTGTCGCCCTGACCGATGTCCCGGGGCCTGTGCACCTGAAGGGCCGTCTCCACTCGGAGATGAAGACGGGAGAGCGGGTGGTCCTGGCGGCCCGCCCGGAATCGATCACCGTGTCGGGCCAGCCGGCCCCCGGCGCGATTCCCGGGCGCCTGGCCCGGAAAATCTATNTGGGAAACGAAATGGACTACCGGGTG
>JGI11641J44799_10000590_pt1 | contig 11012 bp, 10 predicted proteins | sample WetSurSiteA1Bulk_FD_44799 | JGI IMG/M metagenome (IMG submission 44799) | reverse complement strand
TGGAATTTCAATGATTACCCGCTGGTGGCTGATATCGGAATGGCGGCTTCCTTTGATCCAGTGGCATTGGATCAGGCTTGTGCTGATATGGTGAAGGAGGCTCCTTCTCTGCCGATGAGCCGGATCAGTTCCGAAAAGGAACATGATCACCACAGGGGGAAAGATAAATTCCGCCTGACGCATCCTAATGTGCACTGGGAGGCAGGACTCGAGCACGCGGAAGAGATTGGCCTGGGCACCAGAAGCTATGAACTGATCAAGGTGTAATTCCGATGCTGATGGAAAACACCGGAAGCTCCCTGTGATTCCGTTGGAATTTTAAGCCGGTTTCAGAACGCTGCCATGTCAATTCGGCAACTTTTAAAGCCGATCGGTTTCTCATTTATTTGCAGGTTGTTCTGACTGGTTGATCTGCTATGCCCAGGTGTTTATACCTGTTTTCATTAAAAGGGCCATTAGGGTTAGTTTTTCACAGTCACGCCCTGGCTTAAAAGCGCGGATAAACAAAATGGAATTTATTTTATTTTCGCGGATAACAAAAAGTGGTATCTTTGCGCGAAATTTTAATACGCGGATGTGGCGTAATTGGTAGCCGCGCAAGACTTAGGATCTTGTGCCGTAAGGCGTGGGGGTTCGAGTCCCTTCATCCGCACAGCATGAATTAATTAAATTGAATCTGATGAATATAAAGAAGGACAACATTGATGAATTGAATGCAGTAGTGACAATCAAGATTGAAAAAGCCGATTACGAAGAACGGGTTGATAACATCCTGAAGGATTATCGCCGGAAGGCACGGTTTGACGGGTTCAGGCCCGGTAAGGTTCCGCAGGGTCTGGTAAATAAAATGTACCGTAAACCCATTCTCGCTGAAGAAATAAACAAGATCCTGAGCGAATCGCTTGCTAAATACCTGGTGGATGAGAAACTGAATATACTGGGAGAACCCTTGCCCAACGCTGACAAACCGTTGAGCATCGACTGGGACCATGACAGTGAATTCGAATTTGCCTTCGACATAGGCCTGGCCCCTGAGTTGGATATAGCTGTTTCCGAAAAAGATAAGGTGCCTTATTACACGATAAAAGTAGATGCCGGCGAAATCACCAAGCAGATAGAAAGGATGCAGTCGCGGTTCGGCAAGCTCATTGATGCGGATCAGGTCACCGAAAACGAGGTGCTGAAGGCTGATCTGGCGGAAGCCGATAAAAAAGGCAGTCCGGTTGAAAACGGCATAAGTGTTGAGGATGCATCCATTTCTCTTGAATTTATCAAGGATGATAAAACCAGGAAGAAATTCAAAGGATGCAAACCCGGAGACCAGTTGGTCATCGATGTAAAAAAGGCTTTTGAGAATGAAACAGATCTTGCTGCCCTTCTGAAGATCAGTAAGGAAAAGCTAGCCGGTATCAGTCCGGATTTCCTTGTTACACTTAAGACGGTATCCCGGTTTGAAAAGGCCGAGATCAACCAGGATCTTTTTGATAAGGTTTACGGAAAAGACAATGTGAAATCGGAGGAAGAGTTTAAAATCAGGGTGGAAGCAGAACTGAAATCAGCCTTTGACCGCAACAGCGATTACAGGTTCCGGATGGATGCCAGGGATTACTATCTTGGAAAGTTCAAGCAGGAGTTGCCCGGAGAGTTTCTCAAGCGGTGGCTTTTGCATACCAACGATGGTAAGGTGACCATGGAGCAGATTGAAAAGGACTTTGATCATTTCAAATCCGACCTGAAGTGGCAGTTGATCAAAGGAAAGGTTACAAAGGACAACAACATGAAGATCAATGAAGAAGAATTGCTGGCCCATGCAACGGATGCCATCAGGCAGCAATTTATTCAGTATTATGGTATTGCCGAGGTTCCTGCGGAAATGTTGGAGAAGTACGCCAAAGAAAGCCTGGCAAAAGATGAGGAACGCAACCGATATGCCGAAGGTCTGAATGAAAATAAGGTTTATGAATTCATCCGGAAAACGGTAAAACTTGATTCCAAAGAGGTAACTTTGGAGAAATTCAACAAACTCTTTGAAGAATAATTAAAACAAGAAAGATTTACATATGGACCTGATCAAGGATTTCAATAAATATGCAACCGGTCATATGGGTATCAGCAGTCTGAGCCTCCACCGGTTTACCTCAGTGGCGAACAGCTATATTTCCCCAACTATTATTGAAGAGCGTCAGCTCAATGTGGCGCAAATGGATGTCTTTTCCAGGCTGATGATGGACAGGATCATTTTTCTGGGTTTGCCCATCGATGATTTTGTAGCAAATGTCATACAGGCACAGTTGCTTTATCTTGATTCGGCCGATCCGGGCAAGGATATACAGATTTACTTCAATACGCCGGGTGGCGCTGTTCATGCCGGTCTGGGCATTTATGACACGATGCAGTATGTCACCTGTGACGTGGCAACCATTTGTACAGGCATGGCTGCTTCCATGGGAGCAGTATTGCTTTGTGCGGGTACCAGGGGGAAACGATCTGCCCTGAGACATTCGCGGATCATGATCCACCAGCCCATGGGGGGTGCACAGGGTCAGGCGACTGATATCGAAATCACTGCCAGGGAGATCCTGAAGCTACGTTCCGAATTGTACCATATTATTGCGGAACATTCCGGGAATGCTCTGGAGAAAGTTGAAAAAGATTCGGACCGGGATTACTGGATGACGTCGGGTGAGGCGCTTGCCTACGGCATGATTGATGAGATTCTTGAAAGAACGAAGAAAAAGTAGCTTAATGATCTGATTTTTCGTAACTTTGCAAAAGAGCGTTTCAATTTGTTCAATAATACAACCAGCTGATGGATAAATGTTCTTTCTGTGGACGCGATAAGCGCGATACAAACCTGTTAATAGCCGGTATTTCAGGTCATATCTGCGATAATTGCGTAGAGCAGGCTTATGAGATTGTGCAGGAAGAAACCAGGAAGAAGGCGCCTTTCGATGTGAATTCCATCAAATTACTCAAACCCAAAGAAATTAAGAAGTTCCTCGATTTGTATGTAATAGGGCAGGACGATGCCAAAAAGATCATATCAGTAGCCGTATACAACCATTACAAGCGCCTGATGCAGACATCCCGTCATGATACATCCGATGACATAGAGATAGAGAAGTCAAATATCATTCTGGTAGGGGAAACAGGAACAGGAAAAACACTGCTGGCCAGGACCATTGCCAAATTGCTCCATGTGCCCTTCACCATTGTAGATGCCACTGTGCTTACCGAAGCCGGTTATGTGGGGGAGGATATTGAGAGCATTCTGACACGCCTGTTGCAGGTTGCAGATTACAATACCGAAGCTGCAGAAAAGGGAATCGTCTTTATTGATGAGATCGATAAAATTGCCCGGAAGGGTGACAATCCGTCTATTACACGCGATGTCTCCGGCGAAGGAGTTCAGCAGGGCCTGCTGAAGCTGCTGGAAGGTTCAGTGGTGAATGTTCCGCCCCAGGGAGGCCGGAAACACCCCGACCAGAAAATGATCCCCGTGGATACCAGGAATATCCTGTTTATCTGCGGCGGCGCATTTGAGGGCATTGAAAGGAAGATCGCGCACCGTCTGAATACCAAGGTGGTCGGATACAATGCTTCACGGCAGTCCGACCGCATCGAACGGGACAACCTGATGCAGTATATCGCACCGCAGGATCTGCGATCCTACGGTATGATCCCCGAAATTATCGGTCGGCTGCCCATCCTCACATACCTGCATCCACTCGACAGAAAAACGTTGCGCAGCATTCTCACCGAACCGCGGAACTCCATCATCAAGCAATACATAAAACTGTTCGAGATCGACGGGATCACACTTACTTTCGAAGAGGCAGCCCTGGATTATATTGTTGACAAAGCCGTTGAATTCAAGCTTGGCGCAAGGGGCCTTCGTTCAATCTGCGAAGCCATTATGATTGATGTGATGTTTGAGCTTCCCTCGGAAGAGGAAAGCGAAATTGCCATTACGGCTGATTATGCAAAGTCAAAAGTTGAAAAGGTGAACATGCAGCGATTAAAAGCAGCCTGATGTTTGTTTATTAAAAAATGAATCCTATATTTGCTGGTGTCATTCTGAACGAATTGAAGAATCTGGCTTAACAAAGATGTTTCCTGACGCTCAATATGACAGATTCAACGACAACAAAAACATGAATAGAATCTATACAAACTGGTGGTGGTGGCATAAAATGCATCTCATAAAACCGTGAGACCGTCTACCTGTTGTATATAAACAATAAAATTAGTCAGCGGCCTATCGTTCTCACGGTAGGCCGCTTCGTTTTTAACCCATTTAAAATCAGTGCCATGAAAAAGTTCATCATCAGGACACAAACTCGCAAAATGCTGGCAGATACCATTACGCCTGTCAGTATTTATTTGAGAATCAGGGATGTATATCCAAATTCACTTTTGCTGGAAAGTTCCGATTATCATGGTAATGAGAACAGTTATTCTTTTATTTGTCTGAAGCCGCTTGCAGGTTTTAAAGTGGAAAACGGCGTTGCCACGGCGAACTATCCCGACGGGACCAGGATCACGAATCGCCTGGAAGGACACCATGCCTTCCATGCCCTTTTCAAAGCCTTTCTCAGTTCATTTGAGCAGCAGGACCGGCAAGAAGTTCCGGTTAACGGCCTTTTCGGCTATACTGCCTATGATGCGGTCAAATACTTTGAAAACATAAAGTTGGAGGCCAGGGTAGTGCCTGAATACCAGATACCTGAATTGCGGTATAATTTCTACAATTACATCATTGCCATCAACCACTTTCAGAATACCCTTCAGATTATCGAAAACCGTATCAACGGAGAACCCAGTGAACTGGAAAGAATTGAGACCCTCCTGAACAGCAGAAATCTGGCGCTTTATTCATTCCATATGGTTGGAAAGGAAACATCGAACATTACTGATGAACAATATAAACAAATGGTAACCAGGGGGAAGGAACATTGTTACCGGGGCGATGTCTTCCAGATCGTATTGTCGCGCCAGTTCGCTCAGCAGTTTTCAGGTGACGAATTTAACGTATACAGGGCTTTACGGTCAATCAATCCTTCACCGTACCTGTTTTATTTCGATTATGGCAGTTACAAGATCTTTGGCTCTTCTCCGGAAGCCCAGCTGAAAATGCAGAAGGGGAAGGCATATATCAATCCCATTGCCGGCACGTTCCGTCGTACAGGCGATGATGAGAACGACAAGTTGCTGGCCCAGCAATTGTCGACAGACCTGAAGGAAAATGCCGAACATGTTATGCTGGTAGACCTTGCCCGCAACGATCTCAGCAGGCACGCCAGGAATATCAGCGTTGAGAGATACCGCGAGGTGCAGTTCTTCTCGCACGTAATTCACCTGGTGTCGGCTGTATCCGGCGAATTAAACGAGGGATCTGATGTTACGGACATGATGACAGCCACCTTCCCTGCCGGCACCTTGTCGGGTGCCCCGAAATACAAAGCCATGCAGCTCATTGATAAATATGAGAACCAGAACAGGGGTTATTACGGAGGAGCACTTGGATTTCTCGATTTTAACGGACGGTTTAACCATGCCATCATGATCAGGACTTTCCTGAGCAAGGGGAATATTTTGTTCTACCAGGCCGGAGCCGGAATCGTAGCCATATCAAACGAGGAAAGCGAGCTCCAGGAGGTAAACAATAAGCTTGGAGCACTGAAAAAAGCCATTGAAATGGCCGGGGAAATCAACTAATAGAGAATCAATTATGAATAAGATACTGGTCATTGACAATTATGATTCGTTCACTTATAACCTGGTGCACTACATTGCAAAACTTACCGGCCGCAATCCCGATGTATTCCGCAATGATGAGATCTCACCGGATGCAGTGGGCAAATATGACAAGATCCTGCTCTCCCCGGGTCCGGGCATTCCTGTTGAAGCGGGCATATGCCTCGATCTGATCAGGAGGTATGCTGCTGATAAAAGCATACTGGGCATTTGTCTGGGGCATCAGGCTATTGGCGAGGCATTCGGAGCCAGGCTTACAAACCTGAGTACCGTATATCACGGACTGGCAACTCCCGTAACGATTAAGGATTATGCAGAGCCGCTTTTCAAAGGCCTACCGGAAAGGTTCACCGCCGGCCGGTACCATTCCTGGGTGGTTGCTCCTGATGATCTGCCAGCCTGTTTTGCCGTTACCTGTGTTGACGACAGCGGCATCATCATGGGCATCAGTCATAAACAGTACGATGTTCGCGGCTTGCAGTTCCACCCGGAATCAGTACTGACCGAACATGGGATTGAGATTATAAAAAACTGGTTAAACACGTAGTTATGAAAAAAATTCTGAACCATTTGTTCGATCACAAAACCCTGAAACGACAAGAGGCCGAAGAGGTACTCACCAATATCGCCCGGGGCATCTATTCGGAATCGGAGATCGCTGCTTTCATCACGGTATACCTGATGCGGAGCATCACTGTCGACGAACTTGCGGGGTTCCGGGATGCCCTGCTGAATCTGTGCCACAGGATAAACCTGGACGATTTTGACACCATGGATGTTTGCGGTACGGGAGGAGACGGTAAAGATACCTTTAACATTTCCACCCTGTCAACCTTTGTCCTGGCGGGAGCGGGGGTTAAGATCGTCAAGCACGGGAATTATGGAGTTTCCTCAGCCTGCGGATCCTCTAACATTTTGGAGTACTTCGGGTATAAATTCTCAGCAGATGCTGATAAACTTCGCCGTGAAATAGAAAGGACAGGGGTTTGTTTTCTGCATGCCCCGATCTTCAACCCGGCCATGAAGAATGTAGCCCCTGTTCGCCGTGCACTGAAAGTAAAAACCTTTTTCAACATGCTTGGACCAATGGTAAATCCTGCATTTCCGCGGAAACAACTTGTGGGTGTATACAGCCTTGACCTGGCCAGACTATACAACTACCTTTACCAGCAGACGGACAAACGGTATGTTATTGTTCACAGCTTCGACGGGTACGACGAAATCTCTCTTACCTGTGATTTCAAATATATTTTGAACGGGGTGGAAGAAATTGTCTCGCCGGAGGGTTTCGGTTATACCCGGAGGAACATGGCTGATCTGCATGGCGGTTCTACGGTGAAGGAAGCGGCTGACATTTTCATATCCGTGCTGCAGGACAAAGGTACAGATGCCCGGGCAGATGTGGTCATTGCCAATACACAGCTGGCACTCATGTGCTACTACCCCGGCAGGACACCGGAAATGTGTAAGGATCTGGCCCGGGAATCGCTGAAAAGCGGTAAGGCGCTGGCAGCTTTTAAACAGCTAATTGAAATGCAATCATGACCATACTGGAGGAAATCATTGCCCATAAATTGCAGGAAACCGAAAGGTCCCGCAGCGAAAAACCGGTGCAGTTCCTTGAAAGAAGCAGGCTGTTTAAAAGAGCTACGGTATCACTTGCAGGCTCAGTTACTGATCCGGCCAAAACTGGGATCATAGCCGAGTTTAAGCGGAAGTCCCCGTCAAAAGGGGTAATCAATGACAGGGCAACACTCGAAGAAGTAGTAACAGGCTATTTTCGTTCGGGTGCATCAGGGATATCCATTCTGACAGATTTGGAGTACTTTGGCGGTACCATGCACGATCTGATGCGGGCCCGCGAACTCACCCCCGTGCCAATCCTCCGGAAGGATTTTGTTGTAGATGAATACCAGATTATTGAGTCAAAAGCCATCGGGGCTGATGCTGTATTGCTGATCGCCGCAGCTCTAGATCCCGGAAGAGTAAAGAAGCTTGCCGGTTTGGCTGCAACACTCGGTTTGCAGGTATTACTCGAAGTCCACAGAGAAGAAGAGCTTGAATGCATGAATGAGCATGTCACTATGGTGGGTGTTAATAACCGGGATCTCAACACCTTTGTCGTAGATACAGAAGTATCGGTCAGGCTGGCCGAAAAAATACCACCGGGATTCATCAAAATTTCGGAGAGCGGCATCAATACAACATGGGCCATAAAACAACTCAAAGGTTGCGGTTACCAGGGCTTTCTAATGGGTGAGAGCTTCATGCGGGCCCCCGAACCTGCGGTTGCGTTTTCTGATTTTGTGAAACTAATGCTTTTCGAAAATGATTAAAGTAAAAGTATGCGGCATGCGAGACCGGCTGAATGTTCAGCAGGTGGCAGGTGCCGGAACCGACTTTCTGGGATACATTTTTTATCCCGGATCGAGGCGTTATGTTGGTACAATTCCTGATAATGGCATGTTTAAGGACCTGCCGGCAGGAATCCAGAAAGCCGGTGTCTTTGTGGATGAGCAACCGGAGGTGATCCTTGAATTGGCTGAACGGTATTCCCTGCAGCTGATCCAGCTGCATGGTGCAGAATCACCGGAACTCTGCATGAAAATAAGATCAGCCGGTTTAAGGGTGATCAAGGCCTTTGGCATTGCAGCCGGGTTCGACTTCAATAATGTAGTGCCTTATGAGCAGGGATGTGATTTCTTTTTATTTGATTCAAAATCAAAGGAGTATGGTGGCACCGGGTTACCGTTTGTATGGGATCTGCTTGAGGGTTACAGACTTCAGGTACCCTTCTACCTGAGCGGCGGCATTGGGCCCGAGGATGCCAAAGCCGTCAGGGAATTCACCCATCCGGCATTGTATGCTGTGGACATCAACAGCCGGTTTGAGATTGCGCCGGGAATCAAGGATGCCGATAAGGTTAGAAAATTCATACAGGAATTAAGAAAATAATAATAGTTGTCGTATGAAATACACTGTCGATGAAAGAGGATATTACGGGGAGTTCGGAGGAGCTTTCATTCCCGAGATGATGGTTCCCAATATCGAAGAATTGCGAGATAACTATCTGAAGATACTCGGAGATCCTGAATTCAGGGCGGAGTATACGTCCCTGCTGAAGGATTATGTCGGACGCCCTTCTCCTTTGTATTTTGCCAAAAGGCTGTCGGAATTTCACGGGACACGCATTTACCTGAAACGGGAGGATTTGAATCACACCGGGGCGCATAAAATCAACAATACGGTAGGACAGATCCTGATCGCCCGGAGACTGGGCAAGACAAGGATCATCGCCGAAACAGGCGCCGGCCAGCATGGTGTGGCCACGGCAACCGTTTGTGCCCTAATGGGACTTCAGTGCGTGGTATACATGGGAAAGCTCGATGTTGAAAGACAGGAGCCCAATGTTTTGCGGATGAAGATGCTGGGAGCTGAAGTAATACCGGTGCTCAGCGGAAACATGACGCTGAAGGATGCCACCAATGAGGCTATCCGCGACTGGATCAGCAATCCTGTCGATACGCATTACATCATCGGTTCAGTTGTTGGCCCGCATCCGTACCCCGATCTGGTGACCAGACTGCAGGCCGTTATCAGCGAAGAAATGCAGTGGCAGTTGCAGCAACAGACTGGAAATTCCGATCCGGATTGCATCATTGCCTGTGTAGGCGGAGGCAGCAACGCAGCAGGAGCATTTTATCATTATCTCGATCGCGAAAAGGTTAGACTCATCGCTGTGGAAGCAAGCGGTAAAGGGATCGACAGCGGTGAATCGGCGGCCACCATGGTGCTTGGCCGACCAGGTATTATCCATGGCAGCAGGACCATGCTGATGCAGGATGAGGACGGGCAGATACAGGAGCCGTATTCGGTATCGGCCGGACTCGACTATCCGGGCATCGGCCCTATGCATTCCTTTTTGCATAAAACACACAGGGCCACCTTTGAACACGCAACCGACGATGAAGCGCTGGAGGCAGCTTTCAGGTTAACGCGACTGGAGGGAATTGTTCCTGCACTGGAATCGGCACACGCCCTTGCTGTTCTGAAGAAGATCAGGTTTGACAAAACGGAAGTGGTAGTAGTTAACCTTTCCGGTCGCGGTGACAAAGACATGGTAGCCTACATGAAATACATGAGCGATCATCAATTGCTGTAAATAATCAACATCATACAACCATGAACCGCATCAACCGTCTTTTCCGTGAAAATTCCCAATCAATACTTTCCATATACTTCACTGCCGGTCATCCTGCATTGGATTCAACAGTACCCATCATCAAAGCTCTTGTCCAGGGTGGAGCTGACACGATCGAAATTGGCATGCCTTTTTCCGATCCTATGGCAGATGGTCCCGTTATTCAAAGCAGCAGCAGCCGGGCTCTTAAAAATGGTATGAGCCTGAAACTGCTCTTTGACCAGCTGAAGAACGTACGCAAGGAAGTGGACATTCCCTTGTTGCTGATGGGCTATCTCAATCCCGTACTGCAATATGGCATGGAAAGGTTTTGTGACAAATGTGCTGAAACAGGCATCGATGGTGCTATCCTGCCGGATCTGCCCTTACAGGTGTATAAGGAGGAATACGAGGCTGTCTTTGACAGATCTGGACTTTATAATGTTTTTCTGGTATCTCCGCAAACAAGTTCCGAACGTATAAGGACACTCGATGCTGTCAGTCGGGGCTTCATCTATATGGTCTCATCCTCGTCAACCACCGGTGTGAAAGGTAGTTTTTCCCCTGAGCAGCTCGAATACTTTGAACGCATCCGGGCAATGGGACTCAGGAATCCGGCCTTGATCGGTTTTGGCATATCGGACCGGAAGAGTTTTGCTGAAGCATGCCGCTATGCCCGGGGTGCCATCATCGGCAGTGCATTTGTGAAGATGTTGGAGGAGAAGGGATTTACAGAGGCAGTAGTGAGGGAATTCATAAGAAGCATCAGGGAATAAAAAAACCTGCTGTGCATTGAGCTTACAGCAGGTTGCCTATATCAGGACTATTATTTAACCGCATACGCTTTAGTTGTTAGTTGTTGTGAACCAGCATGATCTCAGTTGAAAAAGAGTTGTTGTAATTGTTTGCTATGGTTTCGTCTACTGCAGGGGCTGCATACCTTGAGGAAGCTTCGGTGGCAGCGGCCAGAAAATCCAGTCTGCTCATCTCAGGAGTAACATCAGTCTCGGTGGCTACCGGGGCAGCATACCTGAGGGATGCTTCAGCGGCGTCAGTCAGGCAGTCCATTCTTTCC
>JGI11641J44799_10000587_pt1 | contig 11024 bp, 6 predicted proteins | sample WetSurSiteA1Bulk_FD_44799 | JGI IMG/M metagenome (IMG submission 44799) | reverse complement strand
AAAAGCCTTGCAGAGTATGAAGCCCTTTACAAAAGGTCAATCGAAGACCCTGAGGGTTTCTGGGGCGAAATGGCGGAAAAACGTCTGACCTGGTTCAAAAAATGGGACAAGGTTCTCGAATATGACTTCCTCAAACCGCAGATAAAATGGTTCAGCGGAGGCAAGCTGAACGCGGCGTATAATTGCCTCGACAGGTTCATGAAGACTCCTGTCAGGAACAAAGCGGCAATAATATGGGAAGCAGACGACGGAACATACAAAACATATACCTACCAGCAGCTCTATCATGAGGTGAACAGGTTCGCAAATGTCCTCAAAAAATACGGGGTTAAGAAGGCAGACAGGGTCACGATCTATCTTCCCATGATCCCTGAACTTGTTATCTCTATGCTTGCCTGCGCACGGATCGGTGCTATCCACAGCATTGTCTTTGGCGGATTCAGCGCAACTGCTCTGAAAGACAGGATACAGGACTGTAAATCAAAACTGCTCATCACCTCGGACAAGGGAGCTCGCGGTGGACGGTTTGTTCCGCTCAAGGCAAACGCCGACCACGCACTCCAGGAATGCCCGACGATAGAAAAAGTAATCGTGGTAAAAAGAGTCGGCAATGTGGACATGGAACCGACAAGGGACATATGGTGGCATGATGAAATGAATGACCCGGAAATCAAGGATTACTGCGAACCCGAGCATATGGATGCCGAAGACCCGCTGTTTATCCTCTACACATCAGGCTCCACCGGAAAACCGAAAGGAGTGCTCCACACAGTCGGCGGGTATATGCTCTTCACAAATCTTACTTTCAGCTGGATTTTCGATTACCACGATGAAGATATTCACTTCTGCACTGCTGATATCGGATGGGTTACCGGCCACAGCTACATTGTTTACGGACCGTTGAGCAACGGGGCTACAAGCCTCATGTTTGAAGGAATCCCTACCTATCCTGATGCGGGAAGGTTCTGGCGAATTGTGGACAAATTCCAGGTGAGTATCTTTTACACAGCGCCTACCGCGATAAGAGCGCTCATGAGAGAGGGACCAAACTGGGTGAACAAACATGATCTTTCGTCTCTTAGAATGCTCGGCACAGTGGGGGAACCGATCAATCCCGAGGCGTGGATGTGGTATCACATGCATGTCGGCAAAGAAAAACTCCCGATCGTTGACACCTGGTGGCAGACAGAGACAGGAGGAATATTAATTACCCCGCTTCCGGGTGCCATGACGACAAAACCGGGGTCTGCCAGTAAACCCTTCCCTGGTGTCGTTCCAGCGATACTCAAGGAAGACGGCTCAAAAGCGGGAGTGAACGAAGGCGGCTATCTCGTCATTGAGAAACCATGGCCCGGAATGTTACGCGGAACCTATGGAGACCCGGAGAATAAACGGATAAAGGAAGTCTATTTCACACGTTTCCCCGGGAAATACTTCACCGGTGACGGTGCGCGTCTCGACGGGGACGGAGACTACTGGCTCATGGGAAGGATCGACGACGTCATCAATGTCTCAGGCCACAGGATCGGCACTGCCGAAATCGAGTCTGCGCTTGTCAGTCATGAAGCGGTTGCGGAAGCCGCAACAGTCGGCTATCCTCATGATATAAAAGGCGAGGGGATTTACGTGTATGTCACTCTTAAGGAAGGTTTTGATCCCACTGACGAACTGAAGAAGATCCTCGTCGGTCATGTCAGACAGGTTATCGGACCGATAGCTACACCGGATAAGATACAATTCGCCCCGGGGCTTCCAAAAACAAGAAGCGGAAAAATAATGCGGAGGATTTTAAGAAAAATCGCAAGAGGTGATACCGAAGACCTCGGAGACACCTCTACCCTTGCCGATCCTTCGGTAGTGAACGAGATTCTCAAGGGAAAACAATAGAGGTAAGAAAGCAGGCAGAGAGGCAGAGCGACTGTCTCTCTGCCCATTTCTTGATTACAGACCCGGTATAAAAAAATGATTCCCGGGCATATATCACTTTCTCAAAGATTGTTTACAAAACTGGGGCAGGGAGTTATACAGTGTCAGTTAAGAATCTTGAATTCTTTTTTAATCCGAAGCGAATCGCTGTCATAGGAGCATGTGAAGACAAGTCTTCTATTGGCTATAACGTCTTTAAAAATCTGTTGGGCAAGGGGTATAAGGGCTCTGTATATCCGATTAATCCCCGCATGGAGGCTATACAGGGTGTAGAGGCATATCCCAAGATTACCGCTATTCAGCGTGATATAGACCTTGCAGTGTTGGCCATTCCCCCGTCAGAGATAGAAAATGCCCTCGAAGAATGCGGAGAGAAAGGGGTGAAAGGGGTAGTCATTCTGTGCTTTGATTTCAAAACACGGGTTCAAAACGTGCAGGCGTTAGAAACGAAAATGAAACAGGTATCAGAAAAGTATGGATTCAGAATTCTTGGACCCGATTCTCTTGGCTTTATCAAACCCAGCAAGAATCTGAATATGAGTCTTTTTCCACGGATACCAACAAAGGGGAATATAGCGCTCATATCTCAGAGTTCAACCCTTTCCATTGCACTTCTTGACTGGGCAGCGAGCAAGAATATCGGATTCAGCTATTTCATCTCGGTCGGTTCAAAAATTGACATCAAATTCGCAGATCTCATAGATTTCCTTGGCGTGGACCCTGAAACGCGGGCTATTATCCTTTATATTGAGTCCATCAAGAACGGCCGCAGGTTTATGACCTCTGTCAGGAGCTTTGCATCTAGCAAACCGATTATGGTCATCAAGTCGGGAAAGTTTGACCTCTCGGCGCATGTTGCTCTTACCCATTCCGGGTATATGGCCGGCGAAGACAAAGTGTATGACGCTGCTTTTGAACGGGCGGGGGTTATAAGAGTTGATGAAACCCTCGATCTTTTCTATCTGGCAGAGACACTCGCAAAACAGCGCAGACCGAAAGGAAAACGCCTTGCTATTATAACGAATTCCGGCGGCCCGGCAATAATAGCGGTCGACACTCTTTTAGGGCTTGACGGCGAATTGGCCGACTTCAGCGACGCCACTATTGATTTGCTTCAGTCACGTCTCTCTTATCTCAAACATGTTCACAATCCGATAGACCTTATTTTTGAGGCATCTCCGGAAGACTATGAACTTACCATCAAAAGCGGTTTAAAAGACAAGGAAGTTGACGGAGTCCTTGTGATCCATACCCCATCGTATGCATCCGATTCCCGGGAAATAGCGCAGGCGGTAGTGACAGCAGCAAAGGCATATTCATATAAGCCGGTATTTACCGCATGGATGGGCGAAGAGCAGGTAGTCCCCGCAAGAGAATTGCTGAATGCTCAAGGGATACCAACGTTCATGTCACCGGAACAGGCGGTCCGGAGTTTCATGTACATGTACCGGTATGATTATAATCTGCGGCTGCTCCATGAAACCCCAGAGGTGATTCTGAAAGACTTTGAACCTGACGAATACCGGGCTGACGAAGTGATTAAAAGGATTGCCGAAGAAAAGAGGCTCATCCTGAATTTTCACGAAGTGAAAGAGCTTCTCGAATACTACGGCATACCGGTCATCCCTACACAGAAGGCGCAGACAGAGGAAGAGGCGGTTCGCAGCGCAGAATCGATCGGCTATCCTGTTGTTCTGAAAATCGATTCACAAAAGGTTATTCACAAACTCGAACATGGTGGAGTTATTCTGAATATAAAAGATGAAGAAGCGGTGCGCGAAGCGTTCAGAAAACTTGAGCAGCTCGCAGGTTCTTTGAAGGACCCTACAGCAAGAGTCCTGATTCAGCCGATGGTAATCCGGCAAGGGTACGAACTTGTCATCGGAGGGAAGAAAGACCCGACATTCGGTTCTGTGATAGTTTTTGGTTTGGGCGGAGAGCTCCTGGAAGCGGCTGAAGACTACTCCATAGGTCTCCCCCCCCTCAATCAGAGCCTTACACGGCGCATGATGATCGAGACGAAGATATGCAAATATCTCAAGACAAAAAATGAATTCGAAAATACTCTGCGCTATCTCGAAGAAATTCTGGTAAGATTTTCCCACTTGATCATACACTTCCCCCATATCAAGGAAATTGACATCAATCCCTTCTTTGTCACAGAGAAGGAATGTTTTGTGCTGGATGCAAACATCCTCCTCGAGGCGGATGTGCTTGAGGGATTTGTCCCTGTCAAGGGCGACTTCTGTCCCCCTCATCTGTCAATCTGTCCCTATCCTGACCAGTATATCGATCTCTTCAAACTCAAAGACGGTCCTACGGTTATCATACGTCCTATCAGACCGGAAGATGAACCGCTTCTGGATGAGCTCCTGCGGATGTCGTCAGAACAAACCCTTACGATGAGGTTTTTCCGCAAGGTTTCTGAAATAACACACGAGGAGCTGGTCAGATACTGCCATATAGATTATGACAGGGAGATGTCATTTGTCGCTGTGATCCGAAACGGGGACCGAGAACAGATCATCGGTGAAGTCCGTATGAGCAGACTCCCTGACATGGAAAGTGCGGAAATGGCTGTTGTTGTCGGGGACCAGTGGCAGGGGCAGGGCATCGGCAAGGCGCTCTGTGTGCATTGTCTGAAAATCGCCAAAGAGCTGGGGATAAAGAAGATGTGGATGGAGATCCTTCAGGTGAACACCCGGATGATGTACCGTGCTGAGAAGATGGGGTTCAGTAAGATATCATCCGATGACGATTCCATCCGGGTTTTACTTGAGCTATGAGATGATACAACAGGAATCAGGGTTGAAAAAAATATTGCTAAAAGGTAAACTTTTACACACATCACCCCTTAGGGGCTTATATATTATTTCATTTAAAAGGAGGGTTTTTATGAAAGGGCTTTTCAAAGGGTTTTTAGTTGTTTGCCTGATCGCTTTTCTGGCAGCTCCCGTCTTGGGTGATGAACCTACATCCAAGCAACTTGAGAAACAGATGGACAAGCTGATGAATCAGGTCAAGGACATGGATGCGGCAATGAAGGCTCAGAAGCAAGAAATTGAAGCTCTTCAGAAAAAAATTAAGGAAATGCAGGTGAAAGAGACTGCTCCTGCAGCAGCACCGGCTGCAGCTGCACAGGAGGTGAAAGTTACTTCCAAATACAATATCAAACTCTATGGAAAGATCAAATTCGATTCGATCTACGATACCAATAATATGGGTAAGGACGAGTATATCACCTACATTCCCCGCACTGCTGACGGAAAAGACAAAACGACATTCAATGTCCGTGATACCCGGTTCGGCGTTGCTATTGACGGTCCTTCCCTCAACGGTTGGACAGCACGGGGCCGCTTCGAGACTGATTTCTATGGTACTGATCCTTCAAGCAACGGCCAGATGAGAATCCGCCTTGCGTATATTGATCTGGAAAAAGGGGGAACGTTATTCAGAGTAGGACAGGACTGGAACCAGATTGCCAGTTTAAACCCCAATACCATAGATTTTGCGATCATGGGGTATAACGGTAACCTCTGGAACAGGGTACCTCAGGTGACCCTGCATCAGGACCTCGGCGGAGGATTCAAAGGACTTGTCACAGTATATCGTTACCGCTGGAGTGATGATGATAACGCCCAAATCCATATGCCTTGGATCGGTGCAAAACTTGCCTACTCGACGCCTTTCATGGGGAGTCAGCAGAAGGCATATGTTGCGCTCGGCGCAGCTGTGAGGGACGGAGAGGCCGCAGGAAATGATGTAACACCATATCTGACCGCTCTTGAACTCAAACTTCCGTTCCCCTTTGTCGAGATCAGCGGTGAAGCCTATATGGGTCAGGGTCTCGGAGGAGAATATTTCAATAAGGGCGGAACCTTCAATGCAGACGGAAACGCAATCCTGACAAAAGGCGGCTGGATACAGGCAAGCGTAAACCCGATAAAAATTGTTCAGTTTAATCTGGGCTATGGCTTAAATGATCCAAAGAATGCTGATGTCCGTAACGATTTTTATCAGAAGAGTCAATACGCATTCGGCAATATACAGGTCAAACTTATGCAGGATATCACTGCCGGTGTTGAGGTAGCACATGTACAAACAGACTGGGCGACCGGTGACCAGCACGGCACCCGCTATCAGGGTTCCCTCTGGTATAACTGGTAAGAAAATAATCCACAAAGGGTGAGGGACAACCCCTCACCCTTTTTTTATCTCCTTCTCCGCAGAAAATCCCGCGGTTTCCCCGCAGCTTTCGGTGGTCCGACGAGTCCGTCCTCTTCCATCAGTTCCATGATCCGTGCTGCACGGTTATACCCTATCTTGAGACGCCGCTGTATGGAGGATATGGATATTTCACCGACTGCCTCTCCAAATTCCAGCGCCTTCTGATACATTTCATCCCTTTCCGAAAACCCTTCGTCCTCACCGGCATCTCCGAGGGACTGGATACTTTCCATGATGGTGTAATCAGGACTCCCCTGTATTTTTACAAATTCGGTAACAGCTTTAATTTCCTCCTCGGTAATAAGCGCCCCATGGACACGGATGACTTTTGTGCCCGGAAGCATCAGGAGCATATCTCCTTTGCCAAGAAGCTGCTCCGCCCCCTGGGAATCAAGGACTGTCCTTGAATCAACTTTTGAAGAGACCTGGAATGATATCCGGGCAGGGAAATTCGCCTTGATGATACCGGTAATCACATCGACCGATGGCCGCTGGGTTGCAAGGATGAGATGGATTCCCGCTGCTCTTCCCATTTGTGCGAGTCTTGTGATCGAGTCTTCCACATCACTCGGCGCAGTAAACATAAGGTCTGCAAGTTCGTCAATGATGATGACGATGTAAGGGAGACGTTCCTCCTCTGTCGCCTGCATCTGATAACTTTCGATGTTCCTTGTGGCTTTTTCAGCAAGAACTCTGTATCGTCGCTCCATTTCGATGACCATTTTTTTCAATGCATCCGCTGCCTCTTTTGGATTTGTTATCACCGGTGAGATCAAATGAGCAATCCCCTCATATGCAGAAAGTTCAAGTAATTTAGGATCAACCATAAGCATCTTCACCTCTTTAGGGGTAGCTTTATAAAGGATACTCATGACCATCGAGTTGATGGATACGCTTTTCCCTGAACCTGTTGCTCCTGCGACAAGGAGGTGGGGCATCTTCGACAGGTCTGCCAGCACGGGTGAACCGGAGATATCTTTGCCAAGTCCCAGCGTGAGTTTCGATTTGCTCTTCTTGAAGCTTTCCGATGAGAGAACTTCCCGCAAAGCAACAACATCTCTTTGCCTGTTCGGGACTTCAATCCCGATCGCTGCCCTGCCCGGGATCGGCGAAATCCTCACGCTCTGGGCTTTCAGGGCAAGTGCAAGGTCATCAGCAAGAGCGACAATCTTATTTATTTTTATTCCGGGTGCGGGTTCAAATTCGTACATAGTCACGATGGGCCCTGGATTTACCTGGATAATTTTGCCTTCAACGCCGAAGTCGTCGAGCTTTTGCTCAATGAGTGATGAGTCATTCAGAAGATCTTCTTTTGTCGGCCGTACAGTAGAAGCATCAGGTGCGCTGAGCAGTTCCATCGGCGGCAGAGCATATCCATCCTGATGTCTCGTTAGGGCCGATTCCGGGGAAGAAACCGGCTCGATATCAGATACCTTTTTTGGCTCGTCATGCTGTTCGGGTTCCCTGATGAGAATTTCCTGGTCTTCATAGTCAGGCAGGATCTCTTCTCCGGCATATTCTTCTCTTTTCGTCTCCTTGCGTTTTTTCTGCAGAACAATACCGGTTACAGAGACCGGACTGATCAGAATGATTGAAGATAGGAAGAGAGCAAGAGCAAATAAATAAGCGCCGGGGATTGACAACCAGTGCTGCGCAGTATATGCTATTCCCCTTCCTGCAAGTCCTCCGATACCGTCCGGGTACAGTCCGAAGCTGAACTGGAAGGTGTTTCCGATCAATGCGGCAAGAACTGCTGATGATATGAGAAACAGAGCCCCTCCGAGGAGGTAGAGAATATGACCTTCCTTTCCCAAAAGTCGTTTGACGCCGAAAGCAATAAGAAAGAGAGGGATAACATAGGCGGCAATTCCGAAAAAAATGATCATCCATCCCGAGAGATAAGCGCCTACAAGGCCCCCGAGATTCCTGACAGGTTCCATCGGTTCTGTAGTCCTGAAAAAAAGAACAGGATCGCGGACAGAATGAGTAAAAAGGCTTATAAGGAGGTAGAGGCTCCCCATCAAAGCAACAACACCAAGGATTTCTTCTCTGACCCGCTTTATCCTTTCAACCATATCCCTGCTATTATAACAGCGGAGAGAACAAACCGGTAATAAACAAAGATATTCATGGGGTATCGTCTGAGAAATCCAAGAAGGAATTTTATCGTGAAATATCCGGTGATGAAAGAACTTATAAGGCCTGCAGCAAAGAGCATAAGGTCATAATTCTGCTGGCCTAAAAAAGCTTTTTCGAAATGAAGGAGTGTAGCGCCGGCAATAAGCGGAGTGGCAAGTAAAAAAGAAAACCGTGCAGCTTCTTCCCTCTTATACCCCCTGAAGAGTCCTGCGGAAATGGTGATGCCCGAACGGGAAACGCCGGGAATAATCGCAAGGGCCTGTGCTATGCCTATAAAAAGGGCATCCCTGAGACCCATTATCTCCAGGTCCTTTTTTTTCAGTGTTTTTTCAGCAATGAGCATGATGATTCCCACCACTATGAGCATAAGACTGATAAGCAGCGGTTTTCTCAGGCTGTTCTCGACAATATCATTCAAAAGGTACCCGGCACCTCCTCCCGGAACCGATGCAAGCATGATCATGCCGAACAGCTTCTGTTTTTTGAGAAGGAGGTCTTTCCAGTCTTTCCAGAAAGAGAGGATCAGGGCAAAAAGCGTTCCTGCATGAAGCGCAACATCAAAGGTAAGAGTATCGACACTCCCAGACCAGTTAAAAAACCATGGGAATAGGATAAGATGTGCAGTACTGCTGACCGGTAAAAATTCAGTTATCCCCTGTACGATGCCGAGGATGACTGCCTCGATCACGGATATTAAACCTCCATGATGATGGGCATGATCATCGGCCGTCTGTCCATCGTATCCCTGAGGTATTTTTTCAGGGTGCTCCTCAGTTTTGCCTTCAGCAGGGAAGAATCGGATACCATGTCCTTATCAAGACCCTGAATTGTGTCAGCCAGGAGCTCTTTCACCTTATTTATAACGTCCTGCGAGACGTCTTCAAAAACAAATCCCCGTGATATGATATCCGGTCCTGAGACAATAGTCCCGGAAAGTTTTTCTATACCGAGGAGAATCAATACAATCCCATCGTGGGCAAGTCGTAATCTGTCTCTGAGCACCATCTCCTCGACATCACCTACGCCTTTTCCGTCAATGAATATGCGGCCCGAATTGACCGAGCCGTTTTTCTTTGCCTCGGCCTCTGATATCTCAAGAACCTCACCGTTTTTCATAATGAAGATGTGTTCCTTGGGAATTTCACACTTTTTCGCAAGCATCGAATGGTAGATGAGATGACGGTATTCTCCGTGAACAGGCATGAAATATTTCGGTTTGATGAGATTGAGCATCAGTTTCAGTTCTTCTTTCGAAGCATGCCCCGAAACATGCACCTCGGAAACCTTTTCATAGACGACCTGCGCACCCCTTCTAAAAAGATGGTTGATGATCTTTCCGATCGAGCGTTCATTTCCAGGGATCATCTTTGCGGAAAGAATAACCATATCCCCTTCTTTTATTTTTATCTGTTTGTGTTCGTCTGTGGCGATCCGGGACAGGACACTCATCGGCTCTCCCTGACTCCCGGTGGTAATAATTACAACTTCATGGTCCTGCAGGTTCTTAAGATCATCGATTTTTAACCAGGTATCCAGGGGTATCTTCAGATAGCCGAGATTTAAAGCGATCTGGGCATTTGACACGATGCTCTTGCCGCAAAGGATGACTTTTCTCCCGAATTTCACCGCCACATCGATTGCCTGCTGGATTCTGTGAATATTAGAAGCAAAGGTCGCTATGATTATTCTCCCTCTCGTATTTGCAAAAATATCCTCAAAAGCCCTTCTTACCTCTTTTTCAGAGAATGTGAAGCCGCCTTTTTCCGCATTGGTACTGTCGGACAAGAAGAGAACCGTACCTCTTTCTCCGTATTCGGAAAATCTGAGGAAGTCCATAAGCTGTCCGTCAACCGGAGTAGGGTCAAGCTTAAAGTCACCTGTGTGTACTACAAGTCCGACAGGAGTCGTTATTCCGAGTCCGACACCGTCAACAATACTGTGCGTTACCCTGACGAACTCCACTTCAAAGACCCCGACGCGGACAGTATCCCGCGGCATTACCGGGACCAATTCCGCATCTTCGAGGTTATGTTCACGGAGTTTTTCCTTCACGAGGCCGAGAGTCAGGGGAGTACCATAAACAGGGACCGGCAGTTCTTTGAGGAGAAACGGGAGAGCGCCGGTATGGTCTTCATGCCCATGGGTCAGAAAAACAGCTTTCACTTTCTCTCTGTTCTGGAGAAGATAGGAAAAATCGGGGATGATAAAATCCACCCCGAGGGTATCTTCTTCAGGGAACATCAGCCCTGCATCGACGATGATAATATCGCTGTCATATTCCAGGACTGTCATGTTGAGGCCAATCTCCTCGACTCCACCAAGAGGAATAACAGAGAGCGCTTTTTCCACTGAATTGTATTATATCAGATTCTTACTCTTTCCGAATCGGTCAGGGTAATGCTGTATAGGTCCCTAACTGTTGTCTTTCCATTACCAGGATAATAAGGAGATTGTCATTCGCGCTCCATGAGTCATAGACAAGCGAAGCACGTCGGGAATCCTCAACCATAGCTCTTACACTTTACCATAATGCATTTGAAGCGCAAAATGATTTTTTATGATAATTCATTTACAATTATTGAAACGATCAAAAAGGAGAATCGAATGGAGGATCTCAAACATTCTGAAACATGGCGGGTCTTCAGGATACAATCAGAGCTTGTTGAAGGGTTCGAAACCTTGAATGAACTCGGTCCTGCTGTAGCAATCTTCGGAAGTTCACGGATGAAACC
>JGI11641J44799_10000585_pt1 | contig 11036 bp, 8 predicted proteins | sample WetSurSiteA1Bulk_FD_44799 | JGI IMG/M metagenome (IMG submission 44799) | reverse complement strand
ATGCCGATTCCGGTTGACATGCTCGATCTGACGCCCTACAATATTTTTGAAAACTACAGGAATATGTACTGGCCCAACGGGCAGAAGATCATTGCAGCAGCGCAACATGTGGCAAAAACAGATGGTTTATATGCAGTTTATATAGCTAATTTCCGTTGCGGACCCGATTCATTTATCTGGCATTATGTCACTGAAGAACTGAAAGGCAAGCCATTTCTGCACCTCGAGGTGGATGAACACTCTGCCGATGCTGGTATGGTAACACGCATCGAAGCATTCCTCGATAGCCTGAAAGGATCGGAGCAGAATGAGAAAAAAGATGTAAAAGTCTTCAGACCTAGNCCAAGTCCTTCTTCGCCTCCCAAAGACAGAATATTATACTTCCCATATATGAACGACGGAGCTTATATGATCGCAGCTGCTGCACGCAGTATCGGGGTTCCGTCCGAAGTTCTTCCACGACAGGATGAAGAAGATCTCGCAATAGGCAGGAAATACACATCGTCGAAGGAGTGTTTCCCGATGATTTGTACAACCGGAAGCTTCATAAAGAAATTACAGGAACCAGGAGCTGATCCTTCAAAAATGAGCTTCTTTATGCCTGACCATAACGGGCCGTGCAGGTTCGGACAATACAACCAGTTCCACAGAATACTCTTTGACAGGCTGGGATTTGAAAAAGCAGAGCTAATTACCCCGTCGAATGATACTTCATATGAAGATATTGCAGGGGAACACGGCCAGAAGTTCAGGATCAATGCCTGGAAAGGATTTATAGTTGCTGACTATATCAGAAAGATCCACAGGGAAACCAGACCTTACGAGATCAACAAGGGTGATTCGGACAGGCTATACCAGGATGCAATTCATCGTCTTGAGAGATGCATTGAAAAGGGCGCCCGGGGACTACATAAAGTGCTTTCCGGGATCGCAGCAGACTTCATGGCAATAAAAGTCGATAAAAGTGTAAGGAAACCGGTGGTGGCTATTATCGGAGAGATATTTATGCGTGATAATTCAGGCTGTAACGGCAATATTGCAAACCGTCTTGAAGATCTTGGGGTTGAAGTTGTTATAGGGCCATTCTCCGAATGGATTTATTACTCTACTTACCGCTTCACACGTGACAGCAGGTGGAAAGGAGACACTAAGGGAATAATAAAATCCAAGATCCAGGGAATCGGGCAGGATGTTATTGCTAATTCATTATTAAGAGGCATAAAGGAATTCACTGACCATGAAAAAGATGTATCACTTCATGAGATGCTGAAGTTATGCAACACTTATGTCAATGAGTTTTATGACGGCGATCCTCCAATAGCAATGGGGACATCAGTAGCTCTATCAAAAAAAGGTGTTTCAGGACTGGCCGCAATTCTGCCTTTTACATGTATGCCCGGCACACTGGTTGCTTCAGTCAGCGATTCCTTCCGTAAGGACCACAATAATATTCCTTTCATAAATATAGCTTATGACGGACAGGATACAGTTTCGCTTGATACCAGGTTGCAGGCTTTCGTGTTCCAGGTTAAGGAATTCGCAGCTGCTTCGGAACCTGTGCTTGCATGATCTTTCCGGATTTTTTATCCGGATACCTTAAATCCCAGGTTTGTAAGGAGCTTTTTAATCTCCTCGTTTCCATCCTTGAGTATGATGGTATAGAATGAGAATTCACGGCGGACAGGATAGTTTTCTCTTTCTTTTTCAAAACGTGAAGGATCGAATCGCAGTCTGACNTCGTCTTCAACGATATTATATGTATGAAAGACCGCTTTTCTCAGGATCTCTTNATAGCTTTTTCCATTACAGTCAATTGCCAGATTCGGTTCGGAGGAAACAGGGATTTCAGTCGGATACCAATCAGAAAGAGGAATACTGAATGATTCGCTGAAATCCTTTACAATCATAGCAGTCCCGTTTGCTTTTCCATCAGCAGAATATCCGGCAATATGCGGTGTGGCCAGAAATGCCATGTGCATAAGGGGTATGTCAATTTCCGGTTCCCTCTCCCACACATCTATTACCACACCAGAAAGCTTTTCTTCAGTCAGGGCATTTTTCAGAGCTTCGGTCTCAGTAACTTCACCACGAGATGTATTTATCAGCCAGGCGCCTTTTTTAAATTTACCGAATGTTTCCCTGTCAAAGAGATGGAATGTCTTATCCTGGCCATCCATATTCAACGGAACATGCAGTGTAATAATGTCGGATTCATTTAAAAGATGCTCAAGGCTGACAAAAATCTGATTTTTTTCCTTTCTTGCCCGAGGAGGGTCATTAAGGATAACCCTCATTCCGAGAGCATTTGCCAGATTCTGAACTTTTGAACCCACATTTCCAACTCCAATTATACCTATTGTTTTGCCTCTAAGTTCAAATCCCGATTCTGCCGAGATCCTTAATAAGGCGGCGGCTATATATTGCTGGACAGAAGATGAATTACATCCCGGAGCATTTGTCCACTTAATATTATTTTTAGCACAAAAGTCAGTATCAATATGATCAAATCCGATGGTTGCAGTCCCGACATATTTAACAGGAGTACCTTTCAGAAGTTCGGAGTTGCATTTTGTCCTGGTCCTGACAAGCAGAACATCAGATCGCATCGCCCGATTCCTGTCGATCTGGTTTCCAGGCAGATACGAAATACTGGCAAATGGTTCAAGAACACCCTTCAAAAATGGAATTTTATCATCTGCCGTAATTCTGATCATATCTGTTAAATTTCACCTGAAAGTTAATAAAATTTGTTTCTTTTTATAATTAATGTGAAATTGTATGATTGTAAAATTCTTTAATAAATCAAATTATGGCCATAGAAACCGCATCGGTTTCTATTGTCCCATGATTCCATTTGAAAAATAATATATTGATAAACAATTAAATAAATTTGGAATTATTTTTGATATTTTAAATCGACAATTGTTTATTTATTTATTTGTATATTTAAACATAAAAATAGGTCTGACCAAAAATAATTGCTATGAAATATAATTTTACTCTTGTGTTATTAATAATGCTTCCATTTCTGGGAATCAAGGCTCAGCAACCAATCATTGTTACTGCAGATACTCTTGAAATGGGCAAATTCAGGATGCCAGGATTATCGGTCACAATACCTGAAACTAATTATGATATAGCTGTAAAAGCCTGGATTAAAGACTTAGAGGCGGGCACAAAATCTAAGGTGGTTACCGAGAAGGACGAAATGTCGATCTTTGGTGCAAGGCTTAAAAACATCAGCCAGCTTCCCGTAAATATCTACAGTAAGTTTGTAAGGCTCGATTCGATGCTTAAGCTTTATGTAGCAATAGAAACAAAAAAGGATGAGTATATCGAAGAATCCAACGCTGCCGAGTTCATCAGGGTACGCGACTATATAAAGGAATTCGCCAAGAATCAGTATATCGATGTTGCAAAAGATCAGGCTGATGCTGAGGAGAAAAAGCTTAAGGAGCTCCAGAAGGAATTATCATCACTGGAGAATGAGAAATCGAAGATGCTGAAAACAATTCAGTCAGATAATTCGGCTATCCTTACCGCAAAAGATAATATCACTGTTCAAAACAATGAATTAAGTACTGTGGAAGCATCATTAAAAGAGCAGAATAGTCAACTGGCCGGAATGGAAGCAGGACCTGCACAGAAAGAAAAGGCCGCTCAGATAAAAGATCTTGAAAAAAGGAAGAAAAAAGCGCTCAACGAAATTGAATCATCTGAGAATAAGATTAAAAAATCAAATAATGCAATAGAAAAAGCGCAAACAGGTATACCTCAGAATGAACAGATGCAGGTAAGTGTCAGGGAACAGATTATTAACCAGGAAGCGCTATATCAGAAATACTCTGACAAGCTAAAAACGATCAAATCATACTGATTTTTTACCATGTTTACCACTCTTTGAAACAGAATCATTCCACGATTGTCATTTCATCAAGCAGGTATCCTGCACCTGCATACTTATCGATAATGAAAAGTGCAAATCTAATGTCAAGGCTGATATTGCGGCTCTGATCAGGATTGAATGCCATATCGCTTGCTACTCCTTCCCATGCCCTGTCAAAATTAATTCCAACAAGGTAACCTTCAGAATTTATAACAGGGCTTCCTGAATTACCTCCAGTCGTGTGATTGTTTGCTATAAAGCATACAGGGACCTCACCGTTATGGGCATAACGCCCAAAATCGCGATTTGCATATAAATCCTTCAATTTTTCAGGAACATCATAATCATAAATGTCCGGATTGTCTTTCTCAATTATACCTTTGAGTGTTGAAACAGGTTTGAAGTAAACAGCATCCCTTGAATTGTACCCCTGTACAGTTCCAAAAGCCACCCTGAGAGTTGAATTTGCATCCGGATAGAATACTTTACCGCTTTCAAATTCCATCTGTGCTTTCATATACCTTTTATTAAGCCTTTGTAATTCACCGTTCAGGCGTGTCAGTTCCGGTCTTACATTACCTGCCAGAAATGCGGCAGCGTCCGATGAAACAGAATAAAAAGGATCTTTTTTCAATTTCTTTGCCGTCGATTTATTGAAACCTTTTATNAATGCAATATATTTTTTCTCATCTGCAAACGGAGTATTGCTGTACAATTTGGCTGCAATACCTGAAAAATTCCCATCAATACTGTTTCTTAGGTTCAGATATGCCGGTGCAAGCCATTTTTCATTCATCGATTCACCATACATGTTCATCATTGCCACAAAGAGTTTCTGATCAGTTTCCTTATTGTAATCTTTAAAGAACAGGCTGGCTTCTTCAATAAGATTGTCCTTGGTATTNTGAATTTTTTCGGCCCCGGAATTGTTCTCATACAGGTAAGNCAGTTCCCTGATGCTTCTTGAAAGAACAAATGCCTCAACACCATTTATGACTTCATTAGTNAAGCTGTTAACAAGGGTGTANTCTTTAAGGTTATNATANAGTGCTTTGTAAGCAGGAAGAATATCTNCGTATTCTGTTTTTCTTTTTTCATCCGAATCAATCCATTGCACAAGTCTGGATTCATACTCCTGCTTTTTTCCTATTGTGTTCATTCTTTCAAGTCCCTGAATCTCCCCTATCCACTTCTTCCATGAATTTGAAATACCGGCTTTCTTTGCAGAATACTGGATTCTAATCAGCGGGTCAGAGTTCATTGCCTCATCAATTATTTCTATTTTTTTTGTTCTGACGCTGATCATTTTGGGATCTATATAGTTTTTTACCATGTCGATATGAAATGACGGGACATATTCTGAGGTTGTACCAGGATATCCGAATACCATTGTAAAATCGCCCTCCTTAACTCCCCTGAGAGAGATCGGGAAATAATAAGATGGCTTATATGGTATATTATCTGTGGAATAATCAGCCGGTTTATTATTTCTATCAGCATAAACCCTGAAGAGCGAGAAATCGCCTGTATGACGCGGCCATATCCAGTTATCAGTATCACCGCCGAATTTCCCGATGGCTGAGGGAGGTGCGCCGACAAGCCGCACATCACTGAAAGTTTCGTTAACGAACAGAAAATACTGGTTACCCATAAAGAATGGACGTACAATAGCTTTATATTCAGTTCCTTCAACTGCCTGTTTTGTGATGTTTTCAATATTTGCTGAAATAAGTTTTTCGCGATCGGCGGGAACCATATCATCCGTTGTACCAGAAAGAACTTTTAAGGTGACATCCTCCATCCATTTCAATAAGGTAACTGTCACACCTGGATTAGGCAGTTCTTCTTTCCTCGACATTGCCCAAAAACCATCTGTGAGATAATCATGTTCAAGGCTTGAATGCTCCTGAATTTGTCCATAGCCGCAATGATGATTAGTTATCAGTAGTCCTTCCGCAGATATAAGTTCCGCAGTACAACCGCCGTTAAAACTGACAACTGCATCTTTCATACAGGCTCTGTTTATGCTGTAAATATCTTCGGCAGAAAGCTTAAACCCTTTCTCCTGCATTAGTTTAATGTTGTATTTTTCAATCAGAAGAGGGATCCAGATACCTTCATCTGGATTGGTTGAAAATCCTGACAAAGTCATTAAAAGCAATACGGATGCAAACACTATTCTTTTCATATTGAAGTACTTTTTTTGTTACACAAATGGAATTACCCCCAATCACCCCTAAAAGGGGGTTAAAATGTATATTGCTTTAAGCCTCCTGTTGTGGGTTGGGGGCGATGAATTTCTTTAACTCATGGTAAACCTGTTCGACAGGTAAGCCCATGACATTAAAATATGATCCTTCGATGCGGCTGCATGCTGCAATCCCAATCCACTCCTGAATACCATATGCGCCTGCTTTATCATAAGGACTGAAATTGTCAATATAAAATTCAATCTCATCGTTAGTCAGCTCTGAAAATGTAACCTCAGTTGAAGAAAAGAAAGAAATCTGCCTGATTTTTGAAAGAAGGCAAACTCCGGTTATTACACTATGAGTTTTACCTGATATTTCCTTCAGAATCTTTAAAGCATCATCCCTGNCCAAAGGCTTATCCAGCACCTTATCATTACTCCAGACGATAGTATCGGCAGTAATGACAATCTCATTNCCCATTATTCCCGGCAGGAAAGTACTGGCCTTAGCGTTTGCAACGTACAGTGCAATCTTTTCAGCTTTGAGATGAGTAGGATATTCTTCAATCCAATCCCTGATCACAACTTCAAATTTCAGGCCTAATTCTTCAAGGAGCTTCTGTCGCCTTGGTGAACGTGAAGCAAGGATAATCCTGAACTTATTGAGCTCTTCAATTACCATAAAATATTAGATTCTGGTCCAGGATCACTTTGACGACTAATGAATAAAGAACACCTGCAATCATTACTATTTTCATAAATCTGCTTGCATTATGCAGTTGCTTTTTATTCACGCTAACAACTAATTGATATACAACGAATAACAATGGAATAACTATCGCGCAGGAAATGTAAATCAATGTAATTATGTCATTCAGAAAGAAGTGCCAGACAACATAAAGCAATCCGATGGTTATCACTATCAGCAATATAGAAATAGTCCTGGCTGTCAGAGTCCCGGTTACAACAGGGATAGTGTTTCTTCCATAAGCCATATCACCTTCAAAGTCTTCAATATCTTTAATTACTTCCCTTGTCAGGTTTGTGAGAAAAGCGAATATTGCAAACCCACCAGTCCAGTAAAAAACAAGTCCCAGCTGTGGTTGTATTACTGCATTCACCGCGTAATACCTGTAGAGTGCCGGCCACTCATAAACTGCAACCAGCATTGGGACCATTGCCGCAAGTAATGCCACCACCAGGTTACCAATAAGAAACTGCCTTTTATAGCTTGCTGAATAAAAGTAAAGCAAACCGGAAACTACAAGAAAAAGAATTCCCATCCAGAAATAACCGGCTTTCCATGAAATATAAAATCCTGCAGCAACACCAGCGATATTTAATATATTATGCCACATCATTGCCTGGCGTCTCGGAATTTTATTTCCCACAATTACTTCCCCTCTGTTGATAAGATCAGTTTTAATATCAAAATAGTCNTTTATAACGTATCCTCCGGCAGTTATAAACAGTGTAGCAAGAACAAGTATCAGGAAGTCGTACCATGGAAATTGGAGTGAAAGAGGAATTTCTTCTCCCGACCCTGTGTTCAGGACCACGGTTATTTTACTGATCAGAGGTTCAATTACAGCGTATCTCATCAGGATCATAGTAAGAGCAACAATGAGAAGGTTAGGCCATCTGATAAGTTTAATAAATTCTTTCATCAGCTACCATGTAAANGAATCTGCATTCATCCAGTTGTTATGTAATCTTAAAACCTGTTCAATAACATCCCTTACACATCCCTCACCACCCTTCTTGTCCGAAACATAAGCTGCAACCTGTTTAATTTCACTGTCAGCATCTGCAGGGCAAACAGGTACCCCGGCAATCTTCATAACCTTATAATCGGGAATATCGTCACCCATAAAAAGAACATTAGATTTATCAAGGTTGTTTTTCTTTAGAAAGGTGTTGAAATGGTCCACCTTGGANCGGCTGTTAAGATAAACCTCTTTAACTCCAAGTTGTTTGAGCCTTTTAAGGTATTCCTTTGAGTTACTGCCTGAAATGATGGCCACAAAATACCCCTTTCTGACCGCAAGCTGGATAGCATAACCGTCGCGAAGGTTTACTGTCCTGTTCGGCACACCAAACGCATTCAGGTTAATTGTCTGCAACGAAAGCACCCCGTCAATATCAAAAACGAATGCTTTGACCTTCGCCAGGTCCTCCTTAAAATTGGTCATCATTTCCGGTTTTATAAAATCTCATTATTGATCTTGTAATCTCTTTGTAGACATCTTGAAATTCAGGAGAGAAAGATAATAAATCAATATGTTTATTAATAGTCCCTTTATCAAATCTGTATGCAGGACCCGTCTGTGAATTCTCAGGACCTTTTTCCAGGGCTTTAAGTATAGTCTCATTTATCAGGGGCTCCATGACTTCAAACTGAAATCCTGCCTTTGTGGTTAACTGTTTGCCGGCAGTCAGCATGTGATTTACAAAATTACATACAAATACAGCAGCAATATGGATAAATCTTCTGTGTTCAGCATTTACAAAATGGACTTTACCTCCAATAGATTCTGCAAGATGCTTTAGGGTCTCAGCTGAAAAGGAATCGGATGCTTCAAGGAATAATGGCAGGTCACGGAATTCAATCTTACGGTTGTCTGAAAAAGTCTGCAAGGGATAAAAAACACCCGTATGCCTGAAACGGGGCGGGAAAATATCAAGACCAAAGCTTCCGGCAGTATGAGCAACTATTGTATTCTCATGGCAGATGATCATGTTGAGTACTTCCGGCAGTTTATCATCAGGAACTGCTGCGATTATTACTTCTTCATAACCNGTAAAATGATAATCCCCCGACCACGATGCATTGCAGGACTTAGCAAGGGTCATTCCGCTTTTTTCAGTCTTTGATACTATTTGTTGAATTGTAAAGCCGGACATATATAACTGCCGGCACAAAGCACCTGCAACTTTGCCTGCACCAATAAAAGATATTCTGTATTCCTTCACAGAACAATTAATGTATGTATCTTCAGGCCTGTGCTGTCGGTCCGCCAAAAGTCAGAGGCAATACCGGTGTAGAACCTTTCACATCCTTAATAATGCCATGAACAGACTCATATTTGGCAATATTATCCTGCAAAGCTGAGACNAGCCTTTTTGCATGTTCAGGTGTGAGAATAATCCTTGATTTTACCTGAGCCTTTGGTATTCCCGGCATAATTCGCACAAAGTCGATCACAAATTCCGAAGCTGAATGAGTAATAACAGCAAGATTTGAATAAGTTCCCTGTGCTATTTCCTCATTCAGTTCAATATTTATCTGATTAGGATTCTTTGGATCTGACATGTTTAACCCTTTTAATAGTACTATCTCCTGGTTTCCGATTCAACTTCAACACTGGCATCAGTAAGGTTTTCATACTCTTCGAGCGACCCTACGATGATGCTGTTATACTGACGCTGGCCGGTTCCGGCTGGAATAAGATGTCCGACAATTACATTTTCCTTCAATCCTTCAAGTTTATCCACTTTTCCAAGGATTGCAGCCTCGTTAAGAACCTTAGTTGTTTCCTGGAATGATGCTGCTGAGAAGAAACTGTTTGTCTGAAGTGCGGCCCTCGTTATTCCCTGTAGTACCTGGTTAGAGGTTGCAGGAACAGCATCTCTGGCTTCAACGATCTTCAGATCGCGGCGTTTCAGCACGGAATTTTCATCCCTGAGCTTTCGTGCCGTTACAATCATCCCAGGACGTAGTGTCTGGGAATCACCACCTTCAACAATATATTTTTTCCCATAGATCCAGTCATTCTCATCCATGAACTCAAGTTTATCAACAACCTGACGTTCAAGAAACTTTGTATCACCCGGGTCAACTATTTCGACTTTCCTCATCATCTGTCTTACAATGGTCTCAAAGTGTTTATCATTTATTTTTACACCCTGCAACCTGTAGACTTCCTGGATTTCATTTACTATATATTCCTGAACTTTTGTCGGACCTTTAATTGCCAGGATATCCGATGGTGTAATGGCTCCATCAGACAAAGGTACCCCAGCTTTCACATAGTCATTTTCCTGGACAAGTATCTGTTTTGAAAGCGGTACAAGATATTTCTTTACCTCTTCGGTTTTTGACTTAATAGTGATTTCCCTGTTACCTCTCTTTATCTTGCCGAAAGTGACCTCACCGTCAATCTCAGATACTATTGCAGGATTCGAAGGATTACGTGCTTCAAACAGCTCTGTGACTCTTGGAAGACCTCCGGTAATATCACCTGATTTGCCAACAGCCCTTGGAATTTTTGCCAGGACTTCACCGGCTTCGACCATCTTATCAGTTTCCATGACAAGATGAGATCCTACCGGAAGGTTATATAACCTGAGTTCTTCACCTTTTGGTCCCATTATTTTTATTGCCGGGTTCTTGGTCTTATCCCTGCTTTCAATTATTACTTTTTCCTTGAAGCCTGTCTGCTCATCTGACTCCTCACGGAAAGTTATCCCTTCAATAAGGTAATCATATGCCACTTTCCCGGCAAGTTCTGAAATAATAACTGCATTAAACGGATCCCATTCGCATATAAGTTTACCCTTTTCAACATCCATTCCAGGTTTAACGTAAAGTTTTGAACCATAAGGAATAGTATGAGTTGTAAGGGCAATTCCTGTTTTCTTGTCAATGATTCTTAACTCAGCTAGACGACCTATCACAATATCAATATCACCTTTTTCCGGATCCTTTTTCGGAACTGATCTAAGTTCTTCAATCTCTGCAATACCGCTGTATCGTGCTACCAATCTTGATTCAGTTGTAATATTTGAAGCTGTCCCTCCAACGTGGAAAGTACGGAGGGTAAGCTGTGTACCTGGTTCTCCGATGCTCTGGGCTGCTATTACTCCGACTGCTTCACCTTTCTGAACCATTCTGCCTGTTGCAAGGTTACGTCCATAACATTTTGCACAGACACCTTTTTTTGATTCACAGGTAAGAAC
>JGI11641J44799_10000584_pt1 | contig 11039 bp, 9 predicted proteins | sample WetSurSiteA1Bulk_FD_44799 | JGI IMG/M metagenome (IMG submission 44799) | reverse complement strand
CCGTATTGTCATGATCTTCCAGCCACTTCGGCCCGAGATATTGGTTGAAAAGAAGTTCCATCTTCGGTTCTATCCACGTCGGCACATGTATCCCATTCGTGATGTGACCGACAGGCACCTCTTCTTCCTTCCTGCCGGGCCAGAGGGGCTGCCACATGCGACGTGTTACCTCACCGTGCTTTTTGCTCACACCGTTCGCATAGCTCGACAACCTCAAAGCTAAGGCAGTCATGTTGAATCCTGCGGCAGGTTCCTCTGGATGAATTCCTAACTGCAGGAAATCATCACGTTGCAACCCCAGAAACGGATAGCAGTGGCTGAAATACTTATCCATGAAATGGAACGGGAATACATCATGCCCCGCCGGCACAGGAGTATGAGTAGTAAAAATTGTTGTAGCACGAACTTGTTCCACTGCATTTTGAAAATTCATCCCTTCTTCGACCCTTTCCCTGACGCGCTCCAGTAATGCAAAGGCAGGATGGCCTTCATTTAAGTGCAGAACAGAATGCTTTATCCCCAGGGTTTTCAATACTGCGATACCACCGATACCGAGTACTATCTCCTGACGCAGTCGTTGCTCAATGTCACCAATATACAGATGTGCGCTTATTTTCCGGTTCCACGGGTTATTCAGGTCTATATCGGTATCCATTAAATAAAGGGGGATCTTGCCGACGTCCACCTTCCATACAGCGACATATACAGGAGGATCCATGAAAGGGACTTTCACAAGCAACTGCTCGCCTGTCTCATTCAATACCCTCTCTATAGGCGCAGCATCCCTGTCTAGTACTTCATCAACATCGTCCTGCCATCCATCCATACGGATTTGCTGACGCAGATACCCTTCGGGATACATAAATCCGACAGCAATCATGGGCACACCAAGATCGCTGCATTCCTTGATGTAATCGCCGGCTAAAAATCCAAGCCCGCCTGCATAAAACGGAAGGGAGTGGTGAAGACCATATTCGGCAGAAAAATACGCAATCGGCAGGCACCCCTGGCCCTTGATGTTTGCTTCAAACCAGCAAACCCTGGTCTGGATATCTTCACGAAACCGTGCAACAACAACGTCATAATGACGCATATATTCATCGTTCCTTACAGCATTTCTGAGGGTTTCCGGGGGGAGAGTTTTTACCATTTTTACCGGGTTGTGGCCGCTCTCCTTCCAGACAACCCTGTTTAAGAGTTTAAAAAGCATCCTTGCCGACGGATGCCAGCTCCACCACAGGTTATAGGCAATATCTGCAAGTCCCGATAATTCCTCAGGGAGATTCGCAAATCTCTCTCCTGTTGTTTTCATATTATTGCTCTCCTGCGCGGTATGCTATTCATCTTCTGATACGGTGATCAGGGTGATTTCAGTTCCTGAACCCACTCATTGACAAGGGTTTTTATTCTCTCTTTTGTTTCCGGAGTAACATTGTTAAAAGGTTCATAAGACAATTTTATTAAAGAGGGCTTCAAAATCATATAGCCGTCTTCCGACCAGATTACCCCAACCTCTCCGTGGGCCAGGCTGCTGATCTTATCCCTGATATGCTTTTCCAGTTGTTGAGACGGGACGATTTTGTAAACCATCATGTCCGGATACAACTTGTATATTTCTTCAAAAGGTTCGCCTTTTCGTGCATTTTCCTGAAGTTCGGTGGCAAGGACAATTTTGGTATACCTGTTCCCCTCTTCATAGGTAACCACAAGCGATTCAATCACTTCCTCCTCAGGCATACTTTTCAATCGCCGGTCAATATATTCACTGACCGCAAGATAGCGTTTGAGATACTCTTTCTGCTTTGCATTGAATCCGTGCTTTACGGCAAGGTCTTTGAGTGTCTTTTCATCACCGGTGATATTCAGACTTCTGGCCTTTTCATAGAGAACTTTTTCAGTTTCTTCATCTTCCTTGCTGTTGCCGCTTCTCCAGGGGATTTCTTGAATTCCCAATTGATGCAATACCGCGGGAACGGAATCACCTGATGCTTCTGTTTCACCTTGTTCCCTTTCTCTGCGAGGCTCTCTTTGCTCTTCTTCCTTCTTTGCCTCTTCCGGTTGTTTCACTTCTTCATGTACCGGAAGTGTCACAGCAAGCGGTTTTTCTTCTATCCCGGTGGTTCCGGGTCTGTTCTGAAAATCTTGTATCATTCTTTGCTGTTCTTCAACCTGAACCTTCAGGGTATCTCTCTCATATATAATGTCTGCTACAAGATTTTCCTTTGCTTCAAGTTCTTTTATTCTCGACAAAAGCAAGGCTGTTTTCTGTTTCTCCTCATCCAAATTTCTGCTCAGGGCATCTTTCTCACTTATCAGCAAAGGAATATCTTGTTCAGCCTTTGACAACATTTCTTCTGTATCATGAGTCTGTTTTATTTTCCCCTCTAATTCTTCCTGTTTCCTTTTCCCCTCCTCGATTTGTCTTATGAGTTGCTCTTTTTCCTGAGACATCTGAGCTATCACTTCTTCTGTTTTTCCCAGTTCCTTTATTCTTATCAGGAGGTCTTCTGCTTTCTTTCTCTCCTCCCCCAGCATCTTGCTCAGGGTATCTCTCTCTTCAATAAGGTCTCTGGTTGATCTCCCTTCCTTTTCAATTTCTTTTATTCTTGCCACCATGTCCGCACTTGTTTTTCGCTCATCGTCGAGTTGCCTCTTAAGGGAATCTTTCTCTTTGACGGCCTCTGTAAGTTCTTGTTCTCCCAAACGTATCTTGTTTGCATCATCTTCACGGGTTTTGGCTTTTATTTCGAGTTCCCTAATCCTGTTCTTCTCCTCATCATACTTTCTTCGCAGTTCATCTCTTTCCCCGGCAACCTCATTCAAAGTCTTCTCTTTTTTCTCAAGTTGCTTCACTTGTTCCAGAAGAGATTCTGTTCTTTTCTCTTCTTCATTGAGCTGTGCCCTCAACCTCTCGCGCTCTTCAGCAGTCTCCTTCAACGACTTTTCCAGCACCTTTCCCTTCTTTTCTGCTTCTTTCAATCTTTTCTCAGGAGACTCATTCTTTGTTTCAGGCTCGGATGCTGCCACCATATGCGCATCAACCTCTAAGCTGCTGATAATCGTCAATTCGCTCTCTGCGTGAGACAGATAGGGACTCCCGGGGAAAGTCTGTTTAATTTCCAGAAAAACCCTTCTCGCCTCTCCAAAAGACTTCATCTGCATATATGACTTGCCAAGCCAGTAGAGTGCGGCATCCCGTGCAGAACTGTCAGGGAATTCCTTAAGAAAAGAAGTGAATTCCCCCACAGCCTTTCCCGGCTGATATGAAAGATACGATTCATACCCTCTGTTGAAAAGCTTAACCTCACGGCCTGCTGAATCCTCACCTGCTGCAGCCACGAGGAAGACGAGCAGGAAGAGCAGGAGAATTAACCCTGATTGATTGTTACCGAAGTTTTTTCCCATAACGTTTTCAACCATTCCTTGAATAATTTTTCATGTTTCTGTCTGAATAATTTGCTGCGTACTTCATTTTTTTCCTCATCAAGCGTTTTATATGTCTCATCAGTTGCATTAACGATCTTCAGGATATACACCCCTTCTGCAACCCAGAGGGGATCGCTTATTTCTCCCTTCTTCATGGTGAATGCCTTTTCATCCAGAGTGGAAACCAGCGTCCCCCGTTTAAATGTTCCCAGTACGCCTCCAAGACTTTTCAGCGGTTCATCTGAATATTTTTCTACAAGGTCGTCAAAATCTTCACCGCGCTTCAACCGGGAAACGATCTCAAGAGTCCTCCGTTTGAGATCAGTCAATTCGGTAACCGGTGCCCCCTCTCTCATTCTGATAAAAATCGCTCTTACCTCTCTTGTCTCGGAGGCAACCAGAAATTCCTGTTTATGCGAATTAAAATAGTCTTCGATCTCTTTCTCTGCAACAAATACCTTTGCATCAACTTCATCGTGAACAAGCTTTGAGAGAGTAATTTTCTCCCTCATGCTGTTCCTGTACATCCGGAGTGTCAGCCCTTCTTCTTTAAGGCCTTTCTCAAGATCTTCGCGGGACAATCCCTGTTCTTTCTGAAACTCTTCAAGAGCCTTATCTATCTCTTCTTCACTTGTCTGGATACCTTTTTTTTTCGCCTCGGAGAGAATCATCCTGTCCTCTATTAATCTCCGCAGTAACTCTTCATCGACCCAATCCTGATCTGTCATATTCATACTTTTCCCGGTAAATCTGACATAATCCGCATACGTAATAATCTCATCGTTCACTGTTGCCAGTATCCGGTCAACAATAAGAGCGAAAGAAGGTGTGATCTGAAGCGCAAAATTCATTGAGAAAAACACAGAGAGAACAATTGTCACTATTGCATATTTTTTCAGTTGCATGCGGAACTCTCTTTCCTCTTGGACCAGTGTATCCTTTCAGGCAAAGAGCGTTGTGTTAAAGGAGCATGACGCTTCATATTTCCGGACTGACCGCTTCGCCCCCGGTTTTTCCCCTAAGTTTTTCCAGAACTTTGAGTGCATCGTTCCAGGTAAGCCATTTCTCTTTGGGATTCCGTATGAGATACGCCGGGTGAAACGTCGGCATAACAGGCACTCCTTTGTATTCAAAGAATTTCCCCCGTACTGCCGAAATCTTCAACGCAGGATTCCCGATAAGCGTGGAGGTGGATATCCTTCCGAGTGACATGATGACTATTGGCCGGATTATCGCAATCTGTCTCTCAAGGAACTTCCTGCATGCTGTAATTTCATCTATTTCCGGGTCACGGTTCATCGGCGGTCTGCATTTCACGATGTTTGCAATGTATACTTCCTCCCGTTTGAATCCCATTTTGTTGATGAGACGCGTAAGAACCATGCCTGCATCACCGACAAACGGTCTTCCCTGAAGATCTTCCTCCCTGCCCGGTGCTTCTCCTATAAACATAATCTTTGCATCAGGATTTCCCTCTCCGAAAACTATGTTGGTTCTCTTTCCCGAAAGCTTGCACCGCTTGCAGTCACCGATCTCCTCCCGTAACTTTTCAAGGAGGAATGTTTTTTCATACATACTTTGGCCTTTTCCCACTCCCTTTATTGCTGATTGCTGATTGCTGATTGCCAACTGAATAGGCAGATTTTCAAATCCTAAGGTCTGGTAAAATGTAATGCTTTTTTTTAAGGTATCTAACAAATCTGTTTTTCTCAACTGTTCACTACTCACTTTCAACTTTTCTCTTTTACCGTTCTCCCCACTTCAACTTTGTCCTTAAAATATGAAAATAGTCCTTTTCGCAGGGGATGAAAAGTTTCGTTTTGAACGAAGATTTCCTGACTTTAATAATATCATTCACCTTCAATGAAAAGCCTACCTGGCCATCGAGCGTCAGGAATACATCCTCGTTCCGTGATTTAAGGAATACTTCTATGACAATATCATCGGGAAGCACGATCGGTCTGTTGGTAAGGGTATGAGGACAGATGGGAGCAAGAATAATACTGTTCAGAGTGGGATAGAGAATAGGTCCTCCCGCAGACAATGCATATGCAGTCGACCCTGTCGGCGTGGATACGATAAGACCGTCAGCCTTGAAGGTTGCTATATAGGTATGGTTTACATATGTCTCAAGGTCTATAATCCGGGCAAGAGCACCTTTATTCACCACCACATCGTTCATGACCACATACTCTGCAATACATTCACTGTGTCTGGATACACAGACTGAAAGCATCATCCGCTCTTCGGTGGGACAGTTATCGGTCAACACCTTTTTCATTGCATCACGCAATTCTTCCTTCTGAACGGCAGTAAGAAAACCGAGGCCCCCGATATTGACACCGAGAATGGGTACGTTTCTATCCCCGATGAGCCTTGCCACACTGATCATAGTGCCATCTCCCCCCAGCACAATGATTACATCAGCCAATGAAGGTATCTCTGAACGCGGATACCCATCAATGCCTGCAAGGGAAGCAGTCTCGCTGTCAACGTAGACTTCACAACCCTGTTCAAGAAGCCACGGAACAAATTCCCGGATTATTTCTGCCGGCTCTGATTTTCCGCTCTTACCGACAATTCCTATCTTTTTCATGCAGCCCTTCCACCGTTATTTCCCTCTCATCTTCATTGAGGGGTTTCAAGGTTATTTGTATCACGTCATCGGGCAACCACTGAGCGGCTTTTTCCGCCCATTCCATGACTGCAATATTCCGTCCTCCGATAACCTCTCCGAGTCCTATATCCTCCAGTTCAGCATCTGTATTGATGCGGTACAGGTCTATATGAACAAAAGGCGGATCTGACCGATATTCTGCAATGATCGTAAAACTTGCACTGACTATATCCCTTTCTTCAATACCGATCGAATGTGCGATGCCTTTTGCTATGGTTGTTTTCCCTGCTCCCAATTCGCCATAAAGCGCAACCGTATCCCCTGCTTTCAGGAGTTTCCCTATTTTCGACCCGAGTGCTCTTGTTTCATCAGGCCCTTTCGTCCTGACTTTCATCATAGGATTCCGATAAACCCGCCCTGGCTTCCACCATAATCTTTTCGGAAACGGTATGAATAAAACCTGTCGGGATTACAGCAGGTGCATTCCGATGATATCCAGATATTCCCTGCAGGGATGCCTTCTGCAATCGCCTGAATCCTGTTTGCATGGGAAAGGTCAACCAGATATTTTTTCTCCTGCTCCCTGAAATAATCACCGTCTCCCGTTGCATTGACAATTGCTTCCATCACTTCGGTGTCAACACGATAACAGCATCCCCTGATACTGGGACCGAACGCCAGAAGGATATCATCTTGAGTAGAACCAAAGTATTCCGTCATAAGGGTTACAGTTTTTCTTAAGATACGCGCAGCAGTGCCGCGCCACCCGGCATGTACAGCGCCGACAACCGATTTCCTGCGGTCAAAAAGAAGCGCCGGGACACAGTCTGCAACCTGAACGCCGATAAGAATACCTTCCCTGTCTGAAAGAACCGCATCGGCAATCTCCGGCAATGGATCCGATTCGAGGATTTTTACTTTATCGGTATGCTTCTGCACCGGCATATAGAGGTTTTTTTGTTCAAGCGATACCATGCTGCAGATTTTTTCGCGCTCCGCACCCAGCGCCTTTGTAGTAAAAAAAGCCTTTACCGCACCGTTCAGGTTTTCGGGGAAAATAACACTATCCATTATTTTTCAGGGATAGGAAAGCAGATGGTATTTGTTCTATTATATCCGTTGCGATGAGTGAATGAGGGCCTTTTTCTGATAAAGCGATATCACCCGCAAGTCCATGGAGGTATACTCCGAGAATACACGCATGGAGAGGGGGGACATTCTGTCCCAATAGTCCTGCTATCATCCCGGTGAGGACATCTCCTGCTCCCCCTGAAGCCATTCCAGGGTTGCCTGTCGTATTGATAAAAGCCTTCCCATCAGGGGCCGTGGTGACTGTTGGCACCCCTTTCAGTACAAGATGCGTTTTTGTCTGCCGGGCAAAAGCCTGAGCAGTACTGACACGGTCTTTCTCGATAGTCTTAATCGTCATGTTTTTTTGTTCCGACAATAATCCCACCATCTCACCCGGATGTGGGGTAAGAATCACAGGAACTTTTGCTTTTAAAAATGGATTGTTTACCCCTTGAATCGAATTAATTCCATCGGCATCGATAACCATCGGTATTCCGGCATTGGCTATCAGGGCAGCCATAAGCTGTTTAGTTTCAGCACTGATGCCGATACCGGGACCGATTGCGAGAACATCAGCCTTGTCATGGAGAAAATCAAGTATACTCTTTAAAGACTTTCGGGATAGTGATCCGTTGTTTTTGTCCGGCAAAGGCAGTATCATTTCTTCGGTCACACGGAACTGAAAAACATCTGCAAGCGATTCCGGCACACCGAGAGTGACAAGTCCTGCACCGGTTCTCAGGCATGCCTTTGCAGCCATCAATGCGGCACCTGTTTTTCCTTTTGACCCGGCTATAACAAGTACATGTCCATAATTTCCCTTATATGAATAGTTCGGTCTTACGGGTATGAGCGGGGCAGCATATTCCTTATCGACAACGTCTGTGCTGATGTTATCTGAACTGAGCAAATACTGAGGGAATCCGATATTTTCAATAAAGAGGCGCCCTGTGTATTCAGCCCCGGGATACAGGAGATGACCTCTTTTGGGAAGGCCGAAGGTTACCGTGCAGTCAGCCTTTACAGCGTTCCCCATAATCTGTCCGTTGTCCGATGAGATTCCTGAAGGGATATCAATGCTGAGAACGGGCAGACTGGACTCTCTCATTATTGTGATAGCTTCCGACAGTTTCCCGCTGACATTTTTGTCGAGCCCGGTTCCCAGGAGTGCATCAACAAAAAGAGAATGCCTGCTCAGAATTGAGGAATTATGGATGATGAATTGTTCCAGAGAATCGATTGATACGCCACAGTTGCGGGCGATGGAATATTGTACAAGAGCGTCTCCCCGCAGGTCTTCATGTCTTGATGAAAGAAAAACTTTCACCTCCCATCCTTCATTATGGAGACAGCGGGCTACCACCATACCATCACCGCCGTTGTTCCCTCTTCCGGAAAGAACGATGACCCGTTTGCGTCCGAAATGCTCCCTGATTTTCGTAACGATAGCAAGTCCTGCTCTTTCCATCAGGACAATGCTGTGGATGCCTATTTCCTCAATCGTCTTCCTGTCAATTTCACGCATCTCTGAAGCAGTCACAGCCTTCATGGCATCACCTGTCCTTCATTGGCAAGCGTTTGTGCATATTGTTCGCTGTTTCATAAATCTTTATCTGCAATTATAGCACTCTTGAATAATTTATACATAATCTTCTTAACTTATTGTTTTTGCTAAATATTTCATTGACAACCAATTAATAAAAATGCTAATAAAAACCATCAAACTCAGTAATGATATTAAAAGGGCTGCCATGAATAGTGACAGAGTCAGGAACCTCAGCAGAGAGGGAAAAACACATCAGATAAAATCACAGATGCTTTCAGGCACTGACGAATTCAGTTCACTTGAGGCGTCCCTTGCAAAGCTTTATCAATCAGGCCTCATCAAATATGAAGACGGCCTCTTCTTTTCAGAAAACAAGCAGTTCTTCAAAGACAGCACCAAACCAGTATAACTACAAGCAGCTCTGAAAAGCCTTGTTTAATCTCCAGGGAAAATATTAATATAAATAGTTCGAAAGGGTTTTATAATTTTGGAAGAGAAAAAGCAAAAAAGTATTATAGATAAATTCTGGGATTTCCTCGCCTCAGTCAAACTGGCAATCATCATCTTTGCCATGATTGCTCTCACCTCGATTATCGGAACCATCCTGGAACAGGGGGGTGATCCGGCAAGGAATATTCAGATCATTACAAAACTCTTCGGGGAATCCGCAGCGCCAACCCTCTACTCAGTATTCCAAAAGCTGGGGTTCATGGATATGTACCACTCATGGTGGTTCATTACCATATTGATCCTCTTTGTCGTCAATCTGATTATCTGCTCGCTGGACAGACTGCCGAAGATCTGGAAGTCGATCACAGAACCAATGGGGCCGGCTACAGAAGAGAAGCTCAGAAAATTTCTTATCAGCAGAGAAGTTGTTCTCAAAGGATCAGCCGAAAAGGTCAAAAACACCGTTTCTGATGCATTGAGCAAGATCGGCTTCAAATGTGAAGAGGCAAGTGAAGAAAAGGGATTTCAATTCTTTGCACAGAAGGGACCTTACAGCAGGCTCGGCGTCTACATAACACATTTCAGCATCCTCGTCATTCTTGCAGGAGCGATTATCGGCTTAAAATTCGGATTTAAAGGATACGTAAATATCCCTGAGGGTGCTGCAACAAATGTAGCTTTTGCAGACCGGGGGACAAGAGACATACCGCTTGGTTTTGATGTCAAATGCGATAATTTCAATGTTGAATTCTATGGCATGTCGGACATGCCGAAGGAATACAGGAGCTGGCTTACCATTCTCAAGGACGGCAAGGAAGTACTGAAAAAATCCATCGTAGTGAATGACCCGCTTACCTATGAAGGCATCACCTTTTATCAGGCAAGTTATGGATCAATTCAGGAAAACTTCGGCCGGGGAGTCTTTCTTTTCAGAGTGATTTCCGCGAACGGAGAGTCCTCTAATCTGCAATTGCGGCTGGGAGATAGCTTCCAGATACCGGGATCAGCCATCACAGGGAAAATCCTCGATTTCAGCCCTGCTCTCCGTATCGACACGAATGGACAGGCATTCACATATTCAGATCATATGAACAACCCTGCCGTCCTCATTGACTTCCACGAGTCAGGAACGCATACCCTCAACGGGTGGATATTAAAGAGACATCCTGAGACATGGCAGCTGCCCGGAGGACACAAAGTGGAGTTCCATGACTACTGGGGAGTTGAATTCACCGGATTACAGGTAAGAAAAGACCCCGGGGTATGGGTCGTATACTTTGGCTGCATTGCAATGAGTATCGGACTTTTTATCGCGTTTTTCATGAGCCACCGGAAGATATGGGTAAAGCTTATTGAAGAAAAAAATTCCACAAGGATTCTGATAGGCGCCACAGCAAATAAAAACAGGGCTGCATTCGAAAGGAAAATCGATACCCTGGTCTCCCTAATCAGCGGGAAGGAAAAAGGAGAAAAATAAATGGACAGTTCCGTATTGTTCGGCATATCCACCATGGCATATATTGTTGCCATGATCATGTATATCTCCTACCTTGCCTTCAGGAAAGATCAGATAGGAATTACCGCTACCGTGATCACTCTTTCAGGATTCGTTGCACAGACGTTTGCAATCACCCTGAGATGGAAGGAATTCGCCGATCTGAGTGGAATGGGGTTTATGCGCTCTGCTCCGCTCACCAATCTTTATGAGTCACTGATATTCTTTGTATGGTGCCTTATACTGGGATACCTTATCATTGAGTTCAAATTCAAAAACCGGTCATTCGGCGCCTTTATCACACCAATCGCAGGGATTGCTCTTGCATTCATAGATCTGACCGGTGTATCGAAAGAGATTCAACCGCTTGTTCCTGCCCTCAAAAGCAACTGGCTCCTCGCTCATGTAACCATGAGTTTTATCGCCTATGCCGC
>JGI11641J44799_10000582_pt1 | contig 11052 bp, 10 predicted proteins | sample WetSurSiteA1Bulk_FD_44799 | JGI IMG/M metagenome (IMG submission 44799) | reverse complement strand
AAGAAGTTCAGGATGCACCTTTGTTACAAGAACTTCTTCATAATAGGAACGGTTGAAAATGCCGATGCGTCCCCGTTCGGGAAGCGCTTTAATATTGCGCCATAAATAGTCGTGACTGAGTTCTTCTGATGAGGGGGCTTTAAAACTGGTTACGCTCACACCCTGAGGATTAACACCGGACATTACATGTTTGATTGTCCCGTCTTTTCCCGCAGCATCCAGTGCCTGCAGGACTATCAGCAGGGCATACGTATCATCAGCATACAGCTTGTCCTGCCATTCGGCAAGATTCCGGATACCTTCTTCCAGCCTCTTATTTGCTGTCTCTTTGGTCCAGCCCGGCGCTGAAAAACCGGGGTCAAAGTCTTTTCTTAAGTCAATTTTTTTTCCGGGCGGAACCCGGGCCATTTTAATTAATTCTTTGTATGTGAATGCCATTTTTCAACCGCCATACATTTTGGGATATATACAGGACAAAAATAACGTAGAGCCCCGATATATAAATTTGGGTAAATAACAAAAATTGGAGTTCTGTTCTTTTTTTTATAAGGANTTGAATAGATGCAACCNGAATGGATGAAGGCAGACGTCAAAAAAATTTCACAAAGGATATTTTATTCAAACAAAATCATGATGGTGAACAATTCCCTTTTTAGATCATAAATCCTGATCAAGAGGAACTGACAGGAGGTAGATCCAGGGGGAAGAGGTATCTGTCTATCCTCTTAGGTAGTAAGCATGTTCCGGCGTGTACCTATAAACTTTTTCCAAATGTTTATCAATTCGTAACAATAATAAACAGTTAGGAAAACCTGGTTCACCCTCCCCAACCATACTCATATCTCTAGATTCCGGGTTTTCCGTTCGCTTTATCGTCATTCACATTTGCATTTTTCTCTATCACTATTACTACTTTGAAACGGGTTTATCCCCGGATTAGGGAAACTTACTGGTGCTGCAAGAATGATTCATCAGGGGAGTTGATTAAAAACAGGAATTAATTCCTAAAAATCCCAAATTGAGTTTTTTTTTGAGAAAATATATTCACATAAGTTATTATAGTAAGAAAAAAATATATTCTCTCCCAACGTCTATTATTGAATTGGTGAAAGATCTTGCAATTATCAGAAAATGAAAAATCGGTTATTCATTCCCATAAAAACGATATTTTCAAATTAACTGATGAAATATTTGATCTATTACCCAAGTGCAAGATACAGCAAAATGAGATATTAAACCGAATGTCCCGAATATTTTTTATTTTAAGGGATTTATCATCAATTTCAAACAATCTGGTTTTAGAACCTCAATTAACCACATTTAGAAATGATTTTTTGTTTATCCATACGATGTTCCAGCAGGATGAACGCCAAAAAATTATTCAAAAGCGAATTGAAAATTTTTGTATTGACGCAAATTCTGTAATTTTACGCCAAAAATGAGTGGAACATCCCTTTCATCAGATCTTCAAAACAGTCAGCTCTATGCATTGTACATACGCAACAGTGAGGGTTCAAGAAGAGAAAAATCAGAGAATATGAAGGTAACGGAGAATCCCGACAATGATGAATATGATCGTAATCAGGATTCCTAATCCGGCAAAAAGANTGTAAAAGTCAATAATGCCCTTTCCTTCATTGACTGAAACTGCAAACTCTTCTTTTACAGCAACGTCNGCATCTTCTTTAACCACTGGCTTGGATTCTTTTTTACCTTGTTGTTTAGATCCTTTGGCCATGATACCTCTCTCGTTTTTTAAGCCTATGCCGAGATTTGAACTCGGGACTTCCTCCTTACCAAGGAGGCACACTGCCAGGCTGTGTCACATAGGCACGTATGATTTTTTTGCAATTCCACATCTCTCCGGTCTGAAGTGAGCGCCGGGAAAACCAATGACGCAGTATTTCACAAAATTCCAGAGGCAGACTGCCCAACTATGTTGTGAGTATTCTGTATAAAACATTGCGGAAGTAAAGGAGAATATATATGGTTTTTTTTAAAAAAGGGTGGTNCTGCAGCGCAACCGGAAAGCTCATGTTTTGAGCCTTGTGAGAACGTCGATACTTTTTAGNACACCATNAAATGTCGCNACTTCGATAACCGGAGTGATTCTGCTTTTTTTAACAGCCTTCATAACNGGGCCAAAATCAATCGTACCTTCACCGACAGCAACGTGGGAATCTTCTCTGGAGTTGTTATCATGGAGATGGTAATGTCCGGCAGGAAATGTGAGGAATTCTTTAAGGCAATGGTTCTGGTGAGCATGCCCCACATCAAGTGCAAGAGGAATATCCCCCAGCAGGCCGAGTTCATCTTGTGTTTTTAATAAAAAATATTCCCAGTTCCCCATATTTTCAATAAAAAAGGGAACTGAATAATCGGTACCCATGCGGGTAAGCTCGTCAAGTGACACACGGAGCTGCCGTTCTGCTTTTTTCCGCTCTTCTGCCCATGCAAAATATCCCGGGTGGACAACAAGGACGGCATTGACATCGGCAGCAATCGTCATGCACTGCCCGATGACCTCGACACTTGCCCTTCGTATCGGCTCAAGGAGACTGGCGATATTTGTTCCCCGGCACGGAACATGGATGGAAAATTTTTTGGAATAACTCAGGAGCGGCTCTGCCGAATCAAGATAATGCAGACCTTCATCCATCACTTCGATATAATTCGTGACCCGTGAGATTTTTTCAAGGGCAGTATCAAGGGGTTCTGCGTGGAGACAGAATGTGGATATTCCGAACATGAATACATGATCAGCCTGAATGCATCATAAATATGCACAACCGGATGAAATGGTAAAAAATGCGGGGTCACAAAAAAGAAGAGTTATTTTTTTACCCGTACTTCCATCTGCGGGAACGGTATTTCAATCCCTTCAGCAGCAAAGCGGTCGGCGATACGGGTATTTACTGCATCCTTGACTTCATCGGGAAGATTGTATTTTTTTGCCCAGACATACAGGATAAATTTCAGGCTGGAATCTGCATACTCGCTGAAAAAAACCTTCGGGGGAGGGTCATTTATCAGATATTCTGTAGTTTTTATAACTTCTGAAGCGATATCAAGCAGGATGTTTTTAACCTTGATAGGGTCTGTTCCATAAGCGACTGATACCGGTACGGTAATTCTCAGTTTCTGGTCAGGTTCTGCATAGTTTATGATTACATTGGTGGTGATTTTATTATTGGGGATGGTCACAATCTGGTAATCCAGTGTTTTTAACCGGGTACTGCGGGGTCCGATGCTGATAACATCACCGTAGTAGGTGTCGACTCTGATCCTGTCTCCGACCTTAAACGGCTTATCAATCGTGATAATTGCTCCACCAAAGAAATTGGATATGATATCCTGTGCTGCAAACGCGACAGCGAGACCTAAGATCCCGGCACCGGCAAGGAATGGAGTGATATCTATCTCAAATACCGAGAGAATAGCCATTATTGCGATAAACCAGATAACATATTTGATTACGAGTTCGAGGAGACCGACAAGCCGGTCATCCGCATCGCCTTTGGATTTCTCTGCAAAACGAAAACCGTATATTTTTATAATGTCATGCAGGAACGTCGAGATAATCCAGGCCGCAATAAAAATGTAAAACGCAGTGACGTATTTGGTCTGGAGGATCCACTGGTACTCTGGCGGAACTACTCCGAAATAGGTTGATGCAATATACAGGGAAATTGCAATAATCGCTACCTGGACCGGTGTCCCGATTGCGGCAATGATAATGTCATCTATCTGGGTATCAGTTTCACCGGCTTTTGTTTTGAGCCAGGTTACAATTGCTCGCACGATCAGGGCAAGTGCAACACCAATGATTACCGTGACGAAAGCGTAGATATAATTTATTCCCAGCGTACTGAAATCCATATACGTACTCTTATGTTATTTCCCAGTAAATACTTTTGAGATTTGAGATGGCAACGGGAAAGGATATTGCAGATACGCTACACGAACAAGTAGACCGTGATATGACGTTCATGCATATCTGCGGCACGCACGAGTCGGCAATTGCACGGAACGGACTCCGAAGCCTACTGCCAGAACAATTAAAAATTGTAATGGGCCCGGGCTGTCCGGTCTGTATCACCCCCCAGGGAGAAATTGATGCTGCGCTGGACCTTGCAGGCAAAGACTGTATTGTTGCCACTTATGGCGATCTTCTCCGGGTGCCGGGCTCAAAAGGCTCGCTAGAATCCTGTGGCGGGGATGTCAGAGTAGTCCAGGGTGTTTTCAAGGCCGTAGAAATTGCAAAGAAAACAAAAAAAGAAGTTGTCTTTATCTCTGTCGGGTTTGAAACCACCGCACCAACCGTTGCTGCCACCCTGCTCACAAAACCCCCGGAAAATTTCTCGATCCTCTCCTGTCACCGTATCGTTCCCCCGGCAATGAAATGGCTGCTGGAACAGGGCGAAGCAAAGCTCGATGGTTTCATGCTCCCCGGGCATGTCTGCACGGTTATGGGTTATGAGGACTACGAACAGTTCCCGGTACCCCAGGTTGTTGCCGGTTTTGAAGCAGAGGATATCCTGCTGGGGCTTCTCATGCTGGTCCGCCAGGTCCGAGAAGGGACGCACCGGGTGGACAATGCCTACCCCCGTGCCGTCAGCCGGGAAGGCAACGTAAAAGCAAAAAAGGTGATGTACGAGGTTTTTGAACCCTTTGATGTCGAATGGCGGGGATTTCCGGTAATCCCGGGTTCCGGGCTGCGGTTGAAAAAAGAGTTTGAACACTACGATGCCCAGAAAAAGTTTGGCATAGAGTTCAAACACATCACGAAGCATTCGGCCTGTATCTGTGACAGGGTGCTCAGGGGTATTGCCCAACCCTCTGACTGTAAGCTCTTCTCAAAAGTCTGCAGCCCGAGGACTCCTGTCGGACCCTGCATGGTGAGCCACGAAGGTGCCTGCAAGATCTGGCACATGTACCAGAAAAAACAGCCGGAGTAAATGTTCCTTACTTTCTTGTTTACTGGTTTTGTAATTGTCGGATTGCAGGAATAATTTCCTGGTCTGCTATGCCGGAGATACGAGCCGGCCTTCTCATCAACGTGCCCCCGTGTTCAGGTTTGTGTTTTTTGAAAAGGCCCGAACTTTTTCTGCCGCCCCACCTTTCAGGGGCATTCCATGACCGGAGAGAAGAATATCAAAATCGAGGGTTGCCACACGAGAAACAGATTGCTTTGCTGCATCCATGTCCACGGTAAACTGTGATGGCGGACCCGAAACTTTCTCGCCGTCAAATCTCAGCAGGTCTCCCACAAAAAGGACTTTAGATAGTGGATCCAAAAGACAGATGCTGCCAGGAGTATGTCCCGGTGTGCAGATGCAGGTGAGGCCGGCGATGGTATACCCGTCTTTAAGCCTGATGTCTGGTTCTACAGCTGGAGATTTGAGAAACATGCCCATAAACCTGAAGAGAAGACCAAACCCTCCTTTAGGCAGGGGTCGGCTGATTCTTCCTGATACAAAATCTGCATCTGCTTCATGGACTGCAACCTGTGCACCACTCAGATTTTTCAGTTCGTAGATATTCCCGGTATGATCGATATGGTGATGGGTAATAATGATGGTTGACAGTTCCGACAGTTTGCGGTTGAGCGTTTCCTGGATATATCTCGTGATTTTTTGTGTGTTGCGGGGCAAGCCGGTATCGATGAGAATCAGCCGGTTCCTGTCAATGATGTAACAGTTACCATTTACCCCATCAACCTGATGAATTCCCGGTACGATCTCCATGGTCAATCAAAACTGCATAGGTTGCATGACGGTATTAAGGATTGCCGTAGGCAAACAGTCCTGTCGAATCTGCAGAGATCCTTGGTACCATAATCTTCCTACCCGGTTCGCATTCATTCATTATGTCCTGTTTGCCGCACCTCATGTCCCCTCATCCACGAAAGCAGGGCTGCAAATCCGAGGATCCCCACCGATGCAATGAGCGATGCATCAATGCCGTGGAGGAAAGCCTCTGAAACACCACCAACAAGGTTTGTGGTACCGATAAACACCTCAAAAGCAACGCTTCTTGCGATTGATGCAGATGCTACGGTGATAGCAACGACAAAACTTCCGAGGATACCTATGTTCTGCACGGTCCTGAGGATTCCCGAAATTGCCCCAAAAGAACCCGGGGGTGCATTTGCCATGACCGCACTGTTATTTGACGGGAAGAACATCGCTGACCCGATACCGGAAATGCCCGATGCAACGAGAACAACCCACAGAGGCGTATCAAGCTGGAGCGTCAGGTAGACAAGTGTCGCAAGCATCAGCATTACGGCACCGGAGGTCGCAAGGATCCTTGCCCCATACCTGTCGGAAAACCTGCCCATGAGTGGTGATAACAGGCTTCCCACCACGTATCCCGGAGTCAGCAGGAGTGCAGCATCGAGTGGGGTAAGGCCGCGAATTCCCTGGAGATACATCGTGATAAGGAATACCACCGACAGGTAGCCAAGGCTTAAGAAAAATGATGCCAGAATGGAATATTTCAGGATCCGGTTTTTAAACACCGCAAAGTCGATGATGGGATAAGAACACCGGGATTCATACACAAAAAACAAAAGAATTGCCCCGATACCGATAATAAAAAGGAGACTGTTTTGTGCGGTAATTCCCTGGCCGGCAAAATCGACACCGGCATAGGAAATAAGTGTCAGTGACATCCCTAACAGGACCATCCCGATTATGTCGAGATTAGCTGTGGCCCTGATATTATCTTTGATATACCGTACTCCAAGGAGGGTTGCGATGATACCAATCGGCAGGTTGATGAAAAATATGTATTCCCATCCCACGTAGGTGGTAATTATCCCCCCAAGCACGATACCCAGCATCGCCCCGCTGGTCCAGCCAAGGGAGATATATCCGAATGCCGTTCCTCTCTCGTTGGGAGGAAAAGTATCAGCGATAATGGCACCACTGTTTGCCTGCATCAGTGCTCCGCCGAATGCCTGGACGCCACGGGAAAAGATCAACCAGTAAATAGAAGGGGACAAACCGCAGAAAAGTGAACCCAGCGTGAAGACACCAAAACCGGTATTAAACATCCGGCTCCTGCCATAAATATCACCGATTCGCCCGAGCTGGGTCGTGCACACTGCGACAACAAGGAGATAGATCAGGATGATCCAGAGTGTTGTCACGAGGTCGGCATGGAGACTTTCTGATATTGTGGGAAATGCAAGAATAACAATGGTAGAGTCAAGAGAACCCATCAGGGTCCCGAGCATGAGGACAAAAATGATAATTTTCTGGCGGGTATCCATATGATACCTGATCGGTTATACCCTGTTTGCTTTTGTTCCTTTCGAATGTGATTTTATATCTGGCTGAATACAAAAGAGACGGGATGGTCTTCAGGCAACTGGTACTGTTTTCAGATCGTTAATCACTTCAAAAAAATGATGTTTTGTTAAGAATTCCTTGACAGCATCAATACCCTTCTCAAGATAGATTACCCCAATGAGCATCTCGAAGCGGTCAGCAAGAATAACTGTTGTCGGCTGGTCCCATTTTTGTTGTTTGCGTTCATCGGGTCCCCAGAGGATATACCGGTGCAGGTGGATACCATTCTTGGCAAAATACTGGAGGTTCTCATTTTTCCCGTACCACTGGCGGAAATCATCGATCTGCTGCGCAGTGTACCGGTCGTTATTGGCAAAATGGTCGATAATAACAAAATCAAGAATGAAATCTCCGATGGTTTCCAGACTTTTGTCGACAGGAATGGTGCTGAGTTGTTCAAACCCGACAGGTTCATTGAGCAGGGCGTTGCTGATGATCGCACTGATGAGCCGTTTTTTGTCCCGGACAGGATACCCGAGAAGGTATCGTTCAATAGGATAGCAAATTGTACTTAAGTATCTGTCCAATTCTATTGTTTCTGCCATGATTATTCCTGGTTTTCTCTCTGTACAAAGCAAAGGTGGTGCAGGGGATATAATGGTTATCGCTCCAAGGACGTTTTTTTAACTCTCTATAAATCTATAATCTTTTCCACCATGATGCATCCCTTAATAACGGGGAATAAGTGTTAGCGCCATGTCACCTGAACCGGGTTACGCCGGGGAATGCCAAAGACCTTGTATTGGGGATAACCAAACATCAGACCATACGCGAATTTTCGTCCTGCCGGCAGGGCAAAGGCCTCTTGCAGGGGCTCATAAGTGGCGGCTGCGATAGAGAGGAAACCCGCCCAGCAAGTCCCTATACCAAATGCGGGAGCCGTGATATCGAAATGAGTCAAGGCGATAATGGCGTCGATAGACGCACCAGGGTTGCCCTCAGGAATATGGGCGATCACGAGGTGTGGGGCACCCCGGCAGACGGGGTCAAAGCCATGTTCCCATGCTGCAATCAGGGACGGGATGTACCCGCTCATGGGGTGGTTCGTGTTCTTCAGCGTCATCATCCAGTCAATTGTCAGCCCGGCCAACCGGTGAACTTCCACCGGATCAAGGACGATAAGCCACTGGACCGGTTGCCCGTTTCCTCCTGATGCAGCGTACCGGGCGATATCGAGCACCTTGGCAATCGTTTCCTTTGGCACGGATTCTTTGGTGAAATGGCGTACAGACCGCCGTTTCTTGAGATACGCACCGAGATCTTCTGGTGAGAGTATTCCCGCACCAACCTGCAAAGTACTCTTTTCTTCTGGCAGAAAATTGAGGAGGAGTGCCTGTGACGGGCAGGAAACTTCGCAGTGCCCGCAACGGATGCACATGCCGGATTTTTCATCCGCGACCGCAGGCAGGGAATTTTCATCTGCAGCATCAACAATTTTCATCGGGCAGACAACCGAGCAAATTCCGCACCGGGTGCAGAGATCCTGGTCTACGAAAATGGTAGCGGTCATGTTGATCTCATTAGTTGTCTGGTTGCTATCACTAATTCTTTCCTGCAGAGCGGGATTAGTTGCATGCACTTCTCAGTGACATTGACAGGTTCCTGTTTTCCTCAAAAAATACCTTTTACAAGGAGATTATTTTTACCTGACGGGAGATTTTTCAGACATGCCCAAAAAAGAGTATTAATGTTTTACCCAGAGATAGGCCGAAACAGCAGCTATCATAAATGCGATTGCAATTCCAAATTCCAGGATATTTACTGATGACAGGCTCATGGTTAAGGCAGCCCCGAGGAAGATGACTACGAGGGCAATCACGGCGAGCCCGAGGAGTTTGGTCTTAAGGTCATCGAGGTTGCGGATCTCAACCCATCCCGGCAGTGGCGCTTTTGCAATGAACAATTCGTAGAGTCCCAGTGAAATCAGGTAAAATACGGTCGCAACCAGGAATATATCAATTATCTCGATTGATACAACAAGAAATTCCTTGACAATTTCCATATCCAGGGAAAAGATCTGGACAAGGTGGATAACTCCTGCAATACTTAATAAAAAACCGTAGATGAACAAAACCATCGCAATGATCCCTGTACCAATCACTGCAAGACTGAACATCCATGTGCTTGACAATGCAAGCATATTCATGAACGAATGAGAGCTGGCTTTCTCACCATTGCGTTTGTTTTCTTGTTTGTTGGATATTTCAGGAGAATTTTTTGAATCCGGGTTCATTGTTCACCAGTGGTACTTGTATACCTTAATCTGCCAAAATTGAATAAAAAGCATTGCATCGGATTGGTTATTACGATAACCGGTACCTTAAAAAAAATTCAATCAGTTTTTTTTGTTTTGATGTATCAAAAAAGAAGATGGTTTTTTCAACCTCGATGCTTCATGCCTGAATCCTGGCACAGGAACAGGCTCAGGACACATCTGTTGACTGCGTTTTTCTTAATCGTATTTCCGGAACAGTGCCGGGTTCTGCCTGCGGATCCACCAGCGTCTTACGAGCAGGACGATGAGGACGAAACCTATGAACGCTCCAATACCTATAATAATCCAGATTATGGGAATTTCATATGGTTCTTCCGATGTTATCGGTGGTACAGTAGTGGTTGTTGTTACAGGTTTTTTTGGAATTGTAGTATAAGTGACAAGACGGGTTGGTTCTGTAATCACCGATTCGGTTAAGGTCTGCCTGGGGATGGTTGTTTGAGCTGCACGTGTTGATATTGTTGTTTTTGTAGATGCCAGTGCTCCCTTATAGGTCACCGCGAAGTATGAAACCCCCGAAGCTGACGCGACATAATAATACCGCCCGTTGCTATGCTCTGTAATCTGTGTTGGAGTTTCATGCCAGGAATTGTCATAGTATCGCAGCATCACGAGATTTTCAGGAGTAATCCCCAACTGTTTTATCCATCCATCATCGACCGAGAACGTGATGTAAACGTTTTTGATATCAGCATCCCGGACCCAGTACCAGTTGATATCAAGGAAATAAGCCTTGGGGTTGCCTGGTATCCGGGTTACCGTTCCTATGTTAGCCTCTTCTGCCGACACCATGATTCCCTGGATATCAACAGCAGGAACGACGCTGATATCAACCACTACCACAGGAACACATTCGGATGCTCCCAGATTGCCGATAAATGGTATGGATATCTTCTCTCCGGCCTTTCCCCGGCTGTCACTTGCCCCCCCGGTTGTAGGGTTGAAACGGCAGTTGTCGCCACCATCACCACCGTTACCAGTGCCGGGGGTCGGCGTTGGTTTTATTGTAGGTTGGGTTGGGGTTATCGTTGGCTGGGTCGGGGTTATTGTCGGGATTGCTAATACTGATATGTAATTAGTCCGAATGAACGAATTATTCCCGGCAGAGTTGGATACATTAAGTGTGACGGAAAACAGTCCCGGATATGCATAGATATGCGGTGGACTCGTGGCGTTACTGAAATTTCCGTCACCGAATGACCAGTTCCAGTTTGTCAGAGATCCGGTTGACAGATCGTTGAATTGGACTGTCAGCGGTGCAACCCCGGAGGTTGGTGTACCGTTGAAGTTGGCTGTTGGTGGGATTGCTGTGCTGGTAACATTGATGTAATTGGTCCGGGTGAACGAATTATTCCCGGCAGAATTGGATACATTAAGTGTGACGGAAAACAGTCCCGGATATGCATAGATGTGCGGTGG
>JGI11641J44799_10000580_pt1 | contig 11058 bp, 8 predicted proteins | sample WetSurSiteA1Bulk_FD_44799 | JGI IMG/M metagenome (IMG submission 44799) | reverse complement strand
GAGACCCCTGATTACGGCCAGCAACTCCATCCTGTTATTAGTGGTCATTTTGTAGCCTTCGGAGATTTCCTTGCGGTGGTTACCTGAAATCAGTACTACGCCAAATCCGCCGGGGCCGGGATTACCACTCGCGGCCCCGTCGGAATACAGTGTGATTTTATGGGACATTGGGCAAATGTATGCCTGTATTCGAAAGGAACAACCGGATGGCTATTGCCAGCAGGATGATCCCGAATACCTTGGTGAGAATAAGAATACCTGTTGGTCCGAGGATCTTTTCCACCAGCCTGGTTGCTTTCAGTACCACATACACCAGGATCATGTTGAGGCTCAGGGCAAAAAATATGGTCCACATGCTGTACGCCGCCTTTAGCGAAATAATGGTCGTCATGCTTCCGGCGCCTGCGATCAACGGGAAAGCCAGTGGAAATATGGATGAGTGCTTCAGTGTCTCATACTTGAAAAATTCTATACCCAGAACCATTTCCAATCCGAGAAATAACAGTACGAATGATCCTGCAATAGCGAACGAAGAAATATCAACACCGAACAACTGCAGAAAAGGCTCCCCGATGAACAGGAACAGCAACAGGATAGCATAGGCAACCAAGGTAGCCTTTCCGGCATCGATATCACCCGATTTCCTTTTAAGCTCCAGAATATAGGGAATGGCGCCCGTAATATCAATTACAGCAAAAAGCACCATGAAAACCGAGATAATATCAATGATTCTGACCTGCATAAGTTTTCTGTTGGTATACCACTTGGTATATCCCGTAAATTACATCACAATCTTCATTTCATTTACCAGATGGGATGCTCCGGCATATTTGTCCATGACAAACAGCACATACCGGATATCCACACAAATGCACCGCTGCAAAGCCGGTTCAAAAACAACATCACCGCTCATGGCCTCCCAGTTGCCATCAAAGGCCAGTCCGACCAGATTGCCTTCTCCGTCGATTACGGGACTTCCCGAATTGCCACCTGTGATGTCGTTGTTGGTGATAAAGCATACGGGCATCCTTCCATTCATGCCATAACGACCGAAATCCTTGCTGTTGTATAAATCTTTAAGCTTCTGGGGAACTACAAACTCCCAGTTATCCGGGTCTTCTTTTTCCATGACACCGTCGAGGGTTGTAAAATAGTCATAATGAACTGCATCACGCGGATAATAATCCTGAACTGTACCATAAGTCAATCGCATGGTGAAATTGGCATCGGGATAGCTGACCTTGCCGGGATTCATCTCGAGCAATCCGGCGATATAAAGCCTGTGTCCTCTTTCAAAATCCTCATCAAAGGCCGATTGCTGCATATATACGCTTCTGTAGACCTCCAGGATTGATTGTGCGGCCTGGAAAACGGGATCCTTTTGCAGTACTTTGGCTGTAGGATGTTGGATGAAAATCTCAAACCGCTGTTTATCGGCAAATATTGATTTTGCAAACAGGTCCTTTGTATAACGGTTGAAATCATTCTTATATTTGGTTTTGATCAGGTCATAAATTCCCGGGTGGAATTCTTCAGGCACATTATCGCTGTATAATTGCAAAATTGCGGGAATTACTTTCATATCAGTGGCAGCATTGTATTCTTCGTTGAAATCCTCCCACCTTGTTTTATAAAGCCGGGCCAGTGAATCAATCAGGTCCTGATTCTCAGGTTCCCGAAGCATTGCATTGTATAGACCGTTTGCCCTGAGAGCGATTGCAATTAATTCTGCTGAACTAAAGAAACATTCATAGGTATATTGAAATACGTGCGCGAATTTTGCCCTTTTCTCGAAAGAACTTCGGATCAGGTCAAGGGCCGGACCGTATTTTTCTTTACGTTGTTCATCGGCATTCACCCAATTGGTAAACTCTTTTTCCTGTAGTTCCTTGTTTTCCTGAATATGCAGTTTTTTAAGGCCCTGGTTCTGGCCAATGGAATACTTCCAGTAATTGGATGATCCGGAATATTTGGAAGCATACTGTATATTTACTTTTTGGTCAGCCATCATGTCCTTCAACAGGATATCCTGTCGCAATCCCCTGATCTTTATTCGATTGGGATTTGTAATTTCGACGAGTTCCTTGATCTCAAATGATGTCATATACCGGTCTGTTGAACCCGGATAACCCATGACCATGGCAAAGTCATCAGTTTTAAGTCCCTTCAGCGAAATCGGAAGGGAATGCCGGGGTTTCAGGGGAATGTTGTCGGGGCTGTATTTGGCCGGTTTTCCATCAGGTCCGCTGTATACCCTGAATACACTGAAATCACCCGTATGACGCGGCCACATCCAATTATCGGTATCATATCCGAATTTGCCGATCGATGAAGGAGGAGTACCGACGAGTCTTACATCCTGATAAACCTCATACACAAAGAGGTAGAAATTGTTCCCTCCGAACAGTGATTCCACGGAGGCTTCGTAATGTGTTCCGTCTATGGCTGCTTTCACTATGGAATCTGAAATCTGGGAAATGATCTGATTTCTTTTGGTTTCATTTATTGTATCCGATAGCTCCTGAACAACAGCATCGGTAACATCTTCAACCCTCACAAGAAAAGTAACGGAAAGCCGGGGATTGGTCAGTTCTTCTTTTCGGTCCATCGCCCAGAAACCATCTTCGAGGTAGTTATGGTCAACTGAACTGTGGTTTTGTATGGCATCATAACCGCAATGATGGTTGGTCAGCAACAAGCCCTCCTCCGACACGATCTCTCCTGTACAACCACCGCCGAAGATAACGATTGCATCCTTAAGACTGCCCTGGTTGATACTGTATATATCTTCAGCAGAAAGTTTAAGACCCAGGGAATGCATGGTATCTATGTTTAACTTCTGAAGAAGCGGTAAAAGCCACATCCCCTCATCGGCCTTAAGACTAAACTGGAAGGCCATCAACAAACCTATTACAAGGCATAAAAGTTTTTTCATAGTTGAAAATTTACGGTTGATATTAATTATGCAAAAATCAAAAATTTAATTCAAGCTGCTTCCGAAAAAGCGAAAAACTTTTTCGGTGGTAAGGCGAAATGCCGAATTTATGAATTGCAGTGCGGTGCTCTTCAGTGGGGTAACCCTTGTTCCGGTCCCATCCGTAATAACTGAATTCCTTGTGCAGGGAGACCATGTATTCGTCACGCCAGGTCTTGGCCAGTACCGATGCCGCGGCAATGGAAGCATAGGTGGCATCTCCTTTCACTACGCACAGGTGGGGTATCTCATGATAAGGATAAAAGCGATTCCCGTCGACCAGGATATGCGCGGGCCGGATCTTTAGCTGATCCAAGGCTTTGTGCATCGCGAAGATAGAAGCCCGGAGGATGTTCAGTTCATCGATCCTTTCATTATCCAGCCATGCCACAGACCAGGCCAGTGACTCTTTCTCAATGACCTTTCGCAAACTGTCTCGGACCCGGGCGCTTATTTGCTTGGAATCGTTAAGCAGTTCATGCCTGAAATTCCAGGGCAGCACCACGGCAGCCGCAAATACCGGTCCCGCCAGGCAACCCCTTCCGGCTTCGTCACAGCCAGCCTCATAAATTCCGGATTTGTGAAAACTCTTCAGCAATCCAATATTGGGTATTAGTTCACGCAGAATATTTAAAACTTCCTACCTTTGTAAAGAAAATAATTTTCAGTTGCTTTGAAAAGGAAATTTGTCACGAATCTTGCCCTCCTTCTTTTTCTAAATTTGTTAATTAAGCCAATTTATGCCTTTGGCATTGATGTCGGAGTGCAAAATGCCGTAGGGGCCAGCAAGTATGGCAGTTATTTCATCCTGCTTAATTTTTCCCTGATTTTTCAGATACTGCTCGACCTGGGCATCGAGAACTTCAGCAGACGAGAGATTGCCCGTCACAGCCACCTCCTGAACAGGTATTTTTCTACCGTTCTTCCCTTAAAGATTATCCTGGGCATCATTTATTTCACAGTATGCTCCCTTGTCGGCTATTTTATGGGCTGGCAGGCGGAAGAATATAAATTACTGCTGGTTTTGCTTTTTAATCAGTTCCTGGCGAGTTTCATTCTTTATTTCAGGGCAAACCTCGGCGGTATGCACATGTTCAGGGCCGACAGCATTATCTCGGTAGTGGACCGTTTTGTTGTAGTTGTTATTTGCGGTTTCCTGCTACTTGATCCTGTGACCCGACACGTATTCAGGATCGAATGGCTGGTGTATTCGCAAACAGCTGCTTACCTGATCGGGGCAGCCCTGGCTTTCAGCATGGTTTTTTCGAAGACAGAGCCTGTCCGCTTCATGTTTGATCTGCGCTATTATCGTTCCCTGCTTCGCCGCAGTCTTCCATATGCAATGCTCATACTGCTGATGGCTGCGTACCTCAGGATCGATTCGGTACTGCTGGGTAAAATGTTGGTAAACGGCAAGGAGCAGGCCGGTATTTACGCTCAGAGTTTCAGGATCATCGAAATATTATCCAATTACGGTTACCTGTTTACCCTGATACTCCTGCCGGTTTTTTCAAAAATGATCAAGCAGGGTGAATCCATAGAAAACCTGACGCGTCTTTCCTTCATGTTGCTTATGGTTCCGGCCATTACCATAACCTTTGGCTGCCTGGCATACCGTTCCGATATCATTGATGTCCTTTATAACGAGCATGTGCAGCACTCTGCCAGGGTATTTGGCATCCTTATCTTCAGTTTCCTGGGCATGTGTATTACTTATATATTTGGCACGCTGCTGACAGCCAACGGAAGTCTTTTTCAACTCAATACCATGGCCCTGATTGCAGTATCGATAAATCTTACACTGAACGTCGTGCTGATCAGGAAATACGGCGTCATTGGCGCTGCCATTGCCAATATGGCAACCCAGCTCTTTACCTCACTGTACCAGATCATCCTGGTCAAACGCATATTCCGCTTGAAGACCGACTTCAGGCTCCTGATACGTTTGGCCGTTTTCATAAGCCTGGTAGCGGCAGGCAGTGTGCTGATCAGCAACCTGCCGGTATTCTGGATCTATTCACTAGGATTATATTTTCTTATGGCAGCATTGCTGTCAATGGCCCTGGGATTGATAAAATTAAAGTCAATTGCCGGCTTGCTTGCACCTGATCAGTAATTTTGATTTCCGGCAGAACCATGTATGTAAATTCTCACATTTTGAAAAGCATCAGCAATTCGATAACTTTGACAGGCAAATCGGAAAGAGCAGAACCATGAATCTGGTAGCTGATATTGGCAACACCCTGATCAAAGTTGCCTGGTTTGAACAGGGAGAAATCATCGAAAATTACCGGTTCCCCAGGGAAGACCCTGTGGACTTCGGCAACATCATCAGCAGGAGACATGCGGATAAGGCAATTGTATCATCCGTAAGCACGGAATATCCTGCCTTAATGAATGCCCATGCCACAGTGTTTAAAAAAATGATCTTGCTCGATCACACCACACCCTTGCCCCTGACGATTAAGTACAGAACGCCCGAAACCCTGGGGCGCGACAGAATAGCTGCCTGTGCCGGAGCCCGGTATTTATTTCCGGGCAGTAACTTGCTGGTAATTGATGCCGGAACAGCCATCACGATAGATTTTGTCAGCGCAAACGGGGAATACCAAGGAGGGAATATCTCTCCAGGTTTACAGATACGTTTCAGGGCATTGCATGAATATACCGCAAAGTTGCCTCTCATGAACCGCGACAGCGGCTATCCGAAGTTCGGAACAGACACCCGTACGGCCATTGCAGCAGGAGTTCAGCAGGGCATAGCCTATGAACTCAACGGGTATATGGATGATTTCGCCGGAAAATATGCGGACTGCAAATTCATCATTACCGGAGGAGATGCCAGTTTCTTTGTTTCTGAACTGAAAAGAACCATCTTTGCAATTCCGGAACTGGTACTAAAGGGACTGAATTTCATTCTGGAATTCAACACATGAGAAGATAAACATGAATACGCTGAATATCAAACGGCAAAGGATCAGAAGAATAATGATGCCGCTTCTGACGGTTTTCATTTACGGCATCCTGGTATCCTGTCAGAACGATATTGAGACTATTAATGCATTGACTAACAAAGTAGATCTGCCCGACGTTTCCGGATTTAATATAGAGATCTCCTATACCGATTCAGGTCTGCTGAAAGGGAAGATCATAGCGCCCGAGGCCAATGATTTCAACCGCAAGGAGGATCCCTACACCGAATTTCCCAAGGGGATAAAGGTGATTTTTTACGATCTGGCCGGTAATCCTGAATCCTATATTCAGGCCAATTATGCAATCCTGTATAAAAAGAAGCAGCTGTGGGAGGGCAGGAGTCAGGTGCTGGCTGAGAATCAGCGCACAGGAGAAAAACTGGAGACCGAGGAAATCTTCTGGGACCAGAAAGAAAAGCGCATCTATTCCGACAAATTTTCCACCATTACAAATCAGGATGGGGTTTTTTACGGTGAATATGGCTTTGAAGCCAGGGAGGATCTTTCAAAGTGGTGGATGAAAGGTTACAAAGGAAGAATAAATGTCAGGGATGACCTTCCTCCCGAAGATCAGGATCCCTGAGCTTAAAATTAACAAGTGATCATGAACCAGGCTTTGGTAATATTGTTGTCTTTGCTGCTGGCTGCATTCTTTGCAGGCATGGAAATTGCCTTTCTCGCATCCAATAAACTCAGGCTCGAACTTGAACGGAAACAGGGCCTGTTTTCCTCGCGTATTATCGGCATTTTTCAGGAAAGGTCGGGACAGTACATTGCCACCATCCAGCTTGGCAACAACATCGCCATCGTTATCTATGGTATCTTTATGGCCAGGTGGCTCGAGCCTGCCATCAGCCGGGTTGGTTTCACCGAATTCGGTGTCCTGGCTATTCAGACCCTTTTATCAACCCTGATTGTCCTTGTAGTGGCTGAGTTTTTACCCAAAGCCCTGGTAAGAATCAATCCGAACCTTGCTCTGCGTTTCATGTCGTTTCCCCTCCTGCTTGTCTTTATCGTGCTTTATCCCATAAGCGGACTGACACACAGGCTTTCCAACCTGATCCTGAAATCCATACTCAGGTTGGATTCCGTAAACCAGTACGACAACATGGTTTTCGGGAAGGTGGACCTGAATCACCTCATTGATGAGAGCCAGGACAAAAAAGGCGATGCCAACAGCGAAGAAAAGGATGAAATCAAACTCTTCCAGAATGCCCTTGATTTTTCGAATGTCAAGGTAAGGGACTGCATGATACCGCGAACTGAAATTGTTGCCCTGAATGTTAAGGATTCCATTGATGACCTGCGCCAGCGATTCGTGGAAACTGGATTTTCGAAAATCCTGATTTACGATGAGAACATCGATAACATGATTGGTTATGTAACCTCCAAGGAATTGTTTAAAAATCCGCCTTCCGTAACCTCCATGATGATCCAGGTTTCCTATATTCCGGAAACCATGCCGGCAAATAAACTCCTGAAAAAATTCATTCAGGAACACAGGAGTGTTGCAGTTGTGGTGGATGAATTTGGCGGGATCTCCGGTATGCTTACCATTGAAGATATCATGGAAGAAATTTTCGGAGAAATAGACGATGAACATGATGTGGATGAATTTATCGAAAAGAACCCGGATAAGGGGCAGTATATTTTTTCCGGCCGGCTTGAAATTGACTACCTCAATGAAAAATACAACCTCAACCTTCCCGAATCGGAAGAATATGACACGCTGGCAGGTTATATCATCTTTCAGCACCAGAACATTCCAAAATTGAACGATAAAATCGTTACCGAGAAATATGAGATCAGGATACTGAAAGTAAGCCGTACACGTATTGAGCTGGTCCAACTCAAAACCCTGCATGAATAAGGGATTGCTATTTTTTTTATTTCATTCTTTTAAATGAGATTAATTGCTATATTCGTACCCGATTTTTTTTGAACATTTTAAGCATAGTTCTACATGGCAATATTAGAAAAACTGAGAGTTAAGGCCGGACTCCTCCTGGCTATTGTGATAGGATTGTCTTTACTGGCATTTGTATTGAGTGATTTTCTGGATTCAAGCGGTTCCCTTTTTACACGGTCCAAGTATGAAATTGCCGAGGTTTCCGGTAAATCAGTTCCCTATACCGATTTTGAGACCCTTGTCAATAAGCTCGAGCAGATGCAGAAACTGCAGTCAGGGCAAACCAGTCTTGATGAAGCAACCATGGATCAGATCAGGAATGTTACCTGGGAGAACATGATTCAGGATATGCTCCTGGAGAAGCAATACAGCAAGCTGGGTATTGACGTTTCCGAAGAGGAGCTTCGGAACCTCATCATGGGCGAGAATCCTCACCCTGCTATTGCACAGTTATTTACCGACCAGCAGACCGGTGTGCTTAACCGTCAGGCACTCAATGCCTTTATGCAAAGAATCAGTACGGAAGATGAATCTTCAGAAGATAAAAAGTACTACCTCTATATCGAGAATGAGATCTTCAGGCAGCGCAAGAATATCAAGTACCTTAACCTGATCAGAAAAGGATTGTATGCCACCCGATTTGAAGCCTCCCTGCAGCAAAAGGAAGCAGCGAGGGCCGTGGATGTCAATTTTATTGTTAAGGGTTTTAATACCTTGCCAGATTCCGCCATTACCGTTACCGAAAAGGATATCAAAAAGTACTACAAAGAGAACATCAATCTTTTCAAACAGAAGGAATCACGTGACATCCGGTATGTTTATTTTGAAGTCACACCTTCCCAGGCTGACAAGCAGGCGGCCAGCCAGGCACTCAACGATCTCCTGCCCGATTTTGAAAAGACGGATAATGTAAGTCAGTTTGTGAGCATGGAATCCGATGAACCTTTCGATTCAAAGAATTATGCTCAGGGAGAACTGCCCGACTCAATTGGCAGTTTCATGTTCAGTGCCGGCCAGCAGGGTGCTGTTTATGGCCCGTATTTTGACGGCACTGCCTTCAGGGCATCTCGGCTTGCTGCCGTCAAATATTTACCTGATTCGGTAAAGGCTCGCCACATTCTGTTGCGCGCTTCACAGAACAACGCACAACAGATTTTTCATATGGCCGATAGTCTTGTTAACCTGATCAAGGGCGGAACCAGCTTTGCCACCCTGGCTATGCTTTACTCTGCGGATGGTTCGGCGCAGACCGGCGGAGACCTTGGCTGGTTCAAAGAAGGTCAGATGGTTCAGTCATTCAACGACAGTTGTTTCCTGGGCAAAACGGGTGATCTGAAGATCGTTCCCTCCCAGTACGGATTACATATTATTCAGATACAGGATCAGTCGAGGCCAACAAAAAAGGTACAGATTGGTACACTGGTGAAGACGGTAATTGCAAGTGAGGAAACCGACCATGGTTATTACGTAAAAGCCAATGAATTTGCAGGCATGAACAATTCCTATGAAAAATTCAACAAGGCGATCGAGACCGAAAAGCTCTCTGCCAGTACGCGTACTGCTTTAAACCTGGCCCCGATGGACAAAAAGGTGAATGACCTCGAATCGGCACGGGCCTTGGTAAGTTGGGCCTATAAGGCAGAAGAACATGATATTTCCGCCGTTTTCAAATTCGGGAACAAATATGTTGTGGGTGTGGTGGACAAAGTCAGAGAGGAGGGTCCTGCGCCGCTTGCTGACGTTAGGGCTGACGTGGAAAACAGGGTCAGACAGCAAAGGAAAGCTGAAAAGATTGTGGCTGAAATAGAATCCAGGAGGGCCTCGGCAAAAACCATCGAAGGACTGTCAAGGAGTCTGGGATTACCCGTTGAACCTGTCACCGGCCTCAGATTTACTTCTTCGTCCCTTGGAAATGCCGGAATTGAACCGCAGGTTATTGCCACTGCCTTAGCCCTCGAAAAGGACGAAATTTCGGAACCAATCATCGGTGAAAACGGTGTCTATGTTCTCGCTGTTAACAACAGTACAGACCCGACCGAAGCCGAGGTTAAAACAGGAACCGAACTGGCCAGGAACTACGTAGAGCGCAGTTATGCGGCAAAAACAAATTACAGTGCTTACGAGGCTTTGAAGGAACTGGCCAAGATAAAAGACAACCGCCGGGAATTTTATTAGCACCAGAAAACACCCTTCAGGCGGTCACTGGTTGCCTGAAGGGTGTTTTTTCTTTTAGTTACCTCCCAGGTATTCCTTGGACTTCAGCAGACGCCTGACCGGTATCAGATAATCACTGAATTCCTTGTAACTCATATCCTTCAGGTAAATTGCACCATAGCTGCGCCGTAACATAGGATTCGGACTGTCATAAAAGAACTCCTGACCCATAAGATCAACCAGGTGGTTGTGCTGTTCCACCCAAATTTTCTGTGCCAGCTCACTGAAAGTCCCGTCCAGTTCAAAACTCGGGAATGAGGCTGATTTCTGGCTCAGGAAACAACTGTTGAACATGTTGTGAAGCACGGCGAATGAATTCAACGAGGTGGGAATAATTTTATTTACCTCATCAATCCGGTAACGCGACCAGATATTGCGATATCCCCAAACGCGGAGATTCATCTCCGGTCGGCCTGATGCGTATTTATCAATGGCGTCGGATAAGGCAATCAGTGTTTTATAGTGCGTGTCCGGACCGCTTCCCTCGGGATCCAGGGCCAGCGTAATGATCGTGGGCTTGATCTTCTCGAGCAGTCCGATGATGGGTTGAACATCTTGTTCAAAGTTTGGATATTCGGGGAAGATATTGGCAGAATAAAAGGGTAACCGCAAATGGGAAACATGATCCATGTCTATACCAAAATAGGCCCAGACCAGCTCGGCTTCATATTCCCTCAGCCATCCCTTAATCAGATGGAATATGGCAGGCTCCGACCGTCCTGGTTCAATACCCTTGAGCTGTGTGATGAGGTCCCCCACATAAGCTGCCACCTTGTTCAGATCTTTTACCTTGAGCTCATTCAGAAACAACCGGGTAAGCCGCTTGCTGAGATGAAAGTACTGAAGGTCTGTATCCTGTAAAGCAATACCATTCAGATACCCGGTAATATCATCCTGGGCGTTACCATAGTCTGCCAGCCTGCTGATGGTCTGCCCATCACTGATTCTTCCCGTCAGGATGAGCTTCTGCAGGTTTTCGAGCCGTTCCA
>JGI11641J44799_10000575_pt1 | contig 11092 bp, 9 predicted proteins | sample WetSurSiteA1Bulk_FD_44799 | JGI IMG/M metagenome (IMG submission 44799) | reverse complement strand
GACAGTAGATACTTTTCTGAATGCAGCGGTGATAACGTTTACTGGTGTACTGATTCTGGTATACATGATCGCGGAGCTATTCGGGCACAGTCTCAAAGCTACCGCCATTGATGCACTGCTTTACAAGAACTGGTTCTGGTGGGGACTGGATCTGATAGCTGATGGTATGGTGCTCATCTTTGTCGCAGGTGCTTGGTATCTGCTGGCAACGATGATCACCGGTAAAAAGCTTTTTATGGAAAACTGGGCAAGGGCTGCTCTTTTTGTAGAACTGGTCGTTTCATGGACGGTATGGTCGCATCATCTGCTTTCCGATCAGGCACAGCCAGGCATTCTTAAAGTAATGTCGGGTGAAATGGTAACGGCTTTTGAGCTGATCACACAGGGACTGGCCTTCTTCATTACCCTGGTCACCTTGTGGAGTGCCAAACCTTTGAAAATGACAAATGAGTTGAAGTTTTTGCTTGGGGGATTGCTGGGTTTTGCCCTTGCTGTTCCTGCCGGGATATTGCAGGCAGATATCGGTCTCAACCGTATTTTGCATAACACGCAGTGGATCATCGGACCCCATGTACATGTTGCCGTGCTGGTCGGGCTTACAATGACCCTTTATGCAGCCATCTACCTGCTATTTCCGATACTGACAAATGGAGCGAAGTTATACAGTCAGAAACTCGCCAATGTTCACTTCTGGTGCCATCTCCTGGGTGGAATTGGAATGGGTGCTTTTATGGGCATGGCCGGTCTGCAGGGAATGCTGAGACGCTCCCTTTACGTGAATGGGGAATATAATATTTACATGATTCTCGCAGGAATATCCGGGGGACTGCTTCTGGTGGCCTTCCTTGCATTCTTTTTCAATATTGTTATGAGCGTTGGCATAAATGGTGCTCTCGGCATCTTCATGCCATCCAAATTGACTACCAGAGATCCGCTTCCGTAAGACGGGTTCTGAGAGGCGCTTATACCTTGGGCGGAGTCAATGGCTCCGCTCTTTGTATTTTGTTTCAGTGGCTTTGCCCGTCAGCCTGCAAGAGCCTGGCCGACGGCAGAAGAAGGATGAACAAACTGTAAACCAAAACAACAGCCATTGTTAATAAGGCAATCCGGAATATTTCAGTGCTTTGCTGTTGGTCTCCGATTATCACCGACAGCATGTTGACTTGCAACAGGCCGGGTAGCGGGGCATCCCTGAAATTCCATTTAGCCAGAATGGTTCCTTTTTGCAGGAGGAGCAGGCCCGGATTGGCCCGAATAATTGTCTTCAGCGTGGTTTCATCTGTGGTGCATACGACAAAGGCAGGTTGAAAGCTTTCTTTGAACTTCCTGATCTGATCATTGGTAGAGGAGGTCAGGCAGTAAACGGGGAAACCCAGTTCGGAAGCCCTCAGCGCTATATTGTTCATACGTTCCAGTCCCTTTTTATTGGCTTCCTCTAAGAACGGGGCTATGATCAGAAACGTATATCCGCTTTCGTCCAGCACCTGCTGCGTGATGTCATCACCCGAAGGGTCGGTAATGGAAAAATCGTGAATGGGCGGCTCATATCCCTTCGAAATCAATTTCTGTCTGGTTTCCACCCACTTCCAAGTAGTATCTTGCCAGGGGAAGTTACTTTCCGTAAACTCCTGCTTTATCCCTTTTTTCTGGTAAACAAGAATGGTTTCGTACTGATCCATGGGAGACCCTTCGGGGATAGTCATCTTATCCGGAATGGAGGTTCCTGCAACATAAGGCCTGAAGTCCATCAAAGGCTGGTGTCGGAGGCAATAAACTGACAGGAGGAAGGCCATTGCCAGGTTCATGCCGGAAAGCACCCATTCCGCAGTAGGTTTAGCGAAGGGGGGATACCTTTTACGGTTAAGGAATATCACCAGTGTCGGACCAAGAAGTACAATATTTTTCCAAAATGTTTGCCAGTTGGTAAGCTTAACAGCATCACCAAAGCACCCGCAATCACTGACAGGATTGGTAAGTGCCAGGATAAAAGTCAGAATCGTGAAATATGACATGAAAATCAACAGAAGCCAGGCAGTAATTTTCATTCGCAGGCCTGCGATCAGGTTAAGTCCAATCATGAATTCAGCCGTGCTGAGAATGATGGCAAGCGGCATAGCCGCAAAGACCAAAAAATCAAAATGAAACGCAATGAAATATTCCTCGAATTTGATGGCTGATCCGGCTGGATCAATGGCTTTGACAAAACCGCTGAAAACAAATACCAGGCCTGCCAGGATCCTGGAGAAAAGTAAGACTTTCTTCATGGGATGGTGGTGATTATAATTGAATTTCCTGAATGATTCTGGAGAAAATGGCTTCCGGAGCCAGCATGCTGCCCAGGTTATCGTTACAACTGATAATGCTAAGATCGCTGAAAGTCCGGGCCTGCCAGAGATACATCTCACGAACCCTTTGCTGAAAATCCAGGTCTTCTTCGTGAATATCCCGCTGTCCCCGCAAATAATCACGCTCACTTCCAACACGGGTTTCTGTCAGCTTTTTCTGTGTGAATGAGAACGGAACATCGAGCAAAATATTCAGATCAGGCCTGGGGATTTGATTATAGCCGTATTCCAATTCCAGGATCCAGTCCCTGAGTTTTTCCTTTTGTTCCTGTTGCGGTAATTTTGCACACTGAAAGGCGATGTTGGAATACACATAACGGTCAAGCAATACCAGGTAGCCATCCTGGATCCATTCCCTGATCATCCGGGAGGCATCCATCCGGTCACCGGCGTACAACAAAGCCACCAGGTAAGGATCAACAGCATGGATACTGCCAAAATCACCACGCAAAAACCGGGCAATCATTTCCCCGTAAACACGAGAATCGGTTCGTGGAAAATGCAAGTACCGGTATGCAATATCCTTTTGCGCAAGATAATCCATGATCAGTCTCAGCTGTGTCGATTTGCCTGATCCGTCAACGCCTTCAACAACCAGGAACTTCATGCCGATCTTTTTATTACTTTTATCAAAATGTTGTTCAAAATGAGCACTAAAGATACATTATTTTCAATAAAACAGACCATTAACTGCCATGGCCGGTTAATTGATTTTTCAACGCCACGCGTAATGGGTATATTGAATGTTACACCGGACTCCTTTTATGACGGGGGATTTTACGGGAATGAAAAAGTGATCGTTAATCGGGTATCGGAAATGCTCTCTGAAGGTGCGGACATCATTGATATTGGAGCATACTCATCGAGACCGGGAGCGGCTCCGGTTCCCTCCGATGCGGAAATGGAAAGACTCAGGATGGCTTTGCATGCTATTCGTAGCGTGTTCTCCGGGGTAATTCTCTCGGTCGATACTTTCCGGTCGGAGATTGCATCACTTGTTGTACGTGAATTCGGTGTCTCTATCATTAACGATATTTCTGCCGGATTACTCGACGATAAAATGATCCCTACGGTAGGGGAATTGCAGGTGCCTTACATCATGATGCACATGCAGGGGACCCCGCAAAGCATGCAGAAAAATCCTGAATATCAGGATGTCACAAAAGAAATTCTCGCATTCTTCGCTAAGCGCATCAGCCTGGCACAAAATGCAGGTATTCAGGACATCGTTCTTGATCCGGGCTTTGGATTTGGCAAAACCATGGAACATAATTATACGCTCCTGAGGGAGCTGAATCTGTTCAACATGCTTGGATGGCCTGTTATGGTTGGAATCTCACGCAAGTCAATGATATACAAATCGCTGAATACAACCCCGGCAAACGCCCTGAACGGAACAACTGTTCTCAACACGCTGGCCCTGCATAATGGGGCAAAACTGCTGAGGGTCCATGATGTTAGGGAAGCTGTTGAAACTGTACAGCTTTATACATTATACCTCAAGGCCTCAACATTATCGGATAAAATATAGTATTTTTGATCAAAGTCCGTAATTCTGTTATCATGATTTCTGCTTTTATCCATGTCAGAATAATTGATGTGATTGATATTCTGCTTGTTGCATTTCTTATGTACCAGGTATACATGCTTATCAAAGGCACTATTGCTACCTATATATTTGTCACAATTATCACCTTTTACGTGGTTTGGTTGCTGGTTAAGGACAATATGCTGTTGTTGGGCAGCATACTTGGCCAGATCATCGGTGTGGGAGCTATTGCCATAATTGTTGTCTTTCAGCAGGAACTGAGGCGGTTCCTGATCATGTTCAGCGCCCGATATTTGCCAAAAGCCGGGATATCCATTGATAATTTTTTTTCCAAGATCGGTACAGGTTTACCGGAGATGAACATCAATGCAATTATCAAGGCCTGTGTGAATATGTCCAAAGACAAGGTTGGTGCGCTTATTGTACTGCAACGCAATTCACTGCTTGATGTTTATGCCGGTACCGGGGACCAGCTCGATGCCAGGACCACGAGTCGTTTGCTCGAATCAATCTTTAATAAAACAGGTCCACTGCACGACGGGGCAGTGATCATTTACCAGGACAAGATCAGGGCTGCCTGCTGCATACTGCCGGTTTCAGACAATTTTGAAATCCCCGAGCATTATGGTTTGCGGCACAGGGCAGGGGTGGGACTAACCGAACAAACCGATGCGCTGGTCATCATTGTTTCTGAAGAGACCGGGAGTATCTCCATGGCCGAAGCCGGCACATTAATACCTATTGATATCAAGACACTGCATAAAAAGCTTGAGGAAGAATTCCTGAAAAGGAAATAAAATCAGGCCGTTTGTTTGAGTCGTTCACTTTCCCTGCGCCGTTTGCTCATCAGGAACAATACCTTCTTTTCTTCTTTTCTGAGCAACCTTTCAATGTTTTTCTGGTGGGTGAAAAGCAACAGAACGGCAATGATCAGAGAAAAAAGCACCAGCGAGGGAGTGGTGGTCTTAAAGACAAAAATGACCATGATGGGAAAGGCAAAAGCGGCGATCATGGAGCTCAGGGAGACATACTTGGTTAAAATCAGGGTAATAATGAATACTCCCGTGCAGATGAGTGTCGGTTCAGGATTAATGGCCAGAACAAGTCCAAATAATGTAGCCACGCCCTTACCTCCTCTGAAACCAACATAAACCGGGAAGATATGGCCAATAATGGCGGCTATTCCTAGAAGCAGCTGAAATTCAATGAAGTCACCTGTTTCGGGAATGTAGTAATTGGTAATATGAATTAGATTTACAGCCAGCCAGCCCTTGAAAACGTCAATGATCAGAACAGAAAGACCTGCTTTCCAGCCAAGGATACGCATGGCATTTGTTGCACCGGCATTTTTACTTCCACGCTCACGGATATCAATTCCAAAAATGGATTTACTGATCCAGACCGATGTGGGAATCGATCCGATCAAATAGGCAAGAACAAGAATGCCAATATTATAGACTATATGCATTAAAGAACTTTAATATACGAGGGGGCAAATATAGTTATTATTATTCTTTTCACAAGGGTATTTATACCTATTTTAATCGGCTGGAATTCGTAAGTGGTTGTATATCAACATGCAGAGGCGCAATAAATTGCGCCTCTGCAGTCAATACATGGAGTGCAGATGCATTAAATCTGGGGACCTGAAGCAATTAACGCTTTACCTTCGGGGGTAACGGCATATTGTTCAAAGTACTTAATATACCTGGCTGATAAATCCTTGGCTTTCGATTCCCACAGCGCTTTATCGGCATAGGTATCACGCGGATCAAGTATTCCATCGGAGACATTGGGCAGGCTTACCGGTATGGTGAGGTTTAGCAGCGGGATATGCGCTGTTTTGGCCTTCTCAATTGATCCGTCCAGGATAGAATCAATGATAGCCCTGGTTTCCCTGATGGAAATCCTTTTACCTGTTCCGTTCCATCCTGTATTAACGAGATATGCCTTGGCATGATACTGATCCATCTTCCGGACAAGTTCTTTTGCATAATAGGTGGGATGCAGTGTCAGGAAAGCTTCACCGAAAGCCGGTGAGAATGAAGGAACGGGTTCGGTTATACCCCGCTCGGTACCGGCAAGTTTGGAGGTATACCCGCAAAGAAAATGGTACTGCGCCTGGTTGCGGTCGAGAATGGATACCGGAGGAAGAACACCGAATGCATCTGCCGAAAGGTAGATGATCATGGTGGCATGCCCTGCTTTGGAAGGAAGTACGATCTTGTTGATGTGAAAGATAGGATAGGAAACCCTGGTATTTTCGGTAATGGAACCATCAGCAAAATCAACAGAGCCATCTTCACGCACCGTCACGTTTTCGAGCAGGGCATTGCGCTGAATTGCGCTGTAGATATCGGGTTCATTTTCTTTGCTCAGGTTAATCGTTTTGGCATAACAACCACCTTCAAAATTAAATATACCCTGTTCGTCCCAGCCGTGTTCATCATCTCCAATTAGGTAACGCTTAGGATCAGCAGAAAGTGTGGTTTTACCTGTTCCGGACAGTCCAAAGAACAAAGCCACGTCACCTTTTTCACCCACGTTTGCTGAACAATGCATGGAGGCCATGCCTCGCAGGGGAAGGTAGTAATTCATCAGGCTGAAAATCCCTTTTTTCATTTCTCCCCCATACCATGTACCGCCAATTACGGCAAGTTTTTCGGTAAGATTGAACAGAACAAATACATCGGAATTTAAACCCTGTTCCTTCCATTGCGGATTTGTAACCTTTGAACCATTAAAAACAACGAAATCGGGTTCACCGAAATTTGCCAGCTCGAAATGCGAGGGCCGTATGAACATATTGGTCACAAAGTGCGCCTGCCAGGCAACCTCAACAATGAACCTGACCTTGAGGCGACTGTTAACATTTGTGCCACAGAATGCATCAACAACATACAGTCTTTTTCCACCGGATAGCTGATTAATAACAAGATTTTTACAGTGTGACCAAACGTTCTGGTTGATGGGACGATTGATCACACCATCCCACCATATGGTGTTTTCGGTTACAGCATCTTTAACAAAGAATTTGTCCTTGGGTGATCTGCCCGTAAAAATACCGGTTTTTACGGCGACTGCACCAGTGTCGGTTTGAACACCTTTTTCAAAGCCTTCCAGTGCGGGGTCCATCTCGTAGTTGTAAAGATCCTGAAAAGAAGGATTATGGATTACTTCTTTCACGTTGCTGATGCCATACTTGGCCAATTCATTTGGGCTGATAAAGCTCATTTGGTCAATTGTTTAATGGTTATTATTAGGACTACAATCAGGCAAAGATATATTATTTGTTCATAAAAAAAGCCGATTGTAAACGACTAACAATCGGCTTTTTTCTTTGTTCAGCGTATTGCTTATTTTGCAGCTTTTATTGCAGCCTGTGCTGCAGCCAGCCTGGCAATAGGAACCCTGAAGGGCGAGCAGCTAACATAGGTAAGTCCTGACTTAAAGCAGAATTCCACGGAGGCCGGATCACCACCCTGTTCACCGCAAATACCGACTTTAAGTTCGGGGCGGGTAGCACGTCCTTTATCGACAGCCATCTTGATCAACTGTCCGACGCCATCCTGATCGATGGTCTGGAACGGATCAGCCGAAAGCATTTTATAATCGAGGTAATGATGCAGGAATCCGCCAATATCATCCCGGCTGAACCCAAATGACATCTGAGTGAGGTCATTGGTGCCAAAGGAGAAGAATTCAGCCGATTTTGCCATGCGGTCTGCCAGCAGGCAGGCACGTGGAATCTCAATCATGGTTCCATATTTATACTCGATTGATTTTACGCCGAATTTTTCACAGACTTCTGCATATACTTTGTCCGTGATTTTCTTGGTGAAATCAAGTTCGGAAACATCGCAGGTTACCGGAACCATAATCTCGGGATGTGGTTCCTTACCTTCTTTCTTCAATTCAACAGTTGCTTCAAAAATAGCCCTGATCTGCATTTCGGAAACCTCGGGATAGGTCACTCCAAGGCGGACACCGCGGTGGCCCATCATCGGGTTCGATTCATGAAGTGCTTCACCGCGTTTGGCAATGGCTTCGACTGTTATACCCAAGGCTTTGGCCAGTTCAGCCTGTTTGTCTGCGCTCTGGGGAACAAACTCATGAAGCGGAGGGTCAAGCAAACGGAAGGTAACGGGAAGGCCATTCATGGCTTCGAGCGTACCTTTAATACTCTTCTTGACGTAGGGGAACAATTCATTCAATGCAGCCTTGCGTTCCTCAACGGAATGACTGAGTATCATTTTTCTAAGCAGGAACAATGGCTGCTCTGAGCCTTCGCCATAAAACATATGTTCCGTACGGAAAAGTCCGATTCCTTCGGCACCGTAATCACGGGCGACCTTGGCATCAGCCGGGGTATCAGCATTGGTGCGCACACCCATGGTGCGGAATTTGTCGACCATCACCATAAAATGTTTGAACTGCGGATTCTCGGAGGCGTCCATGAGTGCGATAGCACCCTGGTAAACATTACCTTTGGTACCATTCAGGGTTACAAGATCACCTTCCTTCAAAACAACATCGGAACCTGTGACTTTAGCTTTCTTACCGGCAGCATCAACATGAAGATGACCGGCGCCGACAATACAGCATTTTCCCCAACCGCGTGCAACGAGGGCAGCATGGGAGGTCATACCGCCACGAGCGGTGAGAATGCCTTCGGCAGCTCGCATACCTTCAACGTCCTCGGGATTGGTCTCTTCACGAAGCAGGATGACTTTTTCACCTTTGCGGTTCCATTTTACGGCATCTTCAGCTGTAAATACAATTTTACCAACTGCAGCACCTGGTCCGGCAGGAAGCCCTTTTACCAACGGGTTGACTTTTTTCTCGGCATTGGGATCACAGATAGGGTGGAGCAGTTCATCAAGCTGAGCCGGATCTACGCGTGTTACAGCTATTTTTTCATTGATCAGGCCTTCTTTAAGCATATCCATGGCCATGTTCAAGGCGGCAGTTCCGGTACGTTTGCCGGCACGGCACTGCAGCATGTACAGAACACCTTCCTGTATGGTAAATTCAATGTCGAGCATGTCTTTGAAAGAACGCTCCAGCGTATCACGGATGTCGCAAAGCTCCTTGTAAGTCCCGGGCATTGCTTCCTGCATACTTTTCAGGTGCTCGTTCTGTTCATTCTTGGTATCATCGTTCAATGGATTTGGTGTGCGGATACCTGCTACGACATCTTCACCCTGTGCATTGATGAGCCATTCGCCATAGAATATATTTTCACCGGTGGCAGGATTCCTGGTAAAAGCCACGCCGGTGGCAGAAGAATCACCCATGTTACCGAATACCATGGCCTGGACGTTTACAGCAGTGCCCCATTCGTCGGGAATACCTTCAATACGACGATAGGAAACTGCTTTCTTACCATTCCAGCTTTTGAAGACGGCTTTTATACCACCTTCGAGCTGTGCCCTGGCATCATCCGGGAAATCCTGACCCAATGAAGCTTTTACGCGTTTTTTGAACTCATCTGCAAGCAGCTTGAGATCATCAGCACTAAGATCAGTATCTGACTTAAAGCCTTTCTTGTGTTTGTACTCGTCCAACATATCATCGAGCTGTTTCCGGATACCTTTTCCTTCAGTTGTCTCAAGTCCTTCTGCTTTTTCCATCACTACGTCGGCATACATCATGATCAGACGACGATAGGAATCATATACAAATCGCGGATTGTTGGTTTTCTTAATAAAACCGGGTATAGTAGCAGAACAAAGCCCAATGTTCAAAACAGTGTCCATCATCCCGGGCATCGATTTACGTGCACCTGAACGACAAGATACAAGCAGGGCATTCTCCGGGTCACCGTATTTCATACCCATGGCATCCTCTGTCTTTTTCATGGCCTCCCATACTGCGGGCATTAATTCTGCAGGAAGCTGGCAGTTGTTTTCATAGTATTCAGTACATACTTCGGTTGTAATGGTAAATCCGGCAGGAACAGGCAAGCCCAACAGACACATTTCAGCAAGATTAGCTCCTTTGCCGCCAAGCAAATTCTTCATATCTGCTTTTCCTTCGGCTTTCTTAGCTCCGAATGTGTAAACGCGTTTAATGTTCGACATCGTATTATTTATTTAGTTTTCAATATGTTAAAAATTAACAAGTAAAATTTTAAAAAGCACAAACTTAATAAAAAATTGACTGGAAATGCAGAATGACTGCAAAAATGTATCACGCACCCGGGGTTTGACAGAAACCGTACGAAATCGTACACGAATTGACCGTATACGGACGATTTACGGTATACTAATTTTAGGCCTCGATCTGCTAAGTAACATTATATTAGTCATATACAATGTTTGGCATGATTAATGAATAAAAGATATTAATATCTCAAAATAATAATATAAACCAATATGTCATGAAAAAATCTAGTTTTATTTCAAATCTTGCTGTTGCGCTAATCGCGATGGTGTTCGGAACTGCCCCTTCCTTTGCTTCTTCTAATGCAAACAGAGGTGATCCTAATGCTTCCAAAGGGAAGTCAGCATTTACTGAAGCTAATGATTCAGTTTTTATCGATGAATCTAGCGCAAAAATGGAGGACCTGGTACTTTTGGCTGAGCCTTTCAGAGGCGTGGATATGCCAACTTACCTGAAGGAAAATGTCACATACCCTGAATCAGCAGTAGAAAGGGATGTTGAAGGTTATGTACTGGTATCATTCACCGTTGAAAAGGACGGTTCGTTGACCAATATCAAAGCCCTTAAAGGAAACGATGCAGATCTGATCAATGAGGTTGTAAAAGCTCTTGGCAAAACACGGATGCAACCCCTGATCCAGAATGGCTATCCGGCCCGGTATTCAGTTACGGTTCCGGTGAAATTTGATATAATCGACTGATATATAGCGCTATAAATATAGTGCTTATTAACCAGGCAGGGCAGTTCCCTGACCTGGTTTTTTAATTCCGGGAGGAAATGTACGATTTCGAACGATCCGTGTACGCTATCCGACAAATTTCGTCAGAACATGCGGCGATATTACTTCTTAAATAACTAAGGAACAGTTAAATAGACTGTTTGGCATGCCATTTGTGTTTCATAATTATCCAGTACGCACTAAAACTTATTAATATGAAAACACATGTGTTCAGGTTAGTAGTAGCCGTAATGTTGTTGTTAGTTGTTACGCAAACTTTAAGTCTGGCTCAGAAAAATATAAAACAATATGCCA
>JGI11641J44799_10000574_pt1 | contig 11098 bp, 9 predicted proteins | sample WetSurSiteA1Bulk_FD_44799 | JGI IMG/M metagenome (IMG submission 44799) | reverse complement strand
AAGTCCCCCGATTACAACTGTTGCAAGCGGTTTTTGTACTTCAGCTCCGGCTGATGTTGATAATGCCATCGGCATAAAACCGAGAGAAGCCACTGCCGCAGTCATTATGACCGGGCGAAGGCGCGTATGAAGTCCTTTGACAACTCTTTCTGCAATGTCCGTAATACCCTCTTTTTGGAGCCTGTTAAATTCAGCTATCAATACAATTCCGTTCAGGACTGCTACTCCNAAAAGTGCAATAAACCCCACACCGGCAGAAATTGAGAAATTCATTCCCCTGATCCATAAGGCAAAAACACCTCCTATTGCAGCCATTGGCACTGCTGAGAATATCAGCAATGATTGTTTGACTGATAGAAAAGTGAAATAAAGCAAAACAAATATCAGAAGCAAAGCCACCGGCACGGCTATTGACAACCTGGCCTTGGCAGCTTCAAGATTCTGGAATTGCCCTCCATAATTAATGTAGTATCCTGTAGGAAGATTCATATTCTTATCAATTTTATCTGAGACTTCAGAAATGACACTCTGTACATCTCTGTTTCTTACGTTAAAGCCAATAGTAATTCTTCTTTTAGTGTTCTCACGTGAGACTTGTGCCGGTCCGGACCTGATTTTAATATCAGCAAGGTTTTCAATTGGGATCTGACCACTGCCTGGCAATGCAATCAACAGGCTTTTAACGTCATCCAGATTTTTTCTGTAATCCTTATCAAGCCTGACTACAAGTCCGAACCTTTTTTCCTCATCGAAAACCACTCCGGCCTGGCTTCCTGCAAAAGCAGTTCTGAGTACTCTGTTCACATCCGCGACTGACAATCCATATTGGGCCAGGCGGTCACGGTTAATTTCAACCTGGATCTGTGCAAGACCTGTTACTTTTTCAACATTAATATCCTGGACTCCATTAATGTTCTGAATTATTTTTTCGACTTTAGCGGCTTCTTCTGCAAGTGTATTCAGATCATCTCCAAATATTTTAACTGCTACATCCTGTTTAGTGCCTGTCATCAATTCATTGAAACGCATTTGTATTGGTTGCTGGAATTCAAACTTAACACCTGCCAGAGTGACAAGCTTTTCTTCCATCTTTGAAACTAATTCCTCCCTTGTTTCTGCAGAGGTCCATTCACTTTTATCTTTAAGTGTGATAATATAATCACCAGTCTCCATCGGGGTCGGATCCGTTGGGATTTCACCGGCGCCTATCTTACAGACTGCATGCTTTACCTCGGGAAAGTTATCCAGAAGTATTTTGTTGGCTTTTTTCACTGTTTCAATTGTATGAGTAAGAGATCCTCCCTGCAATGTCATTACACCGGCTGCCAGGTCGCCTTCCTCAAGTTGCGGAATAAATTCACCACCCAGTTTCGTAAAAATGAAAATACTGAAAATGAAAAGAGCTACTGCTGACAACGAAACTGCCAGCTTATGTTTCAGGGCATAAGTTATTATTGGATTAAATCCCCTGTGGAAACTATCCATCATTTTATCTGATAGATTTCGCTTATGCCCGGTATTTTTATTAAGGAATAAAGCGGATGCAACAGGAACCCAGGTAAGCGACAGTATTGCAGCACCTGTAAGTGCAAATGTAACTACCTGAGCCATTGGTCTGAACATTTTTCCCTCAATGCCTACCAGTGCAATAATTGGGAGGTAAACTATCAGGATAATGATTTGCCCGAAAGTTGCAGAACTCATCATCCGTCTGGAAGATTCCAGGACATTTTCATCCACCTGCTGTTGAGTAAGTCGCAACACTCCGGGATGATGATGTTTGCTACTGAATATGCGATGTATAACACTTTCCACAATAATTACAGCTCCATCAACTATCAGTCCGAAATCAATTGCCCCGAGGCTCATAAGATTTCCCGACACACCAAATACATTCATCACTGAAATAGCAAATAACATTGAAAGCGGGATCACAGATGCAACAATAAGGCCTGCTCTGATATTTCCAAGGAACAGGATCAGGATAAATATTACAATTAACGCGCCCTCGATAAGGTTCCTTGATACAGTACCAATAGCTCTTCCAACAAGGTCCGAACGGTTAAGATAAGATTCAATGGTGACTCCTTCAGGTAATGATTTCTGAACTGAGGCAATCCTTTTCTGAACGTTATCGATTACTTTATGAGCATTGGCTCCCTTTAGCATCATTACTACACCCCCGACTGCTTCTGTAGTATCAACAACAAATGCTCCATAACGTGTTGCATTGCCATACTGCACTGTTGCCAGATCCCTTATGAGTACCGGAATACCTGAAGCACTGCTTTTTACGACAATTTTTTCAATATCCTCAAGCGTTCTTACCAGACCAATACCACGTATAAAGTATGCGTTGGGCTTTTTGTCAATATATGCACTTCCGGTGTTTTCATTGTTCTTTTCGAGAGCATCAAAAATATCGGGGAGAGTAAGATTCATTGCCCTTAATCTGTCGGGATTTACTGCTATTTCATATTGTTTTACGAAACCGCCGTAACTGTTAATATCTGCCACGCCGGGAGTTCCCAGCATTTCACGTCGTACAACCCAGTCCTGAAGAGTTCTGAGTTCCATTGGATTGTATTTTGCTTCAAATCCTTTTCTTACTGAAAGCCGGTACTGAAAAATTTCGCCGAGACCTGTTGATACCGGTGCAAGTTCGATCTTTGCCAATCCTTCAGGGATCGATTCTTCAGCCTCCCTTAACCTTTCTGTCAGCTGCTGCCTTGCCCAGTAAATATCAACACCATCCTTAAATACAACGGTGACTACAGATAACCCTAAGCGCGATATGGAACGAAGTTCTATAATATCAGGTATGTTTGCCACTGCAACCTCAATCGGGGCAGTAATAGAGCTTTCGACTTCCTGTACGGCCAGGGAGGGGGAAAGTGAAATCACCTGGACCTGATTATTAGTGATATCAGGTATTGCATCAATCGGTAGCTGCGTGAGGGAATAAATACCCCAGCCGACGATCACAACAACGAATAAGATAATTATGAACTTATTTCTTATGGAATAGGTTATAATACGTTCAATCATGATAACTAAAATAAATAAATGATAATCATGCGATTATCAGCAATGGTATTANNAATTCGGAAACTTTTNGAANAATTAGAGAGCGGGGGGAGCCCTTAAAAAATCAGTGCCTTTAAGGTGATCTGAGAAATAGGAATAATCATTGTCAGTAATAATACTGGTCCCCGGGCAGGAAGTAGAAAAACCTGTATCCCTGTATGAAAAAGCTAAAAATGTCTCAGGATTGAAAGTATGAAAAAAGGAGTTTAACAGATTACATGTTTTCAGGTCAGAATGTTCATTATCAAGTCTTAATGATCTGTCTTCAACATGCGAAAATGAAAATAAATTATGTACCGGTTCCTTACATCCCTGGAAATTTTCATCAATGTGATTATGAGGAATGACACTATGTGCAAATATAACCACCCATGCCAGTAACAGAACAGATGCTTTTATTTTAATTGCTTTTCTCAATACTTCGTTTATAAAGCCGATGCTAAATTACTAAATTCATTTATAAGTATAAACCAGTGATCTGATATTTTGTTTTAGATAGCGATTAAGTTACCAGTTTGAATCGTACCATGACCTGACATCCGTTGCGCTCATCCCTGCNTTATGAGCAGCTTCTATTCCAAGCTCCGAATCTTCAAAGACCTCAATGAATTCAGGATCAACCTTCATTAATTCTGCGCATTTAAGAAAAGTCTCGGGATGAGGTTTAAATGAATTAACATCATTAGCTGTCACGATAATATCAAAGTATTTGCGCAGGTTNGTAATTTCAAGAGTACGTTCAACGGCTTCCCTATGCCCCCCGGTACCTACGGCCATGGGAAGGATTCCAAAATATTTTTTTACTATGTCGGTGACTGGTTTAATAGGTTTCACAAGATGCTGTACACTGAAGAACTCCTNCAGCTTTTCATTTACTATCTCATCGATAGTCACACTGCCGTTTAGTCCGCAATCTTTTATAATCTCCCTGGCAATTATCCATCCAGGGCTTCCGGTGTGTTTCCGGAGGAAGCTGGAATCTATGTGGGCCCCATATTTTTTACATGCCTTTTCCCAGCCTATAAAATGGTAAGGCATTGTATCTGCAAGTGTACCATCAAGATCAAAAATCAAACCTTTTACCCCCGATCTTATATCGTACTTCATAAATATTAAATAAGGGGCAAAGATAATCAAAATGATGAGACCGGGTTAATTCAGATAGTTCGTTACTATTACCTGATTTTAAGATTCGACTGCTCTTCGAACCATCTGCAATCAGTTAACAGTCTTTTTACCAGTGTATTTCGTTTGTCAATGCCATAATAAAAACCATCAAGGTAACTTATCATATCCTTTTTAGTCCTTGCATTCAGGTACGGAAAGTCATTTATTACCTTGTAAAAAGCATCCTTTTTTTCAATAAATTCTTTAAGCTCNTCAGTAAATACACTTTCGTCCCTGCATACGGCCATATACAGGCGATCCCGGACAGTTTCAATAGGGAGGGTTGCGAATGGCGTGGAATAATCAGTATTTACAAGTCCTGAGTAATCAAAGTCATAAGCTGCTATAAGATTCATATAATCATCTGGTTTTGACTTTACGAACAGGATAACATTATGAAGAATTGGAACGGACCAGTCGGTATTGCCGATCATATAATTGAAGATTGCCATTCTGTCGAGCATCTCNGGCTTGACGCTTCTTTGTGTTATACCGGTAAATTTGATCTCTTTTGTGTCTGTTCTTTTTTCATACAGGTTCATCGGTTCNATAGCAAATCCATACTGAGTCAGTGGTTTCTTATCTTTGGATGTATTGATATAGTTTATCTTAAAAAGCCTTACTTTCAGGCTATAATCTGTAAGGACATTATATAATTTATACACGAGGTATTCTTTCAGAATATATGATTCAAAGCCAATCCTGCAGTATGGAACAATTTTAAGCTTGTTGATTCCGGAAAATTCAGCTCCGACAGAATCTTTCATCTTGAAATTCAACATCAATGGAGGAAAATCACAGATTGCCGTCCGCCGTATATTCCCCCTTGCTCTTACCTTGATATTTTTCGTGATGGAATCGGTTTTATTATTAAAATAAGTGAGAATGGCATCAAAATAAGTTGTGTCCGATTTTGCTTTTTTATACGCTGATATATCGAATTTCAGCGAAATTTCGAAAAGGTCGTCTGTATCAAAGAGATTTAATTTTACATTTTGAGTATCCGTAACAGCAAACTTCGTCCCAAGGGAATCAACCTGGCTGATTGCAGGCTTTAAAAAGAAAGCTGAAAGTAACACCAGAAGGAGGATTGTTTTTTTCATTTTGATTAGAGTTATTAAATTACCTAAAGGGAAATCATAGACTAATTTACGAAAGAGTAATCAATAAAAGAAAAAAAAAGGCCGCTGATGAGGCGGCCTTAACGAATGATCATAATGTTTACCTTTTATAATGAGCCAGATAATCCTTAACCTGGCGATAAACATTCTCTGCTGTAAATCCAAATTTTTCATCAAGCACCTTATACGGTGCAGAATAGCCAAAACTGGTCACACCCCATACTTTTCCATGTGGCCCGACAAGACCCTGGAGTGTCACTGGCAGTCCGGCAGTCAGACCAAATACCGGAACATCCTCTGTGATAACTGATTTTTGATACTCCACAGTTTGATTCCTGAAGAGTCCCTCCGATGGAACTGAGACGATTCTAATATTCAACTTATCCTTTTTAAGCAACTCTGCTCCCTCGAAAAGGGTTGCAACCTCTGAACCACTTGCAATAAGTACAACGTCTGGCCTGCCGCTGCAATCCTGAACCACGTAAGCTCCTTTTCCGGATTTAAGTGAGTCAGAGAACCTCACATTATTCTCTGAGGGAAGGTCTTTGATATTTTGCCTTGAAAGGATCAGAGCTGTTGGTGTTTTGGTGTTTTCAAGGGCTAGTTTCCATGCCACTGTTGTCTCATTTGAATCAGCAGGTCTGAGAACCAGCATGCTGTTAACTCCATTATGGTTTTTCAGCTGTTCCATCAGCCTTATCTGGGCTTCCTGCTCAACAGGCTGATGTGTCGGTCCGTCTTCGCCGACACGGAACGCATCGTGAGTCCAAATGTATTTAACCGGCAATCCCATCAAACAGGCAAGTCTGACAGCCGGCTTCATATAATCTGAAAAGACAAAAAATGTTCCGCACGCCGGAATAATCCCGCCGTGAAGGGCCATCCCGTTCATCACTGCCGCCATTGTCAGTTCAGCAACACCAACCTGAAGAAATGCACCTGAAAAATCCCCCCTGACAAAAGGCCTGGTGTTTTTCAGAAAACCATCCGTTTTGTCAGAGTTCGAGAGGTCGGCTGATGCCACCACCATGTTTCCGATTTTTAAGGCAAGAACTCCAAGAACGTTAGCAGAAGCAGCTCGAGTAGCAGAATTCTCTTTCTGGGCAATAGTTTTAAAATCGATTTCGGGTATCTTCCCGGAATAGAAAAGAGTCAGTTTCTTATCGAGATCGCTGTTTTTTGCTGCCCATTCATTTTTCTTCATTTTCCATTCTGAAGCTGTTTTCCTCTTATCAGCCAGAACTTCTGAATAAAGCTGCTTAACGTCATCAAAAACCATAAAAGGATCATCGATATTTCCTCCAAGGTTGGAAAGTGATTTTTCAAATGATCCTCCTGCTTCACTTACAGGCATCCCGTGTGTTGACGTTTTTCTCTCGAAGCTATTCCCTTCTTTATCAAGGAGACCTTTCCCCATTATTGTCTTCCCGATAATAATTACCGGCTTTTCCTTCTCGTTAACTGCTTCATTGAGAGCNTTACGGATCTGATCTTGATCGTTCCCGTTGATATTAATTACTTTCCACCCCCATGAACTATATTTCATAGCTGTATCCTCGGAAGTCACAGCTTTCGTTTCTGTTGAAAGCTGAATATCGTTGGAATCGTAGAACATTATCAGATTATTTAGACCCAGGAAACCAGCAAGACGTCCTGCCCCCTGAGAAATTTCTTCCTGGACGCCTCCATCGGAAATAAATGTAAATGTCTTGTGTGAAAAAAGCTCACCGAAACGGGTNGCAAGAAATCTTTCCGCAATAGCAGCTCCAACTGCCATTGTATGACCCTGCCCGAGGGGTCCTGATGTATTCTCAATTCCCTTCATCACTTCAAGTTCAGGATGTCCTGGTGCGGGACTGCCCCATTGGCGGAAGCTTTTTAATTCCTCTGCTTTGAAATGCCCTGTCAATGTAAGTACAGAATAAAGCATAGGTGACATATGNCCGGGATCAAGGAAAAATCTGTCGCGGTTGATCCANGCAGGATCTTCAGGATCGAAGTTCAGGAATTCAGAAAAAAGGATATGGATAAAATCTGCTCCCCCCATTGCTCCTCCCGGATGTCCTGATTTNGCTTTTTCAACCATCGACATGGCAAGAATCCGGATGTTATCGGCTGCTCTCTTATGTACTTCGATATTCATAAGTATTAAAAATTGACCGTTATAATTNTACAACGGGAACAAAAACATGATTTAATGGTTATAGAAAAAGCCAGTAAAACCTGTTTCCTTAAAAAATCTGCCAAATCACGAAAGTTGCCAGTTGCCTGATACNGGTTGTTAAAGATAATAAACAACCCAGCCCCAGCATNTAGTACCCAGAGTCAGCTAAAGNTATTTTCTGTCTTCTTCAGGAACATCGAAGTACTTNTCATATTTGACAGCATCCGGTCCTATCTTTTCAATATTTGATCCGCTGATTTTGTAAGTACATTGTTCTCCCACAATATCAGAAAAATAAATATCATACTCCTTGCCGGTTTCTTCCACCATTATTATCCTTACGAGATGATCGTATTTAAGACTGTTCAGATGAGCGTGGCATATTGGGCATTTTATTAAATACTCTTCACCTTCTTCCATTCTGAATGAAGAATGTGTTGTAACCGTATAATTACCAAGCTCCGGATTAAGCAAAAAAAGTCCTTTTTTAGAACTGTTGTTTTTTAATGCGGCAAGGATAATGGAAGTTTTTACATTCAGAACTCCTCTGCAGGCTTTACATAAGTATTGTGTTGCCATAAAGTACCTCCTGTTAATTTAAGATGAATTAATAATTTCGATTATTTTTTTGGCTTCTTCTTCTACAAAATATGACATGTTTTCTCCAAAGTTAATTTTTTCAGGCTGAATTCCCAGCAAATAAACAGGCATTTTAAAAAAATCCTGGAATCTTTTCAGGGAGATATTATGAGTGTTGAATGTTAGATCTTTAATTTGGCTGATTGGTATTAATTTGTATGTTCCGGGGATTGAATTCATATCGACACAGTCAATAAGTACAAGAATATCCGGATTAATTGAATTTATTTTTCCAATGTAATTTTCGAGGCTCACTTCTACAGTCANTGCTGTTATCGAATAGGTATTTTTAATGCCTGAACTTATATAAACTCCGACACCATCATCCGTTCTNAGNACGTTTCCTATTCCGACAAAAAGAACTCTTTTGTCTTTTTGCAGCAGAAGAGTCTCGAGATTCTCAGGCACCTTTAAATATGTATTTAACAAGCACCTGTCTCAGGCAGTTTGGACAGATAATATTAAACATATCTTTTCGTTTCAGCCCATCTCTGATCTCAAGGTTTAAATCATGTCCTTCAGCAAGTTTCAATTTCTGGTTCAGCTGGTTCAGGCTAAGGATAGANGAGAATGCTCTCGGGCCAAGCTTCCTGTGCATGTAATGAAGATGCTCTTTTGTTGTTATAACAGCGCCACAGCTTTCACATATTAGAAGTTCTTTTTCCTGATATTCTATATTTTTGCTCCGGTCAAATACGGCCAGGTCAAAAATTTTGTCGGATAATTTTACTCCTTTCTGTGTAATGCAATGTTCCTGNCACTGTCCGCANAAAATACATAAACCGTAATCTCTTTTAATTGTTCTGATGCNTTTTTCTTTATCATCTATGAAGGTAATAGCATGGGGCGGACAAACATTCGCGCATGTTTCGCAGCCCACGCAGTTTTCATTATCGACAACTGGTTTACCCCTGAAATTTTCAAAAGGTACATGGGGCTCAGCAGGAAATTTTGAGGTATAAGCAGGAGAGAAAAGTGAAATCACTGCCTCTTTTAGTTCTCTTATCTTCGGGTATTTCATTTTATTGTCTCCTTATAATCATCTTTCACACTTTTCTTACCCAGCTTAATGCCGAAATGGTAGGTGCCCCTTATAAGAGCATGTGCTCCAACAGTAGAAGCAAAGAAAAGGACAGGTATCGCAACCAGCGCTTTGGTACTGGCATCACTCAATCCAAAATGAAATACAACGCCAATAAGTATGCTGCAACAACCCAGAGTCACACATTTTGTGGCTGCCTGAAGTCTGTTATATGTATCAGGAAGTCTGATGATTCCAATACAGCCTAACAGATTGAAAAGTACTCCTATCGTAATGAATATCGCAGTTAGCATAGTTATTCATTTAGTTTTTTACCTGTAAGGTATTTTGCCAGAGTCAGAGTCCCGATGAAGCTCAGAATAATCCAGGCAATACCAATATCAAGAATAAATGATTTCTCAGTTTGAATAGAAATTATAGCACATATACCCACAACGAGTATTCCGAAAATATCAGCTCCTACCATCCGGTCAGGAATTGTCGGGCCTATTATTATCCTGTACATGCAAACTACGCTTAATCCTATCTGGATGTACAGCAATATGTCCAGGTAATTGCTCATTCTATTATTCTTTTAATGTACTTTTCAAAAGCTCCTGTTATTATTCCTGTATAAACTTCAGGGTCTTCGGACCTGATATAGATCCAATGGATATAAAGATTGTCATCAATTATATCAACCGAGATCGTTCCGGGTGTCATTGTAATTGAATTTGCAAGAAGCATTTTTGCCATATCTGATTTTAGTGTAGTTTTTACTTTCACTATTCCAGGTCGGATGGGCATAGCAGGATGAAGTACACGGTATGCAACGTCTATATTGGCTTTCAAACATTCCCAGATGAAAATGAAGAGGTATATTATAAACCAGAAATACCGGTGAGGCTGCAGAAGCTTATAAGTACTTGTTATAAAAACCCTGCCAAAGAACAAGGCGCAGATTATTGAAGCGACTACTCCCACAATAATATTGGGAACTGTGAATTCGAAGGTGAGAAGCAGCCAGAATATCAGGGATAATATAAACAAAGTGAAATATCTCATTTTACTGTCCGATTATTGTTGTGGTGTATTTTAATTGGTCCGTAAGGATGTTAACAGCCGGAGTCAGCACTGTATCTCTAATATCGGGAATGACAAGCAGACTGAGAAGCACACAAATAATACTTAACACAACCATGCTGAACACCATTGGAAATGGAACCTCTTTGATCTGCTGATTTGTATTGATATCAGATTTGTTGTAGAAAGCATATCGCTGGAATTTAAGGAATGAAGCCAGGGTTATAATACTGACAATTACTGCAAGCGCAGCAAGAAGATAAAACCTGGCCATGACAGCAGCTATTATTATTATCAGTTTACTGAAGAATCCATTAAAGGGAGGGATACCTGAAATGGACATAGAAGCGATAAAAGATGTGGCAGATGTCACAGGCATCGATCTGGCCAATCCTCCCATTTCCTTAAGATTACGTGTACCTGTTGAATATTCAATTGCACCTGCATTAAGGAATAGAAGACCTTTAAAAGCTGCATGATTAATAAGATGGAAAATTCCGCCGGTGATAGCCAGGGCAGCAACTTCAGGTTTTGTTCCTCTTGAAATCAGGATCATGCCAATACCGGTTGAAAGAATGACATATCCCATCTGGCTTATGCTATGATATGCCAGGAGTCTTTTAAAATCCCACTGTCCTATGGCGAGGAAAACTCCAATTACCATTGAAAGGGTTCCAAGAGTGGTTATAAGAATTGCAATTCCTTCACTCACAGCAAACATATTGAAGAACAACCTGAGGATTACATAAATGCCAACTGCTTTAATAAATACCCCGGAAAGCATTGCAGAAATAGGGGATGGGGCTGATGAATGCG
>JGI11641J44799_10000571_pt1 | contig 11158 bp, 12 predicted proteins | sample WetSurSiteA1Bulk_FD_44799 | JGI IMG/M metagenome (IMG submission 44799) | reverse complement strand
CTGATTGGCCATGATATTTCCGTAGGACCGTCTGCCGGTATGGGAATCTCAACAATCGGCCCTGCCACCGGACCCAGTGAGTTGCCGGCTGCATCTGTCATCTGAAACACATTCCCGAGAGGATCCCTGATGGTAACATTGGGAATGCGGTCACCTCCGATTGTAGTGGTACCATAAATGAACTGCACCCAGCGGGTAATCCTGTTGGGCTTGTCGGGCTCAATGCCAGTATTGCAGTTAAAAGTGGAATTGTCTGTAAAGCGTACATCAATGATATCTTCTCCCTCACAAAACTGTGCAATTACCGGATCTGTAATAATGACCGCACCGTTTTGATTATCCCTTGCCCATGCGCTGAATGTCTGCTCCTGCCTGCTGCTGCTGACACACTGCACACCATCATAAACCACATAAGCCTCCGCTGTATAGGAACACTGGTCCGCCGGAGGATAAACATGAGTAGCGGTAGCTGTAAATACCGTATCACCCTGTGATACGGCCGGAATGAGTGTTGTAGCTCCCGTACCGTCATTCCAAACATAAAGAATCTGTACCTTGGAAGGATCAACCGGCAGAATAAATTTATAGCGGACATCCATGTTAAGATTAACAGGGGCACAAACGCTTCCGGCTACTTGTCCGCTGTAATTGTCGGTGATCAGTGCGCACTGACCCGTAACCTTTAGCGAGAACGAGCTTGCGAATAACGTGGTTGCAATTAGTAGTTTTGTTCTTGTGCCCCTCATACCCGTTCCTATCGTAATTATTTCGCCTGACGTGACTTTTTCGCTCCGGGGTATACGATTTTTTTGACGAATGGTTTCAAATCGTTGACGAATGGCGTATTGGGAATGATGAAGCAAGGGAGTTAAATCGATCTTGTCTGAACAATTTTACCCATGTTGTGTTTTTTCTCTGAAGAGATTATAACCTGATAATATTGAAACCATGGATCTTGGACAAATCAATTACCTTGCAGTGGTGGTAGCTGCCCTTTCGACCTTTCTGATCGGCTATCTCTGGTACGCTCCCTTTTTTTTGGGTGACATCTGGATGAAAGAAGCAGGATTGACGCAGAAAAAAATTAAACAAGCCAATATGGTCAGGACATTTGGGCTTTCCTTCTTGCTGACACTGATCATTAGTTTTAATCTGGCCGCGTTTCTTGGAACAGAGGCCGGATTAGTTATGGGAATGGTATATGGAGGCCTTGCGGGTATAGGCTGGGTTGCTGCCTCTCTTGGTGTACTTTATCTTTTTGAAGGCAGATCACTTAAGCTTTATCTGATCAATGCCGGTTATCAGGCAGTTACTTATGTTGTGGCCGGAGGGATTATTGGCGTGTGGCAATGAACGGCAACCTAAGCTGTTCCCTGCAGGCCAATAGCATTGGCAACTGTTTTCATTCCATTAATTGTTTCCTGGATGATAAAATCCAGGTCTTTGCCTGTCATGGCGGCTCCTTTTTCTATGATCTCCCGGTTGGCGCCGGCTGCAAAATTCTTTAAATTCCATTTCTTTTTCACAGAGCTGACCTCCAGTTCAAAGATGGATTTTGAAGGCCTGATTAATACAGAGGCAGTAACAAGGCCTGTCAGTTCATCAATGGTAAACAGTACCTTCTCCATGATGTGTACTGGTTCTGTATCTGAACATATACCCCAGCCATGACTCATAACCGACCGGATATAATCGTCCGGCCAATGTTCTTCTTCAAGTATCTTTTTTGTCATGGTGCAGTGCTTCTCCGGATACTTTTCATAATCCAGGTCATGAATGAGCCCGATAATTCCCCATTTTTCAATATCCTCATGCAGGATGGAAGCAAAGTGTCTCATCACTGCCTCAACGGATAGTGCGTGCCTGATCAGGCTATCGCTTTGATTGTAGCGCTGCAGTAATGAAAAGGCAGTTTCCCTTGATGGTATCATGGCAAATGGCTTATTAATCCCTGTATAAATGAATAAATCCCTTCATAATATCTCTGTTAATCGGGTTGATGTTATCCTCATAAGCATGTAAAACCGAAATGACATAGAAATAGATGCCTTCCGGTGCCTTGCGGTTCGAATTCCTGATCATCCCGTCCCAACCTTTCCAGTCCCTGATATTGCCTGAATAATCATGGACTTTTAGTCCTGCCCGGTCGTAAATAGCAATTTCAATGGTAAGTACTGATACATCTTCACTGCGGAAAGCATCATTGCTTTTTTCAAGCGAAAGCAAGTCGTTGTCTCCGTCCTCATTTGGTGTGAACACATTTGGCAGCATGAATTTTGCATAATTGAGCTTAACTTCTGCAGAGATTGAATCGATACATTCATCGGGTTTATCCGACTTTGTGGTAAGTACCACCTTGTATATCCCGGGTTTTTCATACTCGTGAACCAGGTTTAGTGAATCGGCATCCGAAGCAAATTCCTCACCGTCGCCAAAATCAATCGAATAACTGGCCATATTTTTAGACCCTGAAACATCAAACCGGAATTTTCCGGGAGCTGAGTAAGTATCGTCGTTGTAATAATTTCCATAATTTTCAGGATATACCGTTGCATCGCTCAGATCGATGTATTCTGGCGCCGCCAGAACTGCCTTTGAGCGTATGGATTCGAAGAATACCGAGTCGTACCGTTCCATTCCATAGGGATCACTCAGCTTTATTGTATACCAGGTGTCCTCGTAAGGCGGATTAGTAACCCTGGTAATCAGTTTATTCGGGGGTACCGAAGCCTCAGGATTATCCACCGACCATCGGATGGTATAGGTAACGTTAACAATTATTCTTTCCCTGGTACCCGGATTATAATAAAACAAGGGTACCCTTGTTGTGTCAGCGCGTAAATCAAGGGATGAACAATTGTAATAACTGAAAAGCAGCTTATCATGCTCATCCTTGTTGGTTATAAATACATCCAGGTCATTGATCACGACCCAAACCCGGTAAACATTCGTCGAGGCACCCTTTGTCATAACCACCTGATATCCTGAGGATACTGTAATGGTATCAATCTCTGAAAACCATCCGGTTATTGATCCCGGGACAGCCTGATAAATTCCCGCTGAAGGATTGTAAACCGACCACTGAAATGACCAGCCTGAAAGTCGGTCCACCGATACAGCGGTTATGGAAGCATTGATCCCGGTGTTGTAGGCCGGAAGGTTAAAAACAAATACCATGTCCGTCCCCCCCGGAGGATTATATGACGCAGCAAAGGAGTCATTGGCCGCCGGAGAATAAACCTGTGCATTCAGGTACCCGGTGATGACATGAAGTATAATCCATAAGCTTCGAATTCTTTTCAAGATCATCCGTAACTTTTTTACAATGCTAACTAAAAAAAATCAAAATTATTATTGGTCAGTTCTAAAATAGCCACCATGAGCATAAAACACCTATTTTTACAAATAAAATAATAACCCCTATGTCAGTACCCTATATCCTGAGTCAGACGCAATGGAAAACAGTCCAAAACCAGCAATATGATATGGCCATTTTACCCTGGGGAGCAACTGAAGCCCATAATTATCATCTTCCATACGGAACCGACAACATGGAAACTGAGTATATTGCTGCAAAAGCGGCTGAAAAAGCCTGGGAAAAAGGAGTTCATGCGGCGGTACTGCCTGTCATTCCCTTTGGAGTCAATACCAGTCAGCTGGATATATACATGACCATGAACATGAACCCCAGCACCATGTATAAAATAGTGGAAGACGTATTGATGAGCCTTTCCAACCATAATGTTTCAAAGCTGGTGATCTTCAACGGACATGGCGGTAATGATTTTAAAATGCTGATCCGGGAGATTCAACCGAAATTCCCGGAGATTTTTATTGCTCAGCTAAACTGGTACGAGGTGGTACCGCTTAAGCAATTCTTCGAAGAAGAAGGAGATCATGCCAATGAAATGGAAACCAGCATCATGATGTACATTGTACCGGACCTGGTACTGCCCCTGCGGGAAGCTGGATCAGGTGATGCCAAAGTTCCCCGCTTTTCTGCCAGAAACGAAGGATGGGTTTGGTTTCCCCGATCCTGGACACAGGTAACTCAGGATACCGGTATAGGCAATCCTAAAAAAGCATCTGCCGAAAAAGGAGAGAAATACCTGGAAACCATAACGGATAAGATTACTGACTTTCTGGTTGAATTTGGAACCACTGATTCCAATGATATTTACAGGTGATTTTAAACCTCTGCCTGTCACCGGTCACTTTGTACTCTTACAATTCAAACAAGCCTTCCGGAGCTTCGATCACAATCAGTTTTTCCTTATCCCTGATCTCCAGTATAATATCCGTATGAAACGGGACGAGGTATTCCTTGTCCTCTCGTAAAACCTGCAACAAGGGATTATTGGCAATATCCTCAATGTCTCCGGCGATCCCGATATCACCCAGGCGAATGTCCCTGATTTTATAGCCCTTTAATGACAGGATCACTGTTCCTGATTTTTTTCTCTGCCTGATCTGATCAGTCCGAACAAACACATGACAACCTGAAAATCCTTTTACCTGCGACTCTGAATTAATTCCTTTGAGCTTAAGGATGGCGGCGTCCGCCGATTTTTCCAAGAGGCTTTCAATAAAAAAAGGGACCAGCAGTCCATCTATTTCGATGAATACTGTTCCCCTTTCTTTGATGTCTTCAGCTTTCAGATCTTTAAACCAAAGGATTACTGACCCTTTTGTACCATGTGGCTTGGTCAGCGTGCCCAACAGTATACAATCGTTCTTCTTAATCATCAGAACTTATTACCGTTAAACAAAACTGCTAAACCAGGAGGAGGCTTGAATGCTCCCAGGCTATTACTGATCTGATGATGCTTCTTCGCTTTCAACCTGATTTTCAGGTGCTTTCGCTACCGGCTTTTCGGCTGCAGGCGCTTCAGTCTTTTCTTCGGCTGCTGCTTCTGTTTCTGCTTCAGCTGTTTCCTTTTCAGCTGCAGCGGCTTCCTCAGACTGTGCTTTCAGTTTCTTTGCAACTTCCTGTGCCTTTGCCTCTTTTACTTTTGATTCAGCTTCCAGTCGTTTTTTACTTTCCTCGGCTTTGCCTTTGGAAATTTTATCGACCTGCGTTTTCAATTTGGCTTCCTTTTCGCTAAACCATTTCTGGTAGCGTGATTCAGCCTCTTCTGCAGAAAAAGCACCCTTTTTCGCTCCTTCGAGGAGATGCTTCTTCATCATAACACCTTGTTCTGATAAAATAGCCCTACAGGTGTCAGTAGGTTGAGCGCCCTTTTGTAACCAATCTAATGCTCTATCAAAATTTAATTCAATAGTAGCAGGATTAGTCTGGGGATTGTATAAACCAATCCTTTCAACAAACTTACCATCACGTGGCGCCCTGCTATCTGCTACCACAATGTGGTAGTAAGGCAACTTTTTACGGCCTTTTTTCGATAATCTGATTTTTACGGGCATACAACTAATTAAATAATAAACCTACTTTTAATTTGAGCTTGCAAATGTATAATTTTTTTTAAAAATTTTTCCGTATTGAAAAATTAATTATTTTTGTCGCTCTTTTTAAAACAGCAGATATCAACAGAATAATTTAAACCGTACAATGGCAAATCATAAGTCATCAGAGAAAAGGATAAGACAGGACGAAGGCCGCAAGGTAAACAACAAGTATTATGCAAAAAGCACCAGGAACGCTTTGAAAGAACTGCGTTCGACCACTGATAAAGCTGCTGCCTCCGATCTTTTACCCAAGGTGAGTTCCATGCTTGACAAACTGGCCAAGAAGAACATCATCCATGCCAACAAAGCTGCCAACCTGAAATCAGAAATTACAAAGCAGGTCAATCGTCTTGCTTAAGGCATCACGTCTATAATACTGACACCCCGGTGGAAATCCTCCGGGGTTTTTTGTCTTTATGGAAGAAAGTCATATCTTTCATAAAAAAAGTTACTGGAAATGGAGGAATATGAAAATCTCAGCATCAGGGAATGGTCTGTTGAGGACCGCCCCCGCGAAAAGATGATGACTCATGGAATTCAAAGTCTCAGTGATTCTGAATTAATAGCCCTGCTTATCGGTTCTGGTACAAAAAGGATCTCGGCAGTAGAACTTGCCAGGCAGGTATTGAACAAGGCAGGAAACAACCTGGACAAACTGGGTAAATTCACGGTTGCTGATCTCAAAAAGCTAAAAGGTATCGGACAGGCCCGGGCTATCGCCATCATGGCCGCCCTTGAATTAGGGAGAAGAAGAAAGGAATCAGGCCCGGTCGAGGCCGCCAGGATTACAGGCAGTAATGACGCCTTTCAGCTGATGCAGTCTGGTTTATCGGATCTACTTCATGAAGAATTCTGGGTACTTTTACTGAACCGTTCAAACAGGGTCATCGAAAAGAAACGGATCAGCCAGGGGGGAATCACCGGTACGGTTACAGATTTACGGATGATCCTTAAAATGGCCATTGAAAACCTTGCTACAGCGCTTATACTGTGTCATAACCATCCTTCCGGTAACCCTCAGCCCAGCGATGCAGACATATCCATTACACGTCGCCTTAAAGAATCCGCATCCCTAATGGATATTGCCGTGCTTGATCACATCATCATCGCCGGCAAAAACTATCTCAGCTTTGCTGATGAAAACCTGCTTTAATCGTGCGCCATGGCCATTCTTAAAAACTGTATCCCATGGACATCCGATATGTAAAAAACTCCGGTATCGACAGAATGGCATGGGACAAATGCATTACGGTCTCGTATAACGGGAATAACTGCGTGTACTCCTGGTTTCTTGATCTTATTTGTGAGGACTGGGATGCACTTGTTGAAGGCAATTATGATACCGTGATGCCCCTGGCTATAAAGCGTTTTCTTGGGAAAGAAATCATTTACCTGCCATACTTCGCCTTCGATTTCGGTATCTTTTCATACAGCCCTGTCACTCCCGATAAAACTTTTGCATTTATTCAGGCAGTGCCGGATCACTTCAGGTATCTCCGGATCATGTTGAACAAATTCAACCCGGTAGATACCAGGGTTAAAGATCCAAAACCAAAGGTACGCTATGAGCTTGACCTGATTAAAGCTTATCACAGGCTCAGCTCAGATTATTCACCTGATCTGAAGCGACGATTGAACATGGCGACGGGAAACGGATACAGCTTTTCGGGAGGATTATCCCCCAATGAACTGATCCGTTTTATTGCTGAAAAGAAGATCCGCCTGCCCAATGAGATCACCCGCAACCATTTCAGGCTGCTGCGCTCAGTAATGGCAGGTCTGATCCGGTACAAATCAGGGGAACTTTGTGGTGTCTACGATCACCACAATGAACTCTCATCGGTGGCATTGATTGACTGGTTCGGTACCAGGATCAATTTGGTTTTCCAGGTCATTGCGCCGGAAAAGTTTCAGGATGCCCCGCATTTATTTCTGATCGACAGGATCATCAACAAGTACGCTGAGACCAATACAACCCTGTTGTTCGAATCAGTAAATACACCTACCCTGCCCGTGACCTATCAGGACTTTGGTGCAAACAAAAGCCATTGGCTGGAGGTATTGCGCAATAAACTGCCTTTCCCACAGAAATGGCTCATCAATTATCTGACTTTCAGAACTTTCTTTTCATCTGTACACTCCCTCAGAAGCTGACTGATGGTCTTTTGTAATACCGGATGGATGACTCCCGGTGCAATTTCTGACAGGGGTAGTAGAACGAACCTGCGCTGCTGGATCATCGGATGTGGAATTTTCAGTTGCTCCTCAAAGATAATCGCACTGTCATAGAACAAGATGTCAATGTCAAGTGTCCGGGGAGCAAATTGTTCTGATGTACGCACCCTGCCGCACAATACTTCAATTCTCTCAAGTTCTTCCAGTAATTTATCAGGTGCTAATTGTGTATTGATTTCAATTACCTGGTTGTAGAAATTCATTCCATGTGAATTTCCCCAGGGCTCTGTCTCATAAAGAGACGATACTCTCAAAATCATGCCCGGTAAAGAATTCATGAGCCTGAGTGCTTTTTTCAGGTTGGCCCGTCGCCGCCCCAGATTGCTGCCCAATGACAAAAATACCCGGTGCATAAGCTATTGTTAATGTGCAAAATTAGGGGAATTCCCGTTATTTCATTAATATTGTTGCTGAATACCCTTTAAACTTATTGTCATGAAAAGCTTTTTCAAATATTTGCTGGCAAGCATACTGGGCGTTTTGATTGCTTTGCTGATCATCTTCTTTATTACTTTAGGTATTATTACCACCCTGGTTTCATCCCAGGATAAACCTGTTGACATTAAATCGAATACCATCCTGATGTTGAAATTGAATCAGCCGATCAATGACAGAAGGTCACCTTTTCCGATGTTTGTTTATAACCTTACCGGTATTGGAGCAAACAACGCACTCGGTTTAAATGATATCCTGAACAACCTCACCAAGGCAGGTACGGATGAAAACATCAAGGGCATCTACCTGGAACTTTCCGGTTTGCAAACAGGTATTGCTACAATTGAGGAAATCCGTAACGCGTTGTTGGAATTCAAAAAAACGGGCAAATTCATTGTAGCCTTCAGCGATACCTATACCCAGGGATCGTATTATCTCGCTTCCGTGGCTGACAAAATTTATCTGAATCCGGGCGGCTCTGTCAACCTGATTGGATTAAGTGCTGAACTCATGTTTTACAAGAAGACGCTCGAAAAATTGGATATCGAACCTGAGATTATCCGTCATGGTAAATTCAAAAGTGCGGTTGAACCATTCATGTATGATAAAATGAGCCCGGAGAACCGGGAACAGATCCGGACTTATGTTGGTTCCATTTGGGCCCATATGGCAGGGCAAATTGCCGCCAGCCGAAACATTACCGTGGACAGGTTGAATAACTTTGCTGATAGTTTGCTGATGTGGAACAATGCATCGACTATTGCGTACGGTCTGATTGATACGACACTTTACAAAGATCAGGTGCTCGACACGCTTGCAAGTCTTGTTCACGTAGATAAATCTAAAAACCTGGATTTCATAACCCACCAGAAATACCTGAGGGCTCCCAAATCACGTGAGGCAAAGGGTTATTCACGCAATAAAATTGCAGTGATTTATGCCGAGGGCGACATTATAACCGGTGAACAGTCGGAAGGAATGATAGGTTCCGGTAAGATTGCCGCCACCATCCGCGAAGCGCGTGAGGACTCTTCAATCAAAGCCATCGTTTTCAGGGTTAATTCTCCCGGTGGCAGTGCACTTGCCTCTGAAGTAATCTGGCGCGAATTGTACATGGCACGGCAGGTTAAGCCTGTGATCGCTTCCATGGGTGATGTGGCTGCATCAGGAGGTTATTATATTGTTGCTGCCGCAGACAGCATTGTTGCCAGTCCCAATACCATCACCGGATCAATCGGTGTTTTTGGCCTGCTTGTGAACGCCGGGGACTTTCTTGAAAACAAGCTCGGTATTACTACCGATGTTGAAACTACAAATACTTATTCCGATTTTGGTTCTGTTTACAGACCCCTTGCCCCGGCTGAACGAATGACCCTTCAGAACATGATTGATGAAACCTATACCACCTTTGTTACCCGTGTGTCCGACGGCAGAGACATGCCCTTCGAAAATGTCGACAAAATAGCCGAAGGTCGGGTATGGAGTGGGAAAAACGCTGTGGAGCTTGGACTTGCAGATACGCTGGGCGGTTTAACCACCGCTATCGAACTGGCAGCAAAAAAGGCAAAGCTTGATCATTATCGGATCACTGAACTTCCAAAGCAGGAAGAGCCTTTTGCACAAATTATGAAGGAGCTTTCAGGCGATGTGAAAGAAAGCCTGCTGCGACAGGAGTTGTCAGAACACTATAAACAATACCGGCTCATAAAACAGGTATTGAAAGCCGACAGGATTCAGGCGCGGATGCCGTATGAGATAACCATACATTAAATTTGTTTTATCATGGCGGGCCTCAGGCACATAGCAAGACCTGCATTACTGCCCTTGTCCTACCTGTATGGTCTGGCTGTTCAGGTAAGAAATCTGCTTTTTGATCTGCGGATCCTCAGGTCCGTAAAATTTGGACTGCCTGTAATATCTGTGGGAAACATAACCGTTGGTGGTACGGGAAAGACCCCTCATGTAGAGTTCCTGATCAATTTGCTGAAAAACGAATATAAGATTGCAGTTCTGAGCAGAGGATACCGGCGGAAGACGAAAAATTTCATCCTCGCATCTTCAAAATCAGGGGTCACGGACATCGGTGATGAACCCCGTCAGATGAAACTGAAATTTCCCGATGTGCATGTTGCTGTTGAACGTGACCGTGTTTTCGGTGTTAGAAAGCTGATCGAAAACATTCCTAAACTAGACCTGGTTATCCTCGATGATGCTTTTCAGCATCGTTACATCCAACCGGGTCTCTCTATTTTACTCATCGATTACAATCGCCCTCTTTTCACTGATTATCTCCTGCCGGCGGGTAATCTTAGGGAACCTGTGCGATGTGCGAAACGGGCCGATATTATTATTGTCACCAAGTGCCCAGATAATCTTTCAGTACAGGAAAGGTCTGATTTCATTGTTCGTTTGCACCCCGCCAGAAAGCAGGATGTTTTCTTCACAAGCTATACTTACGGGGCGCCGGTACCGGTTTTTCCCGATCGTTACGGACTGCAATATCCAGTCCCCTACAGGTACCTTCGCAAATTGCGCACTGGCGTTTTACTGGTAACGGGAATCGCCAATCCATTACCTTTGAGACAGTTTCTCGACCAATACCTGCGCATTGACGATGAAATATCTTTCAGTGATCATCATCAATTTGAATCCAGGGACATCCAGCAGATCAAAAACAGGTTCAAGACAATCGAACTGGTTGAAAAATGCATTATTGTTACCGAAAAAGATGCAGTCAGGCTTCAGGAGATTGATATACCCGATAAAGATTTCAGGAAAGCTTTTTATTATATCCCTGTTGAGGTGAAATTTCAGGCAAAAGGAGAAAAGCACTTTGTTAAAAAAGTCTACAAATATCTGAAAAAAGCTCTATGAAAGTAAAGAAGTACAACATAGGCATTGTGCTCAGTGGCGGGGCAGCCAGGGGATTCACACACCTGGGCGTGTTGAAAGCCCTGGAAGAATTCGACATGACACCTGAAATAATTTCAGGTGTCAGCGCAGGTGCTATTGCAGGAGTATT